>Ga0209806_1000739_pt1 | contig 22293 bp, 16 predicted proteins | sample GraSoiAngelo_152_FD_186166 | JGI IMG/M metagenome (GOLD analysis project Ga0209806, IMG submission 186166) | Grasslands soil microbial communities from the Angelo Coastal Reserve, California, USA - 14_1009_12_30cm (SPAdes) (version 2) | ecosystem: Environmental > Terrestrial > Soil > Grasslands ... | reverse complement strand
GACAGAGTTGGTCGCAAGACGATTTACATGGCCGGCATCGTGGTCATGGCCATCTGGGGATTCCTCTACTTCGGGCTCTACGCGACCGCGATACCCATCGTCGTTTTCATCGTGATCGCGCTCTCCTTGATTCCGCACGACATGCAGTACGGCCCGCAGGCATCGTTGATCGCCGAAAGCTTCACCGGGCGCCTGCGCTACAGCGGCGCCTCGCTTGGCTACCAGTTCGCCTCGATCATCGCGGGCGGTCCGGCTCCGAGCATCGCACTCGGGATCTGGACGGGGTTCCTGTTCATCGGACCCTGGAAGGTACTCTCGCCGCTTCCCGCCAAGAACCCCTACATGATCAGCCTCTACATCCTCGCGTGCTGCGTGGTCGGTTTCATCGCCGTGGCGCTCTTGAAGGACCGCTCGGCGTACGACCACACGCAGGAATACGACGAGCAGGAGGTGACGGCCGCCACCGGGAAGGTCGGCCGGCCGGTGCCCGGATAGTCCGGTTTCTGTGGGGAGCGCCCGCGTTATCGGTATGAAGCCGTGCGGGCGCTCACCATCGTCAACGTCTCCCTGTGGATCGTGCTGTTCATGGGTTGGCTCCAGTACACGATCGCGGTTGGCTGGGCCGACCCGATCAGCTCCGAGGTCCGCTGGATCCTCGGTTTGACCGCCGTTCTTCTCGGCCTGCTGGGCTTCTTGCGAATCAGAAGGCACCAAGCGATTCTTGGATAGAGTGTCCGCATAGCGGACCAACCCTTTCCGATAATCGCCGGCCAGCTGAGCCTCGTCGACCTTCTCCTCATGCTCGCGCCGGTCGCGGTCGCGCCCCTGGGCCTTCGCCTGGTTCCGCTGTCGGCCCGCCGAGCCAGAAAGCTGCTCCGCGCGGCGAGGCTGCTGCAGCCTTTCGGCGCCGTCCTGGTGATCGCCTCGTTCCTGGTCCCCGCCGGCCGCTGGGCCGCCCTCCTCGCCGCGGGCTGGTTGGCGGTGTGCGCGATCGCCGGCCTCGCCGGCGCGAGCGAGCTGGTCGAGTCGCGGTCCATCGCGCCGGGGCACCTGCTGCCTGCCGCCGCGGTCGGGTTCCTGGCTGTTGGGGCGGGCTGGCTCGTCGCGGCGCGCGGCGGGATCAGCCTCGGATACAGTGCCCCGATCGTCGAGCTGACGGCGGTGCATTTCCACTACGCCGGGTTCGCGGCGACCGTGATGGCGGCCCTTGCGTTTGAAGCCCTACGCGATCGTTCGAGCCGTCTTCGCGGGATCTGCGCGGCGGCGGGAATGCTCGTCGTGCTGGGCACGCCTGTGACCGCGACCGGCATCGCCACCGGGACTGCGGCGCTGACCGTGATCGGGCCGTTTCTGCTGGCCGCCGGAATCCTGACCAACGCCGCTCTCACCGGATTCCTCATCGCGCCGCGACAGCGGGTGGCGGGCGCCCGGTGGTTGCTCACGATCTCCTCAGCAGCCGTCGTCGTACCCATGCTCCTCGGGGTCGACTATGCCCTCGCGCGCGTGCTGCCGGTTCCCGCCCTTGACCTCCGGACGATGGCGATCGTGCATGGTGACCTCAACGCCGTGCTCTATTCGCTGCTCGGGCTGGCGGGTTGGGCGATGGCATGACCGAGCCGGTGCTGGTCTTGCTCTTCGACGGGACTTGAGGCGTTTGAACACGCATGGCGCGCTGGATCCGCCGGCGCGACCCGGCCGGCCGTGTGCAGGTCATCGCCAACCAGAAACCAGGCGCGCTCGAGCGCTACGGCCTCACGCGTGAGGAGGCGGACCGGGCGGCCTGGAGCGTCGACCCAGACGGGAGCCGGCGCGAGGGCGCAGCGGCGCTCAACCGAGTCCTGGCTGAGCTTGGAACGGGTTGGGCGGCGTTTGCCGCGCCGTACCGACTCCGTCCGGTGGCTGCCCTCGAGGAGCTCCTCTATCGCTGGTTTGCCTCCCGGCGATCGGGCTTCCGTCGCCTTGGGGTGACACCCGAGTGCGATGAACCAGGGTCGGACTGCGGATGACTGAGCTTTTTGCGGCCGAGCACGCCGGCGCGTTGCTCGTCATCGCAGCAATGACCGTTGGCCTTGTCGTCCTCGGGCGTAGGCGGCCTGGCCTCTGGCTTCGAGGCCTGGCGCTGATCCTGGTCGCGGATGAGGTCAGCTGGTGGGTGTTCCTCGCGGCAGGCGGAGGAGAGCCCGGCCAGCGAGCGCAGCCACTGCCCCTGCAGCTGTGCGACGTGGCCATCTTCGTTGCGGCGGCTGCGCTCTGGACCCGCCGGCAGCTGCTCGTAGAGATCACGTATTTCTGGGGGCTCGCCGGAACCCTCCAGGCGCTGCTCACGCCGGACCTGGCGCAGCACTTTCCGAGCTACCCGTACCTCCAGTACTACATCGCGCACGGTGGCGTGGTGGCGGCAGCGCTGGTGCTGGTGGCCGGCATGCGCCTGCACCCGCGGCCGTGGGCGGTGGCCCAGGTGGCGTTGGTGACGGTCGCCTACACCGGGTTTGTCGGGCTGGTCGATGCAGTGACCGGCAGCGACTACATGTACCTGCGCAGCAAACCATCCAGCCCGACGCTCCTGGATGAGCTTGGCCCGTGGCCCCTCTATCTGCTTTCGGCAAGCCTCATCGGCATCGTGCTCCTGGCCATCCTCGACGCGCCGTTCCGGATCGGGCGCGCGTTTCGCTCACGCGAGGGGCGTGCCGAAGCGCTCCGCTGAGACCACCTGGCCCAGGGGCTTGCGCTTCTTCTTGCCGATGACCTTTTGCTTCGGGTAGCCCAATGGGACCACCGCCAGGACGTCGTAGACGTCGGGGAGGCCGAACTCCACGCGCACGTTTTCGAGGCGGCCGGCGAAACCGGTCCAGTTCGAACCGACACCGTCCCCCCACGCCGCCAGCATCATCGACTGGATGGCGCGGCTTGCATCTGAGATGCCGAATTCGCCTTTCTCCTTCTCGTACGCGACGATCACGGCCGCCGCTGCGTTCGCTGTGTAGGGACCGGTCCGGATCAGCGAGCCAAGCTTGCGGAGCGCGTCGCGCTCGCGGACCAGGATGAAATGCCACGGCTGGATGTTCGATGCGCTGGCGGTCAGCTGCCCAGCTTCGACTATGCGGCGCGCCACGTCGGCCGGCAGCGGCCTGTCCGCGTACTGCCGGATCGCCATCAACGTGCGCACGGCTTCAAAGACTTCGTTCGCCATGCGCTCAATTGTCTTAGGTTTATGCGCCGAGATGGAGCAACCAAAAACCAGCGAGCACCGCGCGGAGCGCCGGATCAGCAGCAAGGAGCATCGGGCCGCCTACCAGGCGGCCAAAGACGCGCCGGCGGAGCACAAGCCTCGCCTGATCACATCGCGGTCGGTTGCGCCGGAGGTCCACGGCGCGGGCCCCGTCGGCCGGTTCAACAGCTCGCTCGCCGTGTCCATCACCAGTGGCATCGGCACGATGTGGGCGGCGTACATCTTCGCTGTCATCGGCATCACGAGCCTCGTCGGCGCATTGACCAACAACCTCACGCTGACGCTCGTCGCCGGCGGGATCTCGTCGTACTTCCTCCAGCTGGTGCTGCTCCCGATCATCATCGTCGGCCAGAACGTGATCTCGGCCAGCCAGGACGCCCGCGCCGAGGCCGACCACATCACTCTGAGCACGCTGCATGCAATCAACGTGCAGCAGCTCCAGATGCTCGAGCAGCAGCGCGAGATGCTGCTGCAGCAGAGAGCGGTCCTCGACCTGCTGCAGAAGAAAGGGATCACCATGCCCGGCACCACGGATTCGATTGGCTGAGCAACACGACCCGGGCGCGTATCTAAAGGCGACCCTGGAAAGCCAACCCGCCGAGCTCACAAGGCTGCTTTCCGACGACTCCGCCGATAGGGCCGCGTCCCGCCTCCGCGACTGCTCACGAATCTTCCTGGTCGGCACCGGCACCAGCTTCCACGGCGCGCTGGTGGGTCAGTTCATGCTCCGGAGCGCGGGGCTGGAAGCGTGGGCAGTGCGCGCGTTCGAGTTCGCCAACTACCCGCCGGCCCGTCACGACCGCGACGGTCTGATACTGCTCAGCCACCGAGGCAGCAAGCGCTTCAGCCGCGACGCGCTGGAGGGGTTTGCGCAAGGCTCGAAGCGGTGGGTGGTGATCACCGGGGAAGGCTCCGCGATGGAGGGCGAGGGCGTGATCCGCACGGTCGCACAGGAAAAGTCGCCGGTCCACACGGCCAGTCACACCGGAGCGATGGTCCGGCTGGCTCAGGTGGCCGCTGCGCTCGGCCAACCGGCATGGGTGGAGCAGCTCTCCGACATTCCGGGGTTGGTCCAGGCGGCGGTGGGTTCGGGCGATGCAATCGCGGCGGGCCTGCGTGACGTCGAGCTCGGGCCGGTCGCCCACTTCGTCGGTGGGGGACCTGCGCGCGCAACGGCTTACGAGGGCGCGCTCAAGCTGCGCGAGGCAACGCATCTGATTTCGGCCGAAGGCCACGACGTCGAAGGCATCCTGCACGGCCCGCTCGTCAGCATTCAGCGCGGCCAGACCGTGGTGCTGATCACCCAACCTGGACCCGCCCTCGAGCGCCTGAAGGAGGTGGCGGCGGCGCTGGGCGAGATCGGCGCCAGGGTGCTGACGTTCCGAGCCGCGCCCGACGAGCTCGACGAGGTGCTGGCCCCTATCGTGAACGTCGTGCCGCTGCAGTGGCTCGCCTACCACGCGTCGCGCAAGCTGGGCGTCGACGCCGACAGCTTCCGCCGGGATGAACCGGCGTACGCCGCAGCTCAATCGAAGTTCACGCTGTAGCCATGGAACGCCCGCTTGCCGCGGTCGAGGCGATCACCGGCGCCGTGCTCCTCATCGTGACCTTCTACGACCTGTTTCAGTCGGTCGTCCTGCCGCGGCCGGCGGTCCGCAAGGTGCAGCTCGCGCGCACCATCATCCGGCCGACTTGGCGGCTGTGGAAGTGGGGCCTGAATCGGGGTGCGCGCATCGACAGGAGCGAGGCGCGGCTCGCCGCATTCGCACCTATCTCGCTCCTGACACTGTTCCTGGTCTGGGGCATTTCCTTGATCGTCGGGTACTCGCTGTTGATCGATTCCCTCGCCGGCCAGTTCCGCCCGCCGCTCAACGACTGGCTCACGTCCTTCTATGTCTCTGCCACCACCCTGGTCCCTCTTTCGTACGGCGACTTTGTGCCCGAGTACGGGCCGGCTCGGCTTGTGATCGTCCTGGAGAGCGGGACCGGGGTCGCGCTCGCCGCGCTGGCGATCACGCTGCTGTTCGAGCTATATGGCTCATTCCGCTCGCGCGAGGAGTCGGTGGTCGCCCTCGATGCGCTTGCGGGCGCTCCGCCTTCGGCCGTGCAGCTGCTCGAGACCGCAGCGGAGCCGGGCATGGACGGCGCCCTAAAGGAAACCTTCGATGAGTGGCGCCGCTGGTCTTCGATGGTGCTGGAAAGTCATCTGGCTTATCCGTTGCTCGTTTATTTCCGCTCCAGCCACGACAACGAGGCCTGGATCAACTCGTTCGGTGCGGTGATGGACTCGGCAGCGCTGGTCATCAGCTCGACCGACAGCCCGGCGAGGGGTGCGGCGAAGCTGATGTTCACGGTCGGCAATCACCTGGTCGAGGACCTGGCGTGGGTCTTCCGCTTCAAGCTCGCGTCCGACCCGATCATCGAGAAGTCGGAGTACAAGGCGGCGATCGTGCGCTTGAAAGCCGCCGGCTATCGCGTCACTGACGGAGATGGCGCGTGGGAGCAGTTCTCCCACTATCGGTCCAAATACGCGTCCGCGCTCAACCTGATGGCGCAGTACCTCCTGGCGCCTCCCGCGCAGTGGGTGGGCGACCGCTCCTACCTACCCCACCGGCAGCGACCCCGCCGGCGCCGCCAGCCCGCCACGAAAGCGGCTAGCTGATCAGGCCCAGCTCCCTGGCCTTGACGATGGCTTCGAGCTTGGAGTGCACGGCCAGCTTGCTGCCCAGGCTGCGGATGTGGGTGCGAATCGTTGTGTAGCTGATCCCCAGCTCGGCCGCGATCGCGCGGCTTGGCAATCCCTCAGCCATTAGCGTGAGTACCTCTCTCTCACGCGGAGTCAGGCGTTCGAGCTGCGCTTCGATGGAGTGGCGCTTCGAGAGCAGGGTCGCGATGGTCCGGGGCGTGATCAGCATCTTGCCCCGAGCCACGTCCCGGATCGCCGCCACCACGTCGGCGGCCGCGCGCGATTTGTGGAGGAAAGCGCTGGCGCCCGACTGCACCGCGGCGAACCTCGCCGCGTCGGTGTCCTCGCGCGTGAGGAAGATCATCTTGGCCGTGGGCCGGATGCTGCGAATCGCTGCGGCCGCGTCCGGCCCCGAGCCGTCAGGCAACCGGAAGTCAACCAGCACGACATCGGGATTCAGCTGTGCCGCGGCGGGTATGCATTCGGCCACGGTTCCAACGTTGCCGACCACCCTCATGTCGGACTGGTCGTTGATCAGGGCCGCAAGGCCCTCTGCGACCACGCGGTGGTCTTCGACGATCAGGACATGGATCGGGTCCGCGTGGCCGTCACCGAGAGGCTGATCCGATGGCGTGGAAGGTTGCGAGGCTGAGGGCACATTGTTAAAACCTTCGCGCGCCGATCAGTACCCGGCAAGGAATTGTTAGGGGGATCTGGCGATGTGAAGCCGCAGGTACACAGAGCCGGCCTCGGGCACCCGGATGCTCGCGGGTTCGACGGTGCCGCCGAACGCGGGTGGGGCCGCGGCGATGGAGTATTCGCCGGGCTCGAGGTGCAGCGCGAAGGATCCATCGCCGGCCACGCGGACCGAGACCTCGCTGCCACCCTGTCGCGAGAAGATGAGCATCGTCGCAGTTTGCGGTGGGTCGCAAGGCTCGTCGGCGGGACATGTCGGAGTTGACCCGCGGTCGAGCACGCCAGTGACGTTTGTGTCCTGACCTGTCTCGGCGGGCTGCGCGGATGGCGACGAGCCGCATGCCGGACCAAGGAGCAGCGGGACGAGCAACGCAATGACGCGCGCACGCGCCATGAGGTGATCGTAGCGACCTGAAACAACTCGGGGCCGGCGGTTTGCCGGCCCCGAGTCAAATGCTGATTGAGCGGAGGCTAGGAAGCGAAGAAACTGAACACGCGACTCATCAAGTCGGACTTCTGGGACGCCGTGCCGTACTCCTCGAACGGGAAGGCGAGGAAGACAACCTTATATGTGCCGCGGTAGGTCAGAGCGTCGGGCTGTGGCCCACTGCCGACCGCGGGTTTGGTGCTGCTTCCGTCATCCAGGAATGCAGCCAGCGCCCCTCCATTGGGGGTGATCTGATCCATGAACGCAAGATTGGCACCACCTAGGACCGAGAGATCCAGTGGGACAGTTCCAATTCCATTCGTGACCGGGTTGCCGGCCACGCTGGTGACCGAATTCGTCCGGCGGTCGTTCTGGTTCTCGCTGCCGTCCCAGGTCACGTGCAGGTAGTTGTGGACGAAAGTAGTTGTGCCCGCAGCCTGGTCGAGGAGGTCCTGACCCGACACGAACAAGTTGCCGCCCCCATCGAGGAACGACTTGAGCTCGTTCTCGTACGGACCCAGCGGTGACGGGTAGCTGTTGCCGGTGAACCAAACCACATTATTGAAGGACTTGAGGTAGTTCAGCGGCAGGTTCTTGTCGCTGCCGAGATCCCACACCTGGAAGGAGACCCCAGCCGAGGTCAGGGCATCGGTGTAGTACTTGTTCACGTCTACGTTCGGGCTGCCGGACGGAACGAATGCGTCGTCGTCGACCACCAGCGTGTTGACCGCGACGGCAATCGTCTTCACGGTCGCCGAGCCTGTCGCTGTCGGGCTGCCCACTGACGCTGCCGTGACAGTAGCGGTACTGGTCGCCGAGTCCGCTGCTGTGGTGGGTACGTCGACCTTGACGCACACGTTTGTAGATGCGCCCGGCCCGACCGTCGGTGTCGAGGTGAGGGCCGTCGTGCATGTCGAGTCAAAGAAGCTGACCGGGAAGGTTCCGCCGGACGACGACATCGTGTAGCTGTCCGACTTGAAGCCTAGGTTGGTCAGCGTGACCTGGTAGTTGACGCTGTGGCCGACACGCGCTCCGTCGAGCTGAGTCGCGGGCGCAACTGAAACCGCAAACGGCGGCGCGATCGGCGTCACGGTCGGTGAGCCGCTGGTCGAGAACCCGCCCGCCGCGGTGGCGGCGAATCCGTCATCCACGATCGATGTCACGCCAGCCTTCAGCGCTGGGTCGATCCTCACCTTCAGGTGCACCATCACGCTGCCCGCGGACGGAACCGAGAGGCCGGACCAGGTGGCGGTTCCGCCATTGCTGGTTCCACCGTCACTCGCCGAGACGAAGGTTGTGTTGGTGGGAATCGGGTCTGTGATCGTCACGCCCGTCGCTGCTGCGTTGCCGATGTTGCGGAGCGTGATCGTGTAGTCGATGTTGCTCGCGGGGCCGACAGGGACTCCTGCGTCGACCTTGGAGATCACGAGGGCCGGCGCCTTTGTCGCATCGGTAAGGCTCCACGCGCCACGGCCGTGCGTTCCGGCTGCGATCACGCGGTCATAGCTGTCGAGGTCGATCTGGTCCACGGCCACGGTTGGGATGCCCGAGCCGAGCGGGCCCCAGTGAGCGCCGCCGTCGTAGGTGACGAACGGCCCGACGTCGGTCGCCGCGTAGAGGGTGTTGGGAAACGAGGGGTCGAGCGTCAGCGAGTTGACCGGGTTGTCCGGCAGGTTGCCGCTGATGTCCGTCCACGAGCTACCTGCGTCGGTCGTCTTGAAGACGTGACCCGGCTGGTGTGGCGTCGCCGCGTTGTAGCCGTTGTAGCCGATGTAAGCGATCCGATCGTTGCTTCGGTCGACCGCGATCCAAGCCACGGGCCGGTTCGGCAGCGAGTGCTTGTCGCCACCGCCGTTGCTGTGCTTGTCGACGCGAGTCCACGTCGGGTTGTTGCTGGTCATGGCGTTCGGGCTGAAGTAGACGAGCCCGTCGTCAGAGCCCGTGTAGACCCCGGTTCCGCCACCGATCCCGATTGCCGAGATGACACAGGCGCGCGCGCCGTTGGGCGCTGGGCCGGTGCAGCCGCTGGTGAGGTCAGGGCTGATCGTGTTGAAGTGCACGTCGCTCGCGCTCGGCGCCTTTGCGTTGTCGGTGCGGTAGAGACGGTACGTCGCGGTGAACAGCTGGTTGGTGTTCAGCTGGTTCAAGGCGACCGGGATGTAGAACTCCGAGCGGTCGTTGCCGTTGATGCCGTTGGTCAGCCGCGAGTTGGTCCCTGTACCTCCGCCGTCCGTGAAGCGGTACAGCGAAACGCCGAAGTACGTGCCGTAGACGTAGCAAGCGGAACTAAGGGTGCCGCAGCTGGCTTGGGTGGTCTGGTCGACCATCACCTGGCCGCCGTCACCCGACGATGTGTCAAACCAGCTCTGGGAGTTGACGGACTTGCGCAGCGTGCCGTTGTCCTGGGTGCCTCCCCAGAACCGCTGTGTGGCAAGGCCAACGGGCACGAGCATCTGCGGCACCGCCGCTACGGAAGTGAACTGGCTGATCTGCAAGCCGGTCCGGTGAAGGACCCCGCCGCTGGGCGTGACCGTTCCGTTGAGGTCCTGCCAGGTCACTGCGTTCAGCGGATCGGTGGCATTGGGACGGCCGCCGCGGCTGTTGCTGTACCAGACCCCGCCATCATTGCCCATTAGCACGTTGTTGGTGTTGGCGGGGTCGAACGCCAGGGCGTGGAAGTCGGGGTGCATGTTGTAACCAAGGTTTTTCCACGTCATGCCGCCGTCGTCGGAGCGGAAGATCCCGCCGGAAGGCGTCGGCATGCCGTAGCCGAAAGAGCCCGCGACGAAGAGGACGTTCGCATTTGTCGGGTCGGGCTCCACGACGTTGTCGTAGAAACACTGCGTGCCGCAGTAGTCGAGCACAGTGTCAAGCGGCCCGGTGCCCGTCGGCAGCTCGGCCCACGTCGTGCCCTCGTCGATCGACTTGAAGATGCGAGCCGCATGATGGTGCTTCGCCGTGTCGACCCAGTCGAAGCCGGTGTACAGGGTCGCTTTCGCATCACTCGCGGGGTGAGAGAGTCCGAGCGAGAAGCGGGTGAGACCTGCCGCGAAGTCGGCGTCCGCCGGCAGGCCGTTCATGATCGGGTTCCACGTCACTCCGCCGTCGGTGCTCTTGTAGATCCTGTCGCTCCAGAAGGAGGCGTACAGAGTGGTCGGATGCTGCGGGTCGAGCCGGATGTCGGTCGCGCCCAGTGAGATGGAGGGCGCCGCCTTCAGCAGGGTCCAGCTCACCGCACCGTCCTTCGACTCCCAGATCCCGAAGGTGGAGTGGATGGGTGGCGACACGCGGCGGTCGCCGCCGCGCCCGCGCAGGATGGCTGCGTAGAGGTGATTGGGGTCGGTTGGGTCTACGGCGAGCCGAGCCGTCGACACACCGACGAAGAAATCTCCGGAAACGTGCGCCCAGCTCAGGCCGCCGTCCGTCGACTTCAGGATGCCGTTGCCGTAGTAGCTGTCGCCGGACAGGGCCCCTTCGCCGGTGCCGGCGTACACCACGTTGTCGCTCGAGGGTGCGACGGCCAGGGCGCCGATCGCGGTCGACGCCAGGGTGTCGGTCCTAGGGGACCAGGTGCCAGCTGCTGAGTCATAGAGCCAGATTCCGCCCTGGGCCGCGCCCAGGATGAGCTGGCCGTTGCTCTTACGGATGGCGAGCGCCCCGATGCGGCCGCTCTCGGCGGTGTTGGCGCCGTTGCTCCGCTGGTTCTGGACGATCGGGTTTGGTCCCAGTGCGCTCCAGCTGCCGGCAAACGTGGTCGGGCCGGCGGCCGGCGCGTTCTTCAGCCCCTTGGCCTGGTCGGCCGCCGCCTTGCGCAGCGCTGTGGCCTGGTCGACCGAGAGGGGTACGTCGCCGGCGGTGCGTGTGCTGATGAACTGCTGGTCGAGCAACAGGAGGCGCGCCTCGAGTTCGTCGTTCTGATCTGGAAGCGATCTCGCCGGCACGGCGGCACCGGTGTCTTCATTGCCGGGTGGAAGGGGGGTGTTTGCGATCCCCTGACCCGCCGCGCCTGCAACCAGAGCGAACGCTGCAATCAATGCGCTCAGCGCGCGTAAACCATGCTTCCCCATTCGTTCCCCTCTCGTCAAAAAGTTCCGGAATCGACAGCCGCCCGGCAAGGGGCCGGCGCGCCAAAAGGCTTCAGGACGCCCATCACCCACACCTCTCCAGCGACCCCAGCGCTTGAATCAATGGCCGTGTCTACGGCCGCCCCAGTAAGTCGCAATACTCTGATGCGGCCCAGAGTCGAAAGTCAAGCGACAACACGGTTGTGTGGCGCTCGCTAACGTAGGTCTTGTCTTCCATGAAGCAGCGTGACCAGGTCGCGCGCGCAAAAACGGCGCGCTCCACAACTCCCGCCCGACTGCTCGCCGATGGTCAATCCCACATGGCGCCATGGCGAACGCTCATCACCGCCGTCCACCCACACCCCTCGGTCAAGATCAACCACGGCGCGACGTTCCTGGTCACCGACCAGCAGGGGAACATCCCCGTTTCCGACGCCGGCGATTACGGCCTTTACTCGGCCGACACCCGTTTCATCTCGAGGCACGAGCTGAGGCTGAACGGCAAGAAGCCCGACTCCGTGGCTTCAGTGCGCCTGTCGTTCCGCCACGCCCGGTGGCACATGATCGCGGACAGGGTGGCCGGGCCAGACGGTGACATGCGCGAGGCCCGCGTCGCGGTGACCGTGGACCGGCTGATCAGTCTCCACCAGATGCACGAGGACCTCGCGCTCCACACCTACTCACGCGCGCCCGTCACGGTGCTCTTGGAGATCGCGCTGGAGAGCGACTTCGCCGACCTGTTCGAGGTGCGCTACCGATCCTGGCAGCGGCGGGCAGACCTCAACACCTGGTGGATCGGCCCCAACAGCCTCGAGTCCCGTTACCAGAACAGGGACTTCGTCCGCCGTTGCCTGGTCCGGGCTCCGGCCCAGGCTGCCGGGCTTACCTATGCCAACGGCGCGCTCCGCATCCCGGTCGACCTCGAGCCGGGCAGGGAGTGGCGGCTGTGCCTGCAGTACGACCTCCTGACCTCGGACGAGGATCTGCCTGAGGTTGCGCAATGTGCCTTCGAGCATGGCGCCGAGGATCCGATGCGCCAGGCGCGCAGCTGGCAGCTGTCGGTCTCGCAGGTCGAACCCGCCGACATCCGCCTTCAGTTCGCGTACGAGCGCGCGATCGAGGACTTCGCCGCGTTGCGACTGCACGAGCAGGAAGCGTCTTTCGATCGCTGGATGCCCGCCGCGGGGCTGCCGTGGTTCATGGCATTGTTTGGGCGCGACTCGCTCATCGCATCCATGCAGGCGATGGTGGCTCAGCCCGCTGTCGCCCTCGGCACGCTGGAGAACCTCGCGCGCTGGCAGTCGGAGGTCGACGATCCGGAGCGCGACGCCGAGCCTGGGAAGATGCCCCACGAGCTGCGAGTCGGCGAGTGGGCGCACTTCGGAATCGTGCCGCACCGCCCCTACTACGGCACGGCCGACGCCACACCTTTATATCTGCTGCTTCTCGCGGAGAACTTTCGGTGGGGTGGCGATGCGGCCGCGCTGGCGCCGTTCCGGTCGGCGGCGGAACGCTGCCTGGAGTGGATCGACCGGTTCGGTGACCGCGACGGCGACGGTTTCCAGGAGTACGCGCCGCGAACCCCCAAGGGCTACCGGAACCAGGGCTGGCGAGACGCGCATGACGGAGTCCTCGATGAAGCCGGCGCGTTTCCTGAGCTTCCCATCGCCACCTCCGAGCTGCAGGCGTACGTCTACGGCGCCAAGACGCGCATCGCGCCCCTGTTCGAAGCGTGGGGCGACCAGGCGCTGGCGAGCCGGCTTCGCAGTGAGGCCGCCCAGCTGCGGCGCAGGTTTATCGACGCGTTCTGGCTCGAGGCCAAAGGCGAGCTCGCTTTCCTGCTCGATGGCAGCAAAAAGCCAGTCGGTACGGTGGTCTCCAACTCGGGTCACTGCCTGTGGATGGGCATCCTGGACGCCGAGCGGGGCAAGGCCGCGGGCCGCCGCCTGATGCAGCCCGACATGTACACGGGCTGGGGATTGCGAGTCCTGTCCGACCATCACCCGTCCTATGACCCGCACTCGTATCAACGCGGCTCGGTCTGGCCTCACGACAGCGTGATCGCGGCGGCGGGCCTCCGCCGTTACGGAATGTCCGAGCAAGCCTGGACCATCCTCGACGGCTTGCTGGCGGCAGTGATGTGCTTCGAGGACATCCAGATGCCCGAGCTTTTCGCAGGTCTGCCGAAAGGTGAGTTCGCGGTACCTGTCCCATACCGCATGTCAAACGTGCCCCAGGCGTGGGCGGCCGGGTCGGTGCTCCACATGGTTCGCATCCTCCTCGGCCTCGAGCCCGACATGCCGTCAGGTCGGGTCTACCTGGACCCGGCGCTGCCCGCGTGGTGCTCGCGGCTCGAGCTGCGCAAGCTGCGACTCGGACGGCGGGAGGTCCGGATCACCGTCCAGCGCGAGGCCGACGGCCGCCACTCGATCGACGCGGACGCGCCCGGGCTCGAGGTCGTCCAGGGCACGCCGCCGTGGCTGGAGCTGGCCGCAGACTAGTTCTCTGCACAACGTTTCCGGGCGACCCTGTTCGGTGAAGGGTTCTATCAGTGTGGAGCCTCGCCGGATAGCCCTCATCGTCAGCCCCTGGTACCCGGTGCCCCCAACAGGCTACGGCGGCATCGAGCTCATGGCCTACTACCTCGCACGGGAGCTCTCAGACCGCGGGCACCGAGTGACGGTGATCGGCCGGCAGGGCTCGCATGGCCGGTTCGAGACCCTGGCCCTGGCGCCGGAGAGCTGGAGCAAGCAGCTGGGCACGCGTGACCAGATCCCCCGCCACAACCTTTTCCTTTACCGCGCGTACGAGATCGTGCGCAAGCGAGCCTTCGATGTCATCCACGACCACTCAGGGCCGCCAGGCATCCTGCTCGCCGCGACCTCGCGGCTTCAATCGCCCGTCGTCGCCACTTTGCACGGTGCTCTGACCGAGGCGGAGGGCGAGTTTCTGGCCGCGATCGACCGCCAGGTGCACCTCGTCGCGATCAGCCGCGCGCAGCAATCGACGGTGGCGGGCGTGGAGTGGCGCGGCGTGGTCCACAACGCGATCGATGCATCCGAGTATTCGCCGGTCACCCGGCGCGAGGAGAAGGACGACTACCTGGTCGAGCTGGCGCGCATCTCACCCGACAAGGGGCAGCACCTGGCGATCGAGATGGCCAGGCGGCTCAACCTGCGGCTTGTGCTCGCCGGTAAGGTCGACGGCGAGGCGCGCCGCTACTTCGAAGAAAAGATCAAGCCCAGCTTGAACGGTCAGGTCACGTGGCGCGAAAACGTCGAGGGCAAAGAGAAGGCCGAGCTGCTGGCCCACGCGAGGGCGCTCGTGTTTCCGATCCAGTGGGAGGAGCCCTTCGGGCTGGTGATGATCGAGGCCATGGTGAGCGGCACACCGGTGATCGCGCTTGCCCACGGCGCCGCGCCCGAGGTCGTGGAACCAGGAGTCACGGGATGGCTCGCCGACGACGTGGATGGAATGGTCGCAGCCTACTCACGACTGGACGAGATAGACCTCAAGCGCTGCGCCGAGGAAGCTGGGCGCCGGTTCGGGCCGAAGCAGATGGCGGACGGTTATCTGAATGTGTACGAGCGCGCCATCGAGCAGGCGCTCTACTCCAGATCGATCAGCTGATTCGCACGCCTGCCGGCAGCGGGCCGGCCTTCACCTCGGTGCCCTCGACCGTGAAGTCGACGCGTTGACCCGCGAAATGCAGGCCGCTCACCTCGATCCGATTCCACATCGATGTCTTGATGGGGGAGATGCGCAATGTCTTGCGTCGTGGGTCCGCCTCCAGACCCAGGATCGATGAAACGCAGGTGAACATCGCGGCCGCCGACCACAGCTGGGGGGTGCAGGTGTTCCAGTACTCCTTGGGAGGCGCTCCGGGTTCTCGCACATCGCCGCAGAACAGCTCGGGAGGTCGGTGCATCGGAAAGTCGATCGACGCCTCGATCAGCGCCCGCGCGAGACGCTCCGCCTCCTCGGCGAATCCGTACTGGCGGAGGCCGGCGATCGCGAGCGCGGTGTCGAAAGGCCAGACCGAACCGTTGTGGTAGCTGGAGGGGTCGTAGTTGATCGCTCGCTCGGAAAGCGTTCGGATGCCCCAGCCCGAGAACAGGTCAGGCGACAGCAGACGCTGCGCCACATGCACCGCCTTCGGGCGGTCGATGATTCGCATCCACAGGCAGTGGCCCGGGTTCGAGCTGACCGCCTGTACCTGGCGCTTCGTGCCATCGAGCGCCTGGGCGAAGTACTTCTCCCTGGGCATCCAGAAATCGCGGTTGAACCGCCACTTCAGCCCGGCCGCCTGCTCCTTCAAGCCAGGTCGCCGGCGCGACATGCCGATGAGACCGCGATGCAGGTACGCCTGCACCTCGCACGGCGCGGCGGGTAAAGACGCGGCGCTGCCGTCTGTGTTGGTCAGCGAATCGTCGGAGTCCTTCCATCCCTGGTTGCGCGCGCGCCCGCCCCGGTATTCGATGTAGCCGTCGCCGTCGGAATCGCCGTACTTTCTGCACCACTCGAGCGCGGCCTCCGCCGCTGGCCACAGCTCGTCCGCCAGCTTGTGATCATGCGTCCAGTTTTCGGTCTCGGTCAGCGCGCACAGAAACAGCGCGGCCGCGTCGATGGTTCCGTAGAGGATGTTCGGCCAAAGGCCACGCGTGACCACCTCACCGTTGCGGACCTCGTGCAGGATCTTGCCCGGCTGCTCTTCGCTGTCCGCGTCGACCCGACGCCCCTGGTGCTCGGAGAGGTAGCGCAAAACGCCGCGCGCGAGCGCCGGGTTCACATGGAGGAGGAGGATCGACGTGATCAGCGCGTCGCGGCCGAAGGGGACCGCGTACCAGGGCAGACCGGCGGTCGGATAGATCCCGGTCTCGTACTCGTCGCACAGCAGGCGAATGTCAGCCGTCGCCTGATCCAGCAGCTCGTTGAGCGCAGGGTTGTCGGTCCGCACCGACATGCACTCGGCCGCCCAGCGCGGATAGGCACTCTCGGCGGCCTGGAGCCCGGCCGCGAATTCGATCCTTTGTGCTGAGTCAGGCGCGGCGTCCACCAGGAGGGTGAACGACTCGCCGGCTGGGAGCCTGAGCTGGTGCTTCAAGCCTTCCGGAAAGGCGCTGACGTGGCATGAATGAGCGCCGCTGTCATCGCGTTGAAATCGAACGCCGTCCACGGTCTTGACCGCCGGCACCGGCGCCGGGGAAGCGAGCGCAGGCACCGAGCCCCGGATGCCGAGCATCGCCGCGAAGTCCGCCGCGACCTCGATCTCCAGGACGGCGTCCACGGTCACGGCCCCCTCGTTGGCCACAGTGATCCGCTCGTGCAGGCCTGACTCGATGAAGCGCACCCGCGTCAGGCGCAGGCTTCCCGCCCGCAGCTCGAAGGTGGCCGACGCGTCGTCGGACCGAAAGCCGACCGGCTCAGGCTCGATTCCGTCGATCAGCAGCCGGAACCCGGAAAGGATCCGCGTGTCGCCAGACCACAGCCCATCACCGAGGAATTCGCCCGGCTTCATCGACCCATCGCGCGCTGAGACCGCAAAGAAGCGATCGCGCTTGAGCATCACGCGCTCGGAGATGAGCTGGCCCGCCGATATCAAGTCGGCGGGAAGTCTGCGTTATCGGTGGCTAGTTAGCTCCGGTTAACGCAGATGTTTTTGCGCCCGCCTCGAAAGCCGGCCGCGATCCGAGCGGATAGCTGGTCCACTCGTTGCGGGCGAGCAGCTCGACGGCCATCGCCTCGAGGTCTCGGACCCGTTGGTTGGCCCGGATCGCCTCTCGGATCGAGAGAATGCCCACCGCCGGGTGGCGTTTCTCGATCACGTGCCGAAGCATGTTGAGGTGCGCGTTGTCGGGCACGCCCGGCTCGCGGATGCGCCGGACGGCCGCTCGCACCGTCGACTGCGTGCCGTCGATGGCCTCTCCTTTGCCAAAGTCGAACTTGTAGCTCGGGCTTCGGCCGGCGGTGCGCCGCTCTGCGCTGAGCTTGATCCACTTCGCGTTTTCCGCACCCTTGCCGACATCGATCACCAGGCGGACCGGGCGGCCATGGTAGTGAAAGGTCGCGTTCATCCGCGCGTAGCTTTCCCGCTGGCCGGTCAGCCCTTCGTGCCGCCCGATGAGAAGCGGCGACTCCGCATCGAGCTGGATCCGATCGATCGGGGTGAGCAGCGAGATGATCGCGAACGCGTGTGGGATGAGGTCGGCGATCACGCCGATGTCGGCTGCCGCGCCGGTGAGTGGCTGCTCCTCGAGGATCTCGATCCGGATCTCTTCGACGCTGTCGAGGAAATCGCGCAGCGTGCGCTCCTCCGTGAGCAGCATCCCGAGGAGGCGAACCTCGAGCTTGAAGTAGTAGTGGTCGGCGGCCACGATCTCCACGCCACCCGGCGCCGTGTCGAGGAACTTGCGGTACTCGTCGGGCGGGGCGCCCAGCGGTTTTTCGATGAGCACGACATCGCTGAGGTCGTAATAGCGCGCCAGCGTGGGGAGGTGCGTCGCCGCGGGCGTGGCGATGTAGGTGATCACGTACGAGCTCGACTCCAGCTCGCGCTCGAGCTGATCTCGCGCCGGCGAGCCGTGGCTGTCCCAGTAAAACGAGTCCCCGTGCGTGCGCACTTCCTCTTCTTTGACGCCCATGCGGTCGCGCGCGCCGGGCGAGTCCTGCTCCACCACGTGGGTGCGAAAGTTGAAGAACTGTTTGAGCGTCAGCAGATGCTGGTAAGCCTTTTGCCCCCACTGGCCGAAGCCGATCAGGACGAAGTCCTTCTGCAGGTGGCGCTCCTCCTCGGCGAGGGCGTGAAGCCGCGCGTTCTTGATCGCGACCGCGGCCTGCACCGCCAGCGACTGCGCGCGCGCGACCTCTTCCGGAGTGAACCGCCGATTCCGGTTGCGCTCGACGAGGATGGCTGCACCGATCGCCTGCTCGTCGGCGATAAGAGGCAGCGCCACCAGCGATCGCACACCGAAGGTCTTGACGTACGCGGGGTCGACCTGCGCGTTCGTGGACGCGTCCTCGATGACGACCGGCTGGCCGCGGTCGACGACATCAAAAAGGAATGACGCCTCGCTGCGCTCGCCGTGCTGGCGGCGCCACAGATCCTCCAGGTCGGAAGCCGCCGCGCCGAACCAACCCTCGCGATCCTCTTCGTAGAGCGCGATCTGGCAGAGGGCGACGTCGACCAGCCGCGCGAGGTTGTGCGCAACCAGGGTCAGCGTTTGGTCGAGGTCGATGGAGCTGGCGATGGCCTTGCTTACGTCGGCGACCAGCTCGAGCTGTTCCGCGTGCCGCTGCGCCTCTTCGTAAAGCCGGGCCGTCTCCACCGCCACGGCGAGCTGCCCGGCGGCGGCGCGCAGCGCCTCCACCTGGCCCCAATCGGGGCGGCGCTGGTCAGAGCGGTGGTAGCCGACCTCGAGCACCCCGGTCGCGCGGCGGGTGGCGTCGCTGCCGAACGGCACGAAGATGCGAATCAGGTCTTTGTGCTTGCCGCGTTCGAAGATCTCGCCGGCGAGCGTGAACGGCGCCGCGTCGCCGGCGTGGGCGTGCTCTTTTTCCCCCACCAGGCACGCGAGCACTCGACCCAGCTCCCTGCCGTCGCTGTAAACCACGGGCACCTCGGTCCACATCACGGGCACGGGGATGCCGCCCGAGATGACGTCGGATCGATCGTTCGAGGGATACGGGCCCACGATGACCGGCTGCCACGCCTGGGCCACGTAGACCAGGACGTCGTCCTGGGCCAGGACCCGGTCTTCCTCGAGCGCCCAGCGCGGCACCCGAGACTGCGGGCCACGCGCGCCGGCCCCGCGCGATCTCTCCGCCGCGTCGATCGCCTCCGCCGGGGCGGCGCCGGCGGCCATGCGCACCACCGTGGCCTCGTCTTGATCCCCCTGGTCGAGGAGGTACACGGTCGCGAAGTTGAAGTCGAACTCAGGGACCTCCGAGTCGGTGAGGTGCCCCACGACAGCATCGATCACCTCATGGCGCGAAGCGCCCGGCTTGAGCATCGCGGCGGTCATGTCGCCGAGAGCGCTTAGCAGTCGGTTGCTGTTCTCGAGCTCGGCGATCAGCCGCTGCGAGGCCAGCGCGCCACCGATCAGCTGAGCCCCCGCCTTCAGCATCTCGTCGGTCGCCGGCGCGCGCCTCACCGTGGCAAGCCGGTCTCGGCTCAGCACCACCAGGTAGCCGTGGGGCTCGTCCGGTTTGCCAAGTGCGTACGTCGCGACCGCGTGCAGGTCCGCTTCCGCCGTGGCCGCGCCCACCGTCTTGCTTATCGCGGTCTCCCAAGGAGTGGTTGGCTGGTCACGTTCGACGCGCGTCGGAGCCGCGACGCGCAGGTGGGCGGTGACGAGCTCGAGGTGTGAGCGCTGATGGCCGAACTGGTAGATCGCGGCGCCATCGAGGTTGCTCGCCATCAGGAGGTCGGCCAAAGCGATCGAGAGCAGGCGCCGCAGCTCTTTGGCATCGGTGCGAGCGTCGCCCACCGGCGTCGTCAGCAAGGAGGTGAGCCTCGAAAGCCCGTCCAGGGCCGCGCGCTCCGCTCCCTCGAGCGCGGTCTGCACCAAGGCGGCTGCTGTGGCTGCCTTGCGCTCGAGCTCTCGCAGGCGGTTGTCGTCGGGTGCGCGCTCCTTGCTTCGGTAGTTCAGGTAGACGAGGCCGAGGAGCCGGTCGCCCGCCAGCAGCGGCAGGCCAATCGTCGACTGGACCTGGTAGCGCCTGATGAACGTGGAGTCGATCTCGGCCGGCGCGTTGCGGGCCACGAGGCGGCGGCGCGTGGCCGTGAGCCACACCGTCGAGCCGTATTGGTGCACCCCCAGCTCGTCCGGCACCTTGCCCTGTCGCTCGTCCGCCAGGTAGCGGTTGAGCTGTTCATGCATGTCGGTCAGGGAGTCGAGCAAGCCCTCCTGCGGCTGGCCGGTTGCAAACGGCGCGTAGTAGGTGTGAGTCGACTCCTCGTAAAGGACGATGGAGACGATGTCAGCAGCCGAAGCGTGCTGAAAATCGGCGACCACGCCGCGCAGGACCGCGGCGAGGCCGGAGCTGCTCTCTACCGGTGGTCTAATCACTCAACGCGATCATAGGTTTAGAACCCCCCACCCGCCCTTTGGGCGACCTCCCCAGCGAGTGGGGAGCCAGCTGCGCTGCCAACCGCGCGAGCCCGAGCCACCGAGCCGAGCCATGCCGCGCTTGGTCTTGGGTGCCGCGCGAAAGTCTGGCGGTCCACGCCGACCAGCCCGAAGGTCGGCGCGTAGCCCAGAGCCCACTCGAAGTTGTCGAGCAGGGACCAGTACATGTAGCTGCGGACGTCGATGCCTTCGCCCAGGCATGCCAGAACCTCGCGCAGCGCTCTGTCGATGTAAGCGATCCGCTTCTCGTCATTGCCGGTGGCGATCCCGCTTTCGGTGACGAGGATGGGCACCCCCGGGCAGCTGCGGTGAGCGCGCCGGATCGCGCCGCCCAACGCCTGCGGGTAGAACTCGTAGCCCATCTGCGTCGTCTCGTCGGTCTCGTACAGCTCGCGCGTCGTGTCGCTCCAGTCGTTGCCGGGGCTGCGCGGACCTTCGGGCCCGTACCTGAAACGGGTGTAGGTCTGCACGCCGATGAAGTCGTCCTGACGCGCGAGCTCGAAAAACCAGTCGCTGACCTTTGACTCCAGCTCGAGCGAGCTCGTGCCCGGACTGGCGCCGTCCTCGTATTGAAGATCGGGAAGCGCGAGGGTGACGCCGGTCGGGACGCCCGCGCGCGCCCGAATCGCGGCCGCGCCGAGGCGATGGGCCTCGAGGAGGTTGTCGACGGCGCGCTGGGCTCCATCCCGGTCGTCGGTGTGTCCGGGCGGGTTGATGCCCAGCAGCCACCCGCTCGAGCCCAGCCCTTGCGGCTCGTTGATCGTGCAGGCGTAACCGATCCGGTCGCCGAGTGCCGCCGCCGCCCGGTCGCAGTAACGCTCGAAGAGCGAGGGAAAGCGCTCGTAGGCGAAACCGCCCAGCTCGTGAAGCCACCGCGGAACGGTGAAGTGGTGGAACGTGACCATGGGGACGATGCCCCGCTCATGGCACGCGTCGAGCAAGCCCCGATAGTGGGCGAGCGCGGCCCGAGAAAACTCGCCCTCAGCCGGTTCGATCCGGGCCCATTCGATCCCAAACCGGAACGCGTTCAGGCCGAGATCGGCCACCATCGCCACGTCTTCGTGGCCGCGGTGGTAGAAGTCGCAGGCATCGCCCGAAGGCTCGCGGCAGGGCGTTGACTCGATGTGCTCCCACCACCACCAATCGGCGTTGGTGTTGCCACCCTCGGTCTGGTAGGCCGAGATCGAGGCACCGAAGAGGAAGCCGTCAGGAAACCGGAGGGTGTCTGTCATTCGGGGGATGTTAGTGCTCCATGCGCGGCCGAGTTGGCCACACGCGCAAGGCGAAGATTGACAAGCCGCCAGGCGACAACTAGTATCCGGTCGTAGGGTCAGGCGAACGTTCGTCTACCACGTGTGTCCCTGTCTGAGTAACTCTGTTTGCCGGCGCACTCTCGCCCCGGTCGGTCCGGGAAGAAGGCAACAGGTAGTGGCATTTCTGGCCCAGGCCGGGGTCGGGATAGGGAGGAGAGCACGCATGGCCGAGGTCTTAGGGAGGCGTAGTTCGCGGGGGCTCGCGCTCTGTCTGGGCGCGTTGTTCCTGCTCGCGGCATGCGGTGGCGGTAGCGGAGGGGGCGGAGGCGGTGGCGCGTCGAGTACCGACGTGTATGTCTGGACAGCCTGGGGTAGCGCTGAGCTCAAGGCGTTCAAAGACGTCCTGGCGCCTTTCGAGGCGACCAGCGGCGTCAAGGTCCACATCACGACCAACCGCGACTCGACCAACCAGATCGCCAACGGCATCTCCGCCGGGACCGACCTGCCTGACATCGCTCCGGGTCCGACGGACCCGGTCCAGGTCAAGGACTGGATCTCCAAGGGCGCGTTGAAGCCCATCGAGACCGCCCTCGGCGACCAGTTCAGCGCCTACATCACCAACACTTATCCCGCGTTGACCACGAGCAGCGGGGACAACCCGTACATCGGGCTCGTCGGCGGCAAGCACTACGAGATGATGGTCAAGACCCAGGTCAAGGGCCTCGTCTGGTACAACAAGAAAGTCTTCACCGGGCAGGCTCCCAAGACGTTCGACGACCTGCTCGCGATCAACCCCTCGCAGTACGGAGC
>Ga0209806_1000738_pt1 | contig 22301 bp, 18 predicted proteins | sample GraSoiAngelo_152_FD_186166 | JGI IMG/M metagenome (GOLD analysis project Ga0209806, IMG submission 186166) | Grasslands soil microbial communities from the Angelo Coastal Reserve, California, USA - 14_1009_12_30cm (SPAdes) (version 2) | ecosystem: Environmental > Terrestrial > Soil > Grasslands ... | reverse complement strand
GCCGTTTTCCAGCTGCGCGACGCACGCGCCCGATTCCTGGTCACGGTGCCGTCCTTCATGGACCGGGCGGCGCCCGTGGCACAGCAGCTCGGGATCGAAGAGGTCTTCGTGATCGGGAGCGCGCAGGGCGCCACGCCGTTCACCGCGCTGCTCGAGCACGAAGCGCCCGTGCCCCATGTGTCGATCGATCCCGCCACGGACCTGGCGGCGCTGCCGTACTCGAGCGGCACCACGGGATTTCCCAAAGGCGTCATGCTGACGCATCGCAATCTCGTCGCCAACCTGCTCCAGACGGACCCGGTGCACACGCTGGACGAGCAGGATCGCGTCATGGCGGTGCTGCCGTTCTTCCACATCTACGGCATGCAGGTGGTCTTGAACCTGGCGCTCCGGCGGGGCGCGACCCTCGTGACGATGCCGAAGTTCGACCTGGAGCCGTTCCTCGGCGCCCTGCAGCAGTATCGTATCACGCGGGCGTTCGTGGTTCCGCCGCTGGTGCTCGCGCTCGCGAAGCACCCGGCGGTGGACCGCTACGATCTGTCGAGCCTGTGCGGTATGATGTCCGGCGCCGCGCCACTCGACGCCGCGCTCGAAACGGCGTGCGTCCGGCGTGTCGGCTGCCGCCTCATCCAGGGATACGGCCTGACCGAGGCCAGTCCGGTGACCCACGCCAACCCGGACGAGCCCGGCAAGATCAAGCCGGGGACGGTGGGCCCGCTGCTGCCCAACACCGAATGCCGCATCGTCGATCCGGCGACGGGCGCGGACCTGGGCCGGGATGAGGACGGGGAGCTCCTGATCCGGGGGCCGCAGGTGATGCGCGGGTACCTGAATAACCCGGAAGCGACGGCGGCCACGCTCGACGCCGATGGCTGGCTCCACACCGGCGATATCGGGCACGTGGACGGCGACGGTTATTTCACGATCGTGGACCGGTTGAAGGAGCTGATCAAGTACAAGGGCTTCCAGGTGGCCCCCGCCGAGCTGGAGGCGCTGCTGTGCGCGCACCCGGCCGTGGCGGACGCTGCGGTGATCCCCGTTCCCGACGACGAGTGCGGTCAAGTCCCGAAGGCGTTCGTGGTCCTGAAGGGGGAGACGTCGCCCGCGGCGCTGATCGCGTACGTGGCCGAGCACGTCGCGCCGTACAAGAAGATCCGGGTGATCGAGGTGATCGACGCGATTCCCAAGTCACCGTCCGGCAAGATCCTGCGGCGGTTGCTCAAGGAGCGCGAGCGGGCAGCGACGGTCAGTTGACCTTCAGCACGGCCTCGACGAAGCTCAGCGTTTTGGTCTCCACCCACTCCACCGATATGGCCTCTACCCTCATCGTCCCGATGCGGTCGCTGCTTGTCGTCACCACGCGGCCCTTGGCGGGGGAGGGCTTGATGTCGCGCGCCACGGCGATGCCGCGACGGGGATCGCACCGGAAGGTGAGCACCGAGGTCAGCGCCGCCCCGCCCGGCGAGCGCGGCGTGAACGCCAGCTCCACACTGGGATACGCGCCCGCGGTCGCGCTCTGGTCGTCGATCGCCGCCTCGTGCCCTGCGTTCTTGAGCTCGTCTGCGACGCGGTCGAGCACGGCGCGTACCACCTTTTGGAGTCGCTCCCCGCAGGCGCGCCGGCGACGCTCGTTTTCGTCGTGAGCGGGCTTCACGTCGCCCGCTCCCGCTCCCGACCCTGCTCCCGCCCCCGCCCCCGCCCCCGCCCCCGTGGCCGCTCCCGTGCGCTCCGTATAGCTCTTCAGGAGCGCGCGCAGCTTCTCTAAGCTCTTTTCGCTCATGAGTCGTCCCGATCGAGTCGCCAAGCCCGAATGAGATGATACGGCGCCCGGGCACACGCGCGATAGGGGACGGGGTACGGGGGGATTTCGCGGGGGGCTGAACCTACAGGTTGAGCGTCTGAAGCAGCCGCTGCACGCGCGGCCACTCGCTCAAGGGCAGCATGTCGTCGTCCGATTCCAGAATGAAGGAGGGCTCACTCACGCAGCCCGTGCTCGTGAGCGCGGCGCGCTGCGCGCACACCAGGTAGGGATAGACCGCGTCGCGGTGTAGCACCCACACGGCCGAGTCGCCGGGAGCCGGGTGCGGTCCGGGGCCGAGCCGGAAGAACATCAGGGTCCACTCGTGCCCGTCGAACGCCCGAATGCGCGCGTCGTAGGCCTGGGTATCGTCACAGCGGCGCATGATGTGCGCGATGATTCCGCAGGGGGCCTCGTAGCGGATGTCGCGTTGCGCCCTGGTCAGGACGCCCGCCACGACAACGTCGGCCGAGGCGAGCCGACCGGCGAGGGCGTGATCCGACGCAGGTGTGAGCGGCACTCGGTCGAGCGCCGCGTGATGGGAGACCGCGCAGGCCGAGAGCATCAGCAGGAGCACGCTCGTGACCGCCCCTTCGCGCGCGCCGGTTGCGACGCTGGTGACGTGTCGGTGATACGTGCTGTCCATGGGACCAACCCTCGGCTCACTGTCTCCGCTCTGACGAGAAGCAAGAGCGGTGCCACTCGGGAGCCGACGCGGGCGGGCCCAAAGGTGTGGCGCCTTTGCAGCACCGGGGCGGAAGGGCGGAACCGCGCCGCCTCTGATGCGGTTACACGGTGCAGTCATCGCACACGTTCGTCGCTGTTTCACCACACGCACAGGGTTGGAACGAGTATGACACAATCAGTCGATCTTCCGGTCGCGCAGAGCGGCCGCTTCCTCCTGGGCGGCGATCGCCCTGTCTATCGGCTGGGCTTCGGCGCCATGCGGCTCACCGGCACAGGAATCTGGGGCGAGCCGCGCGACCACGACGAAGCGATCGCCGTGCTCCGGCGGGCGCTCGAGCTGGGCGTCAATCTGATCGATACGGCCGACTCCTACGGGCCCGCAGTGAGCGAGCGCCTCATTGCGGAGGCGCTGCACCCCTATCCGCCCGAGCTGGTGATCGCCACCAAGGGAGGGCTCGAGCGTCCCGGGCCCGACCAGTGGACGCCGAACGCGCGACCGGAGCACCTGCGCGCCGCCTGTGACGGGAGCCTGCGCCGACTCAAGCTCGAGCGCATCGAGCTGTACCAGCTGCACCGCATCGATCCCGCCGTAGCGTTCGAGGATCAGCTCGGCACGTTGCAGGATCTGCAGCAGCAAGGGAAGATCCGCCACATCGGGCTGTCGGAGGTGTCCGTGGCGGACATCGAGCGGGCTCGCACGCTCGTGTCGATCGTCTCGGTGCAGAACCGGTACAACCTGGTGGAGCGCGGCGCGGAGCGGGTGCTCGAGTACTGCGAGCGCGAGGGCATCGCCTTCATCCCGTGGTTTCCTCTCTTCGCGGGCGATCTCGCGAAGCCGCGCGGGCCCGTGGCGCGCGTCGCCAAACGATTGCACGCGACGCCATCGCAGGTGGCGCTCGCGTGGCTGCTCAAGCGCTCGCCCGTGATGCTCCCCATTCCCGGCACGTCGAGCGTCCGGCACCTCGAGGAGAACGTCGCGGCGGCGCTGCTCGAGCTCGGCGATCGGGACTTCCAGGAACTCGATCGCGCCTGACGGTGGCAACGCACGAGGGGCGGTCGCAGCAGCGCTAGAGCGCGCTGCTGCGCACCGGCCACGGCGCACGCATGCCGCACTGTGCGCCTCCCGGACGCCGCACCGGAGCGCCACGCGCGACCTGTTTCCCCACGCCACGGGTCGGTCCGGTTTTTGCCCTTCCCTCGTCCGACCGACGTAGCAGCGGCACGAACGACATGGACGAGGGTGCGACGATGGCGCGCAGGACGGGTTGGAGCTTGTTGGCAGCGGCGGCCGCAACGCTGATGGTCGCGGGCGCATGTAACGATCCCCAAAGTCCCAGGCCCCAAGCGCTGCTGGGCCTGCCGGACGTCGGCGCGCTCGCCGTGACCGTCGCCACCTCGGGCTCGAACACGCCGTCCGGTTACACCGTGACCGTGGACGGCTCCTCCAGCCAGTCCGTCGGCGCCAACGGTGTCGCGACGTTCGTCGGACTCGCGCCCGGAGATCACGTCGTCCTGCTGTCCGGCGTCCCGTCCAACTGCTCGGTGAGCGGTGCCAACCCGCGCACCGTTTCGCTCATCGCCGGTCTGGTGGCGGCCACGACCTTCTCGGTGAGCTGCACGGCGCCACCCCCACCGCCGACCACGGGCGAGCTGACGGTCACGACCAGCACGAGCGGCTCGAACATCGACGCGGACGGCTACACCGTCACGGTGGACGGCGGCGCGAGCCAGGCGATCGGCGTGAACGGCAGCGTCACGTTCAGCGGCCTATCGGCGGGGAGTCACACCGTCGTCCTGTCCGGAGTGGCGGGGAACTGCAGCGTGAGCGGCGGGACGTCCCGCGCCGCCAACGTGACGGCGGGCGCGACGGCCTCTACGTCGTTCTCGGTGACCTGCACAGCGCCGCCGCCGCAGACGGGCAGCCTCACGGTCAGCGCGAGCACAACCGGGTCGAACCTCGATCCCGACGGTTACACGGCGACCGTGGACGGCGGTGCGAGCCAGAGCGTCGCGACCAACGGGAGCGTGACGTTCACGGGGCTGTCGGCGGGGAGTCACTCGGTGGCGCTGTCCGGGGTCGCCGCGAACTGCTCGGTGAGCGGGGCGAACCCGCAGACCGCCACCGTGCCCGCGGGCGGGACGGCGACCGCCAGCTTCACCGTGAGTTGCGCCGCGACCGGTGGAGGCACCGGCAGCGTGACCGTCAGCACCAGCACGACCGGCTCCAACCTCGATCCCGACGGGTACACGGTCACCATCGACGGTTCGTTCAGCCAGCCGATTGCGACCAACGGCAGCGTCACCTTCACCGGGCCGTCGGGCGACCACTCGCTCGCGCTGTCCGGTGTGGCCTCCAACTGCACGGTCGGCGGGGCGAATCCGCGCACCGTCACCGTGCCGGCGGGCGGCACCACGACCACGACCTTCTCCGTGACCTGCGCGGCAACTGGTGGTGGCGGCGGCAGCGGCGAAGTCATCGGTCAGGGGCAGATCGGGAACGGGTCGCCCACGCCCGGGAGCGACGCGACGACGTTCGACTTCGACGCCCGTGGCGACCTCACCGGGCGGTTCACAGCCACCGATTACGCCGACATGCATGGCAGCACACCCGCGTCGCTCACCACCGATCCGGTGGCGGACCCCGCCACGTCGTTCACGGCGTACCGGAACAGCTCGAGCGCCTGCAGCGACCCGACCCATGGCGTGGAGGTCGACGCCGTCGGCCGCGAGGATACTGGTACTCTCGTGAGCTATACCCTGACCGTGTGCGACAACGGGCCGGCCGGGAGCGGCAGCGACTTCTTCCAGATATTCATTCCGTCGCAGGGCTTCGGTGTCTCCGGTGCCGTGACCAGCGGGGACATCTCCAAGCGCTAGCATCTACGGGCTCTCCCGTATATGACGCGCCTCGGCGGCCATTCGTCGAGGCGCGTCGGCGTGTCAGGCCTCGGTCCGGCCCCCGTGCGGGTTCGTGCCACGAAACTCCCTGTGGGAACTTCTCGTCGTCCAAGCGGGTCTTGTGGCGCAGAGCCGTTGCCTCAGCCGACCCCAGGAGATGGGAGGACGCATGGAGCTCAGACTCCTCGAGACGAAGCGCACGTCCCAGAAGAAAACGCTGCTCGGCGTCGGAGCCACGTCGCTCGCGCTGCACGCCCTGCTCATTGCCGGCGCGGTGTACGCCACGCTGTCCGCCCGGCCGGCGGACAGCGCGGTGCGGATGGACACGACCGTCGTGTTGCTCACGCCGGCGCAACGGCAGCCGGCTGCGCCGCCACCTGCCGAGCTCGCGGAGCCGCTCAGAGGGTTCCAGACCGTGACGGTCCCGACCCAGCTGCCCACTGCCGTACCGAAGCTGGACCTGCAGGAGCGCTTCGACCCCAAGGATTACGCCGGCATCGGTGTGGAGGGCGGTCGCGCCAACGGAGTCGTGCCCTCCGGGAACGACGTCTATTCGGAGGCGCTGGTGGAGGAGCGGCCCGCCTTGCTGTCAGCGCCCCCGGCGCCCTATCCCGATCTCTTGAAGCGGGCCGGGATCCACGGCCGCGTGCTGCTGCGGGCCATCGTCGATACCACGGGTCGCGTGGAGCCCAGCTCGATCGAGATCGCCACGACGCCGAACCCCGGCTTCGATGTGCCCGCCCGCGAGTGGATCCTCAAGGCGCTGTTCCGGCCGGCTCGGGTGCACGGCAAGGCGGTCCGTGTCCACATCACCCAGCCGCTCGACTACTCCATCACGTCCGACTGACGCTCCGCGAAGGAGGCGCTCATGTCCAAACCGCTGCTGCAGCTCGCCGCACTCGGCCTGGTCGGTCTCTCCCTCTGGAAGCTCGGAGCGTTCTTCTTCATCCCGCTGCTGTTCCTGGCGCTGAAGATCGCACTGGTCGTGGGCATCGTGTTGTTCGCCGTGTGGCTGTTCAAGCGCAACGACAAGAAAGGAACGTCGGACTCCGAGACCGGCTCGGCCTGACGGTCACGCGCCGCCGGGTCGGCGCAGCAACAGCCACACGAACGCCGCGAGGCCGATGGCCACGATGGCGTGCCGTACGCTCTGCTGCCCGATGCGCTGCGCCAGGCGCGAGCCCGCATAGCCGCCCAGCATCCCGCCCACGGCCATTGTCAGGGCGATCGGCCAGTGCACGATCCCTCCCGCTGCGAACATCACGACCGCTACGGCGTTGATGCACAGCGCGCCCCAGTTCTTGAGGCCGTTCATCTGGTGGATATTCGAGAGGCCCATGAAGCCGAGCACGGCGAGCATGAGAATCCCGATGCCCGCCCCGAAGTAGCCTCCGTAGACGGCGACGAGGAACTGCGCCGCGAGGAAGCTCCACCGCGGGGCCGGTTCCGGGGTGGTCACGGCAGAACTCGCCCCCGCGGGCAGGGAGCCGGGGCGCAGCCCGCGGAGCAGCGGTCCCTGGACGAGAAACAGGACGGTCGCCCCGAGCACGAGAAACGGCACGATACGGTCGAAGGCGGCGGGCGGGGTGTGCAACAGCAGCCACGCGCCGAACGCCCCGCCCGCGAGGCTCGGCGCCGTGAAGCCGATCACCCAGCGGCGGGCCCCGGTGAGCTCGTGGCGGTAGCCCCACATGCTGCCGAGCGAGCCGGGCCACAGCGCCACGGTGCTGGTGGCGTTGGCCACGAGCGGCGTGACGCCCAGGCCGACGATGGTGGGAAAGGTGAGCAGCGTGCCGCCGCCGGCCATGGCGTTCACGGCTCCCGCCGCGGCGGCGGCGACGAGCGCGAGCATTAGGCGCACGACCGGCACGGCACTAGTGTAGCCGCCGGCGGGCCTTGCGGCCATGTGCACTGATCGTCCATCGTTGCCCGCTGGGCGCAGTCCAACCGGCTCGACACAGTGAGGGCCGCCACAGGAGGACTTTCGGATGGCACCGGTCACGGTTCAACGCTTGGTCAAGGAACTGGAAAAGTTGAAGGAGCAGGTGGACGCGGGAACCCTCAAGGGGCGGGACTACGATGAGCGGCTGGCGCGGATCATCCGCGAGCTGCGCGAGCAGGGCCTGGACGCCGATCGGGCTGCGATCACGGCGGCGCTCGCCGACGTGGCCAAACGGGGCATCATCACGCCCGAGGTGCAGGAGCATCTCCGTCACCGTCTCGGATTGGCGTGAGAGCGAAGGGGGCGGGCGCGCTCGCCCTGCTGGTCGCGGCGCTGTGGCCGGTGGTTGCCCCGGCACAGGAGGGCGGCGAGGACGGGCAGTGGACCATGCCCGCCCGGGACTACGCGGCGACCCGCTACAGCCCCCTGGCGCAGATCAGCGTGGCCAACGCGGGTCGGCTGCGACCCGTGTGGACGTTCTCGACCGGGGTGCTGGGCGGCCACGAGGGCCAGCCCCTCGTCGTGGGCCACACGCTGTATGTCGTGACCCCGTACCCGAACGTGCTGTACGCGTTCGACCTCACCCGGCCGGACTATCCGCTCAAGTGGAAGTACCGCCCCGACGTGGATCCCAACGCCGTGGGGATCGCGTGTTGCGATGCGATCAACCGTGGGGCGTTCTACGCCGAGGGGAAGATCGTTTACAACCTGCTGGACGGCCGGACCGTCGCGATCGACACCGTGACCGGCAAGGAGCTCTGGAAGACGAAGATCGCCGATCTGTCGCAGGGCGAGACCACGCCTGTCGCCCCATTTATCGTGAGGCGCCGCGTGATCGTCGGCGCGTCGGGGGGCGAGTTCGGCATCCACGGCTGGGTGAAGGGGCTCGATCTCCGCACCGGCCGGCTCGCATGGACCGCGTACAACATGGGCCCGGACAGCGAGATGCTGGCGTGGCCGGGGACGCTGCGGTCGTTCTACGAGAAGGGCAAGGACCTGGGCGTCACGACCTGGCCGAAAGACGCTTGGGCCCACGGCGGCGGGCCGGTGTGGGGGTGGATGTCCTATGACCCTCGCCTCGACCTGGTGTACTACGGAGTTGGTAATCCTGGTCCGTACAACCCGGAGCAGCGTCCCGGCGACAACAAGTGGACGGCGAGCGTGCTCGCCCGACGGCCCGACGACGGTGCCCTGGTGTGGGCCTATCAGTTCACGCCGCACGACAGCTGGGACTACGACGCCACCGCCGAGATGATCCTCGCCGACCTGACCATCGGGGGTGAGGAGCGCAACGTGCTGGTCCACTTCGACAAGAACGGCTTCGCGTACACGCTCGATCGCGCCACGGGCGAGGTGCTTGTCGCCGAGCCGTTCGTGAACGTGAGCTGGGCCAAGCGTGTGGACCGCGTCAGCGGCCACCCGGTGGTCGACTCGAGCAAGCTCACGGGCGCGTCGCGCGGCAACGTGAAGAACATCTGCCCGAGCCTCGAGGGCGGCAAGACACCCGCCGCACCGGCGGCCTACTCGGCGCGCACCGGGCTGTTCTACGTGCCAACCAACAACCTCTGCATGGACTACGAGGCGGTGACGGCGACCCGTATCGCCGGCACGCCGTTCATCGGCGCGAACACGCCGTACCACGCCGGGCCGGGCGGCCACCTGGGCGCGTTCATCGCCTGGGACGCGCGTGTCGGCCGCAAGGTGTGGGAGATCGACGAGCCGTACCCGGTCTGGAGTGGGGTGCTCGCCACGGCCGGGAACGTCGTCTTCTACGGCACGCTCGACGGCTGGTTCAAGGCCGCCGACGCGACGAGCGGGCGGCTCTTGTGGAAATTCAAGGTCGGGTCGGGCGTCGTGGGGAATCCCATCGCCTACACGGGCCCCGACGGCAAATCGTACGTGGCCGTCTACGCCGGGATCGGAGGCGACTGGTTCCTGCTCGCCGGGGACGTGCGCTCCGATGACCCCGCGGACGTGCGACCGCCCGCTGACTTCATGCGCGACATCGCCCGCCACACGAGTCAGGGCGGGATGGTGTGGCTGTTCGGGCTCGGTCCGTGAGTCACACCCTGGCGGTGCTGGTGCTCGCCCTGTGCCTCGTTGCGGGTCTGATCCTCGTGCCTCTGGGGCTGCCGGGCCTGTGGGTGATGGTGGGCGGCGTACTGGGCTACGGCGCGCTCACGGGGTTTCGCACCATCGGGATCGCTACGATGGCGATCGTGCTCGGCCTCGCGTTTCTCGGGGAGCTGGTCGAGTGGTGGGTGGGGTTCGGGCTGACCGAGCGGTACGGCGGATCGCGCCGCTCCGGCTGGGGCGCGCTGATCGGCGGGATCGCGGGCGCCATGGTGGGCGTGCCGGTCCCGATCGTCGGCAGCGTGATCGGCGCTTTTGTCGGCGCATTCGCCGGCGCGGCGGTGTTCGAGTACTCGGTGTCGCGCGCGCCGACCGTGGCGGTGCGGGCGGGCTGGGGCGCGGTGCTGGGCCGCGCCGCCGGTGCTGCCGCGAAGATCGCGCTGGGCGTGGTGATCGCCGTCATCGGCGGCTTCGCGGCGGTGCAGGGGTGAGGCTCCTCCCCGTTCTCCTCCTCGTGGCGCCGGCCGCGTGCGGGCGCGGGGCGACTCCCGCCGACCAGCGCGCCGGCCCGCCCGCGGTGCGTCACGACGAGCACGTGTTCGCGGGCGGCGCCGCGCCCACCGCGGTGCGCTGGGAGAATCCCCACAGGGGAGACACGCGGGCGGCGGCTGAGGGGGCGAAGATCTTCACCGCGATGAACTGCGACGGGTGTCACGGCGGCGCGGGCGTCGGGTGGGTGGGCCCGAGTCTGGCGGACGGCCGGTGGCGCTTCGGCGGGGCGGACGGCGAGATCTTCGAGTCGATCTATTACGGCCGCCCCCACGGCATGCCCGCGTATGGCGGACTGCTGCTCGCGCCCGAGGCGGTCTGGAAGCTCGTCACCTATATCCAGTCGCTCGAGCCCCCGGCGGACCTGCCGACGGAGGCGTGGAAGTAGGCAGCGCGGGCGCCGTCCGGCCGAGCGATGTCCACAACGCCACCCCCGTCACGAGCACGTTGGCGACGATCACCGGCCAGGAGTGAATCACCACTCCGTAGGCGGCCCATGCCAGGGCGGCGAGTCCCTGCACGCGCCGCAGCGTGACGGGATCCTTGCAGAAGTACGAGGTCATGAACAGCGCCGTCGCGAACCACCCGATCCAGTCGAACCTCATCTCCCCCCCAATTCGGCGACCAGCGGCGGCGCCGCATCCGTTTCGCGGATCGTCAAGAGGTCTGTCTGCACCTTGTCCCATTCCTGGAGCACCAGTCCATGGGACTCGAACAGGGCGTGAATACGGTTCGCGTCCATGCCGACGATGTCCTCGAGGATCGGCACGAGCACGCTCACCGCGTCGTCGGACAGCACGGTGCGCTTGGCGATCTGGGCGAGGTACTTGTTCTCGGAAACGGCGATCGTGACGCCGTTCAAGCGGTTGACGTGCAGCATCACGTGAATATCAGAGCTGCCGTCGCCGACGTAAATCACCCGGTCGTGGCTGACGGGCAGCTGCGCCCGCAGCTCCTCGAGCAGGGCCACCTTGCCGTAGCCGGCCGTGACTCGCTCGATCGCCTGGATTTCGCCGGACGCCGGGGCGTAGCGGAACCGCGTCCCAACGATGTGCTCCGGGGGCACGATGCCTTCGAGCGCCGACTGGATGACCTCCTGCGGGGCCGCGGAGATGACGTAGAAGGCGAAATCGTAGCCATCCAACTGGCCCAGCAGGCGTGGCAGCAGGTGCAGATTCTGTTTCAGACGAATCCGTTTCCCGACCTCGATCAGGTGCTCCTTGCGCACGCGGCGGTATTCGGGATCGTGCAGCAGCAGATACGCGAGCTCCGCGCCCTGCTGCACCAGGTGGATGCGCGACAGCCCCGCGCTCTTCTCCCGAAAGCCGGAAATGCCGAGCAGCTCGCTCAAGACGATCCCCGAGTCGTTGAAGCTCAGGGTCTGGTCGAAGTCGCTCGCCAACAGGTATCGCTTCATCGGTCGTGCCTCATGGTCATTCAGGCGGTAGAAAATTCAACGCCCCCCGCCGGGGACAGCTCCGGGGGGGGCGTTGGCACACCATCGTGCCACCCAGCGGGCCGGCTCGCTCAGGGACTCGTGCAGCGGCAATTTTGGTTCAACCCCAGGCGATGCATACCAGGTTCCAGCCCTCGTGGGTTCTGATACGCACTTTAGACAGAGCCGTAACGGGTGTCAAGCGGATCGCATCGGACCGAGAACCGTGTGACGCGCGACACGCTGATGATGGCTCGGCCGCTCCGCTGTGCACTCAGGGTCCCGGCCGCGGCGGCGCGCCCGCGTCTACGCCGCCGGCGACGATGTCTTTCAACGGCGCCTTGCGCAGCTCGGCGCCGAACGCGGGCACCTCCCGCTCCATGAAACCGGCGAACCGGACCGATGCATCGCCGAGTCGCTGGGTGAGCAGCTCGTACACCGCCTGCTGTTGCGTCGTGGGAGCGAAGTCCGCCCCGCTCTCGGATACGTCGGACTCGAGCGCCGCCAGCCGGCCGTACAGCTGCATCGGGCTGCGGAACGCATCCTCGCGCGCACCGGTCAGGTGCACGTCGAACAGCACTCCCTCGAGGGTGCTGGCGTGCCGGTCGAGCGAGTCCGCGAGGTTCGCAATCCGCTTGGCGCTCGAGTCCCCCGTGAGCGCGGTGTCCGACCGCAGCTGACCGCTCAAGTCCGCGAGCTGCTTCCGCACCCACTCCAGCCGGTTGATCATCCGCGCCACGCTGTCCTGCGAGGCGCGGATGGCGAGCGCCAGCCGGGTCTGCGCCAGCACGTCCGCGTCGCTCGCGGCGGTGTTGGGGTCCTTGAGCACGGTGAGCGATTGGGTGAGCGTCGTCGCGCTCGCCGCGCTGTCGCCCAGGGTGAGCCGTGCCTGGTAACTGCCCGGCGACACGAATGGTCCGTGCAGCGACAGATCGAGGTCCCAGGTCACGAGCGGGCGCGTACCGTCCGGCCCGGTGCGCACGAACGGTTTGCCGGGCGGGGGCGTCCGCAGCTTCGGCACGGTGGGCCGGGTGTAGCGCAGGTCCCACCACACCCGGTTCAACCCCGCCTTGCGTTCGCCCTCGAGCACGCGCACGGTGTCGCCGCTCGCGCCCAGCACGACGATCTTGGCGGCGCGGCGCGGATGCGCGCTGTCGGGCGCAGCGGCCGTGTCGGCGAGGGCGGCCGGCAGGTAGTACGTCAGGTCCGCGCCCTCGGGCACGCTGTCCACCCGCACGGCGCTGTTGGGCGCGCTGACGATCCCTTGCTGACTGCGAAACCGATATGTGGAGCGTGGTTTGAACAGCACAGCCCCGCCCGCCATGGCCCCGCCCGTTAGGGCGGGGTCCTCCAAGGGCGAGATGTCATCCAGAATCCAGATCCCCCGCCCGTAGGTCGCGACCACGAGGTCGTGGAAGTGCGGCTGCACGGTCATCCACGAGACGGGGGCGTGAGGGAGGTTGGTCTGCAGCGGCAGCCAGCGCGCGCCGTCGTCGAGCGTCACGTACACGCCGCTCTCGGTGCCGGCGAACAGCATCCCACGCCGCGCCGGGTCCTCGCGCACCACGTGCACGAACCCCAGCGGCGAGCGGGGCAGGCCGTCCGAGATCCGCTTCCAGCTCCTGCCCAAGTCCGTGGTCTTGAAGATGTAGGGGTCGAGGTCGTCCAGCTCGTGCAGGTCGACCGCGATGTACGCCGCCCCGCCGTCGAATCGCGACGGCTCGATGTTCGAGATCTTCCCCCAGGGCGCGAGCTTCGGCAGGTTGCCCGTCACGTCCGTCCAGCTCGTTCCGGCGTCGCGCGTGACGTGCACCAGGCCGTCGTTCGATCCCGCCCAGATCACGCCGGCCTGCACGGGCGACTCCGCCAGCGCGAACAGCGTCGCGCCGTCGAACGTCATGAGGTTGTCCGTCGTGACGCCGCCGGAGCTTTGCTGGTGGCTCGTGTCGTTGCGGGTGAGGTCGGGGCTCACCACCTTCCAGCTCGCTCCGCCATCGGTGGTGACGTGCACGTACTGGCTGCCCACGTACACGCGCCGGTGATCGTGCGGCGAGATCATGATCGGGAAGGTCCAGTTCCAGCGATACTTCAAGTCGGCGGGCCGCCACCCGTACCCGGCTTCCGGCCAGACGCGCACGTTGCGCGGGTGGCCCGTACGCACGTCGTAGACTTCCAGCCCCCCGTCGTAGCAGCCAGACCAGACGGTCGCGTTGTCCACCGTGTCGGGGATACCGAATCCGCTCTCGCAGCCTCCCACGTGCTGCCACGCCCCCTCCGAGATGCCGTCCGCCAGGCTGCGGCTGGGCATGCGGTACGAGGAGCCATCCTGGCGGTTGCCGTACACATAGTACGGCACGCGCGTGTCGACGTGCACGTGGTACATCTGGGCGATCGGCAGCACGATGCGCATGAACGTCCGGCCGCGGTTGAGCGTGATGCTCGCGCCGCCGTCGTGCGCCACCATGAAGCGGTCGGGGTTCAGCGGGTCGATCCAGATGTCGTGGTTGTCGCCGCCTCCCTCGTAGCCCGAGCGGGCCAGGGTGCGGCCGCCGTCGCGCGACATGCTGAAGCGCACCGAGACGAAATAGAGCCGCTCCTCGTCGTCCGGCGCCACGGCGAAGCGCACGTAGTACGGCGCGCGCTCGGCTATGGTGTGGTCGTGGCTCACGACGTGCCAGCTCGTGCCCCGGTCGTCGCTGCGATAGAGCGTGGGGTCCTGGTCCTCGATCAGTGCATATACCGTATTCGGGTTCGACGGCGCCACGGCCACGGCGACCTTGCCCACGACGTGCCGCGCGTCGGGCAGGCCATGCCCCACGATTCGCTGCCACGTCGCGCCGCCGTCCCGCGACACCCATAGCCCACTCCCCGGCCCGCCGCTCTGGAGGTGCCAGGTCTTGACCTCGAACTGCCACATCCCGGCGAATAGCGTGTTCGGGTCGCCCGGATCCACGGCGAGGTCCGAGCAACCGGTGTTGGGATCGACGAACAGCACGCGGGCCCACGTCTTGCCGCCGTCGATGGTGCGGTACACGCCGCGGTCCTGGGCCGGCCCGTACGCCCGTCCCAGCGCGCACACGAGCACCAGCTCGGGGTTCGTGGGATGGATCACGATGCGCGCGATCCGTCCCGTGCCGTCCAGCCCCTGGTGCTGCCAGCTGCGGCCGCCGTCCGTCGACCGATAGACCCCGTTGCCGAGCGCCGTGGTCGAGCGAATGAAGAACGTCTCGCCGGTGCCCGCCCACAGCACGTTGTGGGCGGACGGCGCCACCGCGATCGCGCCGATCGCCTGGGCCGGCTCGCTGTCGAACACCGCGCGCCAGTGCACGCCACCGTCCTCGGTCTTCCAGATTCCTCCAGAGGCGGCCCCCACGTAGGCGACCAGCGGATTGCCGGGCTCTCCCGCCACGGCCACCGCGCGGTTGCCCTCGGGGCCGACGAAGCGGTACCGCAGACGCGTCCACAGCGTGGTGTCGATCTGCTGGGTTCGGGCGGTAGGGACGAGCAGGAGGAGTGGCGCGATTACGGCCAGAACGCGGGCCATGCGTGACTGAACCCTCGAGCGCGGGGGAGGGATAGCATGGCGCCGAAGGCTCGCCGGCGCCAGCGGGGCATGGTGTTGCAAGGCGGCCGTGGCCCTCGCGCCACGCCAGGCGTCTGCGAAACGGGGTAGTTTTCCCGCGGAACTTGGGTGCGGCGCGGTGCGTTGTTCGAAACCGCCCTGTCGTTCGCCGATCAGCCCGAAGGAGCGTCGCATGTGGATCGTCCGGTTGGCGCTGCGCCGACCTTACACCATTGCCGTCATGGCGCTGCTTATTCTCGTCCTGGGCACGTTGTCGCTCACGCGCATGATCGTGGACATCTTCCCCGCCATCGACATTCCGGTGGTCGCCGTCGTGTGGAACTATCCGGGGCTCTCGGCCGAGGAGATGGAGCGGCGCGTGGTGATCATCAGCGAGCGCGGCTTCTCGACCACGGTCAACGGGATCGAGCGCATCGAGTCCCAGTCGATCCCCGGGATCGGGCTGCTGAAGATCTACTTCCAGCCCGGGACGGACATCGGCGGCGCCATCGCGCAGATCGGGGCGCTTTCGAGCACCATCCTGCGCATCGCGCCGCCGGGGATGCAGCCGCCCACGCTGGTGCAGTTCAACGCCTCCAACGTACCGGTGGCCCAGCTCACGGCCTCGAGCGCGACGCTCCCCGAGGACCGCATCTTCGACTATGGGCTGAACTTCATCCGGGTGCGGCTGTTCACGATTCCGGGGCTGTCGACGCCGGCGCCGTTCGGCGGCCGGCAGCGTCAGGTCTCGATCGACATCGACCCGCAGGCCCTGGCGGGGAAGGGGCTGTCGCCGGCCGACGTGGTCGGCGCGCTGCAGGTGTCGAACGTCATCGTCCCCGCCGGCACGGCCCGCGTCGGCTCGACGGAATACAACGTGGCGTTGAACTCGAGCCCGTCGATGGTGGCCGAGTTCGAGCGGATTCCCCTCAAGGTGGTGAACGGGGCGGCCGTGCTGTTGGGAGACGTGGCCCGCGTGTCCGACAGCTACGCGCCGCAATCCAACATCGTGCGCGTGAACGGCAAGCGCGCCACGTATCTCGCCATCCTGAAGCACGCCGACGCGTCGACGCTCGCGGTGGTCGAAGCCACCCGCCGGGCGATCCCCGCGATTCAGGCGGTGGCCCCGGAGGGGCTCGACCTGAAGATCGACTTCGATCAGTCGCTGTTCGTGCGGGCCGCGATCTCCGGCGTGGTGCGCGAGGCGATCCTCGCGTCGGTGCTCGTCTCGCTGATGATCTTCGCGTTCCTCGGCAGCTGGCGCAGCGTGGTCGTCGTGTCGACGTCGATCCCGCTCGCCATCTTCACGGCGTTCCTGGGACTCAAGTTCGCGAACCAGACGATCAACATCATGACGTTGGGCGGACTGGCACTCGCGATCGGAATGCTGGTGGACGACGCCACCGTGGCGATCGAGAACATCCATCGCAACCGCGCCCTGGGAAAGCCGCTCACGGTCGCCGTGCTGGATGGATCCCGGCAGGTGGCCGTGCCCGCGATCGTGGCCACCCTGGCAATCTGCATCGTGTTCTTCCCGGTGGCGCTCTTGTACGGGCCGGCCAAGTACCTGTTCACGCCGCTCGCGCTCGCCGTGGTGTTCGCGATGCTCGCGTCCTACGTGTTGTCGCGGACGCTGGTGCCGCTCCTGGCCCGGCTGCTGATGCCGGGCGAAGAGCACGCGGCGGCCACGCCCTCGGTGTTGCAGCGCAAACGGGATGAGCTGTGGGATCGGTTCCAGGCCGGGTACGGCCGTGCGCTCGAAACCGTGCTGGACCACCGCCGCTTCACGCTGGTCCTGGCATTGGTGCTGGCGCTGAGCGGGGCCGCGCTGCTCACGGTGGTGGGGACGGACTTCTTCCCCGCGGTCGACGCGGGGCTCATGAAGCTGCACTTCCGGGCCCCTGCCGGCACCCGCATCGAGGAGACCGAGCGGCTGGTGGCGCAGGTGGAACGCCGCATCCGCGAGACGATCCCCGCGGACGAGCTCGAGACCGTGAATGACATGATCGGGGTGCCGCTGTTCTACAACCTGGCGTTCGTGCCCACCGACAACATCGGGGCCATGGACGCGGAACTGCTGATCGCGCTCAAGCCGGGGCATCGACCGACGGAGCGCTACATGCGGGCGTTGCGGGCGGCGCTGCCGGCGGAGTTCCCGGGCTCGAGCTTCTACTTCCAGCCGGCGGACATCGTGAGCCAGGTGCTGAACTTCGGCGTGTCGGCGCCGGTGGACGTGCAAATCGAAGGGGCCAACCTGGCGCGCTCCTATGAAGTCGCCCGGCGGCTGCGTGACGCCATCCGCACGGTGCCGGGCGCCGTGGATGTGCACGTGGCGCAGGTGCTCGACTATCCCGCGCTCAAGGTGAACGTGGATCGGGTGCGCGCCGCGCAGTTGGGGCTGACCCAACGGGACGTGGCGAACAGCATGCTCATCTCCCTCTCGTCGAGCGGGCTGATCGCGCCGTCGTTCTTCTTGAACCCGGCGAACAACGTGAACTATGCCGTGGCGGTGCAGACGCCGATCGCCCGCCTGGCATCGGTGCCGAGTCTGCTCGCCACGCCGCTCACGCCGGCATCGGGCCGGCCGGCGGATCCGAGCGGCGCGCCAGCCCTGGCCGAGCAGCCCGAAGCGCCCGCGGTGATGCTGGGCAACGTGGCCAGCGTGTCGCCCGGCGCGGCTCCCGGTGTGGTGAGCCACTATACGGTGCAGCGGGTGCTCGACGTCGAGGCGGGGGTGGAGGGTCGGGACCTGGGTGGCGTGGTGCGCGACATCCGCTCGCGCATCGCCGCGCTCGGTCCGCTGCCGCCCGGCATGCGCATCACGGTGCGGGGGCAGGGCGAGGTGATGACGGCGTCGTTCCGGAGCCTGGGAATGGGCCTGATTCTGGCGATCGTGCTGGTGTACTGCTTGATGGTGGTGTTGTTTCAGTCCTGGCTCGATCCGTTCATCATCATGGCCGCCGTGCCGGGCGCGTTGGTGGGCATCCTCTGGATGCTCGCCCTCACCGGCACGACGCTCAACGTCGAATCGCTGATGGGCTCGATCATGGCGGTAGGCATCGCGGTGTCCAACTCGATCCTCCTCGTGAGCTTCGCCAACGACCGGCGGGTGGAGACGGCGGGCGACGCCCTCGGCGCCGCGCTCGAAGCGGGGAAGACCCGGCTGCGCCCTGTGCTGATGACGGCGCTGGCGATGGTCATCGGGATGGTCCCGATGGCCGTGGGGCTGGGCGAGGGGGGCGAGCAGAACGCGCCACTCGGTCGCGCGGTCATCGGGGGGCTGCTGCTCGCGACCGCGGCCACGCTGTTCGTGGTCCCTGTCGTGTATTCCTTGATCCGTACCGAGCCGCCGACCAGCCACCTGCTGGACGAGCGGTTCCTGGCGGAAGAGAGAGGGGAAGCGTGATGACCGAATTGCGTCAGTCGCGATCCGGCCGGCGGCTGTTCGTCGGGGGCGTGGTGTCGATGGTGGCGTCGGTCGCCATCGTCGCCGGGCTGCTCGCCCGCAAGGTGAGCCTGGTGCGCGCGGAGGGGCGGGCGCGCGCCGCCGACGTGGCGGCGGGGCCCCACGTGCGCGTGGCGCGCGTGACGGCGCCGCAGGGTGTGCAGACCCTCACGCTCCTGGGCGAGGCGCGGCCCTACGCGGCCGTCACGCTGTACGCCAAAGTGAGCGGCTACTTGCGGCAGATCCTGGTCGACAAGGGCGACGACGTGGCGGCGGGCCAGGAGCTCGCGGTGATCGAGTCGCCCGAGCTGGATCAGCAATACGAGGCGGCGCTCGCCGACGCGCGCAACAAACGGGTCAACGCCGACCGGTTCCGCGCCCTCGCGAAACAGAACGCCAGCTCGACGCAGGAGGCGGAGCGTTACGAGACCGACGCGGCCGTCGGCGAGGCCAACCTCAAGGCCATCGAGACCCTCAAGTCGTACGAGGTCCTCCGGGCGCCGTTCACCGGACGCGTCACCGCCCGCTACGCCGATCCCGGGGCGCTGATGCAGAACGCGACCAACGCGCAGACGGGGGCGCTCCCGGTCCTCACGGTGTCGGAGACGGGCCGGCTGCGGGTGTACGCCTACGTGGACCAGCAGGATGCCCCCCTCGTGGGCGTCGGCACGCCCGCGGAGATCACCGTCCCCGACCGGCCGGAGGTCCGGCTCGTTTCGCGGGTGACGCGGGTCAGCGGGTTGCTCGACCCGCGCACGCGCACGCTGCTCGCCGAGGTGGACCTCGAGAACCGGGGCGGCGGCATTTTCCCCGGGAGCTACGTGACGGTGAAGCTCGCCGCCAAGGGGCGGGGCTACCCGGAGCTGCCGGCGGGCGCACTGATCGTGCGCGGCGACACCACCCTCGTCGCCGTGGTCGATTCGGCCGACCGCGTCGCGTTCCGGCGCGTGGTCGTGGCCCGCGACGACGGCCAGAGCGCGGAGATCGCCGGCGGCGTCGTGCCGGGCGAGCGCGTCGCCCTGAACCTGGGGGAGAGCGTTGCCGAGGGCGCGCGGGTTCAGCCGGTGGAGCCGCACTGATGTTGGGCGTGCTGGCGATCGCCCTGCCACTGGCGGTCGACACGCTGCCGAGCGTCTCCCTGGGCGAGGCGATCGCGCGCGCCGCCCGGCTCGATCCGGCGTACGTCGGCGCGCTGGGACAGGTGGACAACGCCGCCTGGGCGCGGCGCGCGGCCCGGCTCGCCTTCATTGTGCCGTCTCTCGAAGTGGGGGTGGACGCCACGAAGTACTCGTCCCCGTTCTTCAACGCGGGCACGGGTCAGCCGGGGATCAGCGCGGTGACGACCCATGTCGCGGCGAGTTACGAGGTCCTCTCCGTGCGAAAGATCGCCGATCTCGCGGTGACCGACGCCGGGCACGAGGCCGCGGCGGCCGGGGAGCTGGCGCAGCGCTTCCAGACCGCCATGGCGACGGAGGCGGACTACTACGACGTCCTGGCGAACCAGGAGCTGTTGCGGGTCGCCACGGAGCGGCTGAACCGGGCGCGGGAGCAGCTGGCGGTGGCGCGCGCCCGCGTCACCCAGGGCGTGGCCGTCCAGACGGACTCGCTCCAGGTGGCGTTGGAAGAGACGCGCGCCGAGATCGACTCCGCCCGCCAGGCGGTGTCGCTCGCCGTGGCCCGGCTCCAGCTGGGCCGGCGGGTGGGCGCGTCGGGACCGGTGGCCGCTCAACCGCTCGACACGCTCCCGGCGCCGGCGCTGCCGATCTCGCTCGAGGAGGGCGTGCGCCTCGCGGTGCACGAGGGGCCGCAGTTCCGCATCGCCCGCGCCAACGAGCGCGCCGCGTCCGCGCTGCTCGCCGGTGCCCGCGGCACATATCTCCCCGAGCTCACGCTCTTCGGAGAGAACGAGCACTTCGACACGCATTTCTTTCCCGAGGCGCGGAGCCTGTCGCTCGTCACGTTCCGCGTGAGCATGCCGATCTGGACCGGCGGCGCGCGGGAGATCGCGATCAGCGAGGCGCGCGTGAACCGCGACGTGGCCCGCGCAGCCCGGGAAGACGGCGAGCGCGCCGCGCGACGCGATGTCACCGAGGCGTACGAGACCTACACCACGGCGCGCGACAATTACGCCCTGTCGATCCGCGCCCTCGCGACCGCCGCCGAGAATTTCCGCGTGCAGGACCGGCGCTACCGCGCGGGGGCGGCAACGATCCTCGAGCTGGTGGACGCGCAAGTACAGTTGACACAGGCGGGATCGGACGTCGTCCAGACGCGCTACGCCACGCGACTCGCCCTCGCCGGTCTCGAAGCGATCCTCGGACGCCGGCTGTTCCGCTAGGCTGGCTGCCGGGCGAGGTCGCGGGCGGGCGCCATTTCCTCGGCGCGCCGGGGCGTCTCGTCGCGATGCACGTACACGCTGCGCACGAGCCGCCCGGACCAGCCCAGCTGGTGCCGCGTGATGGTCCCGTAGCGCCGCCAGCCCGTTTCCTCCGCCCAAGCACGCGCCGCCCGGTCGCTCTCGTGGATATGGGTGACGAGCAGCTGCAACCCGGCCCGCCGCGCCTCGTCGTAGAGCGCGTACGCGAACTCCGTGGTGACGCTGGAAAGCCGCGCCGCCGAGAACGCGAACAGGTTGTCCACCTGCCCCGTGCCGCGCGACAGCGGCGGATATAGTCCCGCCCACTCGCTCAACTGCCGCAGCTGACGATTGTGCTCCGGCAGGAGGAGCCACTGGATGCACTGCGGGCCGTCCGGGCCGATCCAGATGTACGCGCGCCGCAGCCCCTCATCCCAGAGCCGCAATCCCGACTTGAAGTTGGTCTCCGCTCGGTCGGGACGCTGGCGCAGCGCACCGATGATCGGGTCGGTCACGCGCGTCAGGCGCACGTGTGGAGGCGCAGGGGGGGTGTCAGCGAGGTCGATCCGATAGCGGATCCACCGCTGCCGCAGCACGTGACGCGGGAAGGCCGCCCGCGCGAGTCGCAACAAGCCCGTGACCCCCACCCGCAGCGGTGCGTGAGCCCTGCAACATGCCCGGCCGAAACAGAGCCACTCTCTGGTGTCGTGGGTCATGGATGCGTGGCGATGCCGCTGCAAGTCCCGCGCACGCCGCGACGGTGTCCGCAACACGATGCCCCCCAAGCGAATACGGTGTCGATGCACCGCGCGACGTGGCGCCGGTGCAGCATCTATGCCAGCACCTGCTGCTCGATCGCATCACCTGGCTCGGTGGGGGCCGACGGCTACTGCCGGCACGGTGCGTTACGATCGGGCTTCGGGTGATCCACCACCACGCGGTGATCCAGATCGGCGACGCGCACCGCGACGTCTTCGACCAGGCTGGCGACCCGCGCCATGTGCTCGTAGTCGATGTATTCGGGCTCGTCGGTCACCTGGTGGTAGTCGGCATGCAGTCCGGTGGTGAAGAACGTGATCGGGATGCCGTAGCGCGCGTACTCGTAGTGGTCCGAGCGGCAGTAGATGTTCGCCGGATGCCCGTCGGCGTCGATCGAGTAGTCGAACACGAGGCCGTGGCGGCCCGCTCCATTGACCTGCTCCACCAGATCGCCCAGCTCGGTCGAGAGGCGACGTGAGCCGACGAGCTGCAGGTAGCGGGGGCCGCCGTGCAGCGCCGCTCCGTCCTTGGTGCGCCCGGTCTCGTCGCTCGCGGCGCCCCGGCCGACCATGTCCATGTTCAGCTGTGCGACGATCGAGTCGCGCGGCACGGTCGGGTGATCCGTGAAGTAGCGCGAACCGAGCAGCCCCTTCTCCTCACCGGTGTGCCACACGAACAGGATCGATCGCTTCGGTTTGCGCTTGAGCGACGCGATCCGCTCGGCGATCTCGAGCGCCGCCACCGAGCCGGAGCCGTCGTCGTCGGCGCCGTTGGCGATCGAGTCGGCGCGGCTCCCG
>Ga0209806_1000734_pt1 | contig 22369 bp, 21 predicted proteins | sample GraSoiAngelo_152_FD_186166 | JGI IMG/M metagenome (GOLD analysis project Ga0209806, IMG submission 186166) | Grasslands soil microbial communities from the Angelo Coastal Reserve, California, USA - 14_1009_12_30cm (SPAdes) (version 2) | ecosystem: Environmental > Terrestrial > Soil > Grasslands ... | reverse complement strand
CCGAGGGGCTTCTCGCAGATCACTGCCTTGCCTGCTGCCGCCGCTGCCGCCGCGATCTCGGCATGTGTTCCCGGAGGCGTGCAGATGTCGACGATCTCCACGTCCGGCCGGCGGATCAGCTTGCGCCAGTCGGCGACCCACGATTCGATTCCATAGGCAGCCGCGGCAGCAGCAACTTTCGTTTCGTCGCGGCCGCTGATCACGCGCAGCCGTGGTCGGTAGTGCAGCTTCCTCATCACGGGCGCGACGGTGTAACCGTAGGAGTGGGCCTTGCCCATCATCCCGTAGCCGACGATGCCGATCCCGATCTCGCCCTTGCTCACGACGGCGAGCTGATCTGGGCCGCCGCGCGCTCAGCCGCCGCGAGGGCGGCCGCGGCATCCCTGGCGCTCGCACCCTCCAGAGGCGCTCCGTGGACGTGGCGGGCGAAACTCTCCGCCTGCAGGCGCAGCGCCCCGAAAAATGTGTCGTCCGCGCTCGGGGGCCAGAGAAATTTGCACTCCTCGGCGCCCGTCGTGCCAAACACCTCTACCTTGCACACGTCACCAAGCGGGAAACGCCGGCCCAGCGAGACCAGGGCGGTGGTCCCTCCCGAGAGCTCGGCCATCGCGTGCGCGCTTTCCGGATCGCCCGGCCAGCTCTCCTCGGCCACACCAGAGGCAAGAGAGGTGATCTGGCCGAACTCTTGACCGACGAGCCAGCGCGTCTGGTCGAACTCGTGGACTCCCATGTCCACGAAGATGCCCCCGCTGTGGGCGCGGAAGTTCGAGCTCGGTGGCTTCCCGTCCCACTGAAAGTTCGCCACGGAGTAGATGTCGCCCAGCCTTCCTTCGGCGATGCGGTCGCGCAGTTCTTTCAGCATCGGCACAAATCGCCGCCAGAAGCCGACCTGGAACGGCAGCCGCGCGGGGGTCACGAGGGCGGCGGCTTGCTCAGCTTCGGCCGCGGTGACGCCGACCGGTTTCTCGCACAGGGTCGGCATTCCCGCGTCGACCAGCCGCCGCACCGTCGAGAGATGCAGGTCGCTTGGTACGCACACCAGCACGGCATCGATCGCGGCCGAATCCAGCATGTCGTCCAGGTCGGCGTAAACGGCAGCGTCGGTCGACGGCAGGGATCGGCGGGCGCTCTCCAGCGGCTCTGCGATCGCGGTCACTTTGACCTGCGTCGACGACGCGAGCGCCCTCAGGTGGTTGCGGCCCATGCGGCCCGCCCCGGCCAGGCCCAGCCTCAGCGGCGACACGAGCTTAGAACCCTCGGGCGGCCAGGTACGCGCGGTTCGCGCGCTGATCCGCCGCCGCTGTGCCGTCCTGGTCTGGCAGCACGTCCTGCTCGACGACGATCCAGCCCGAAAAGGAGTCGCGGATCACGTCGAGCACGGCCTCGACGTCGAGATCGCCTTCCCCGAGGCGGCAAAATGCTCTCCTGCGCCAGATCTCGGACACCGGCGCCGCTTCGCGGACGATTCCTTCCACAACAGAGCGCCGCGCGTCCTTTAGATGCATGTGGTTGATCCGCTCTCCCCAGTCGCTAATCGCGCGCAAAGGATCACCGCCGCCCAGCAGCAGGTGGCCGGTGTCCAGGCACAGGCCGATGGAGGTGAGCTCGAGAACCTTCTCGATCTCCCAGGGTGCTTCGATGCGGGTGCCGGTCTCGTGGTGGAATGTCGGCTCATACCCCCGCTTGCGGCACACCGCGACCGCCATCTCGACCCCTTCCGCGAACTGCTTCCACGACTCGTCGTCGAAGCCGAGTGAATGGTCGGTCGCCGCCCGGCCTGGATTCGAACGGCGCAGGTCGCTGCCGACGTCAGCCAGAGTCGGCTTCGGCTTCAGCCCGTCGTTGGTGCCCGCGGCGTCGAACACGTCCAGCAGCGAACCCAGCTGCCGCAGCGCGGCCGGCATCTGGTCGAGTTCGCTGAATGGCAGCTCGAAGAATCCGCCTGACAGGGCAAGGCTCCTCCGGCGAAGGCTTGAGGCAAGGTCGTCTCCATACCCGAGATAGCCCAGCGGACCGAGGTCGACGCCCGCGTAACCGGCGCCCGCCACTTCGTCGAGCACCGTGTTTCCGTCGGGGACGTCGGGCATGATCCCGACGGTCAGCTCAAAGGCGCCATAGCTGACCGGAGCGTTGGCGATGACTATTTCGCGGGCGGCTGTCATGAAAGTTTTGTGGGTGCCGCCGCCATCTCGGGTTCCGAGGGATGGTCGCGCGACGTGCGCCTGCGGTACACCGCGACGACCGACTCACATAGCGCGATGTCGTGCAGCGAGTCCTGGCCCGATGTGACCGGGGTTCGACCGGTCGTGACGCAGTCGTGGAAGTGGATGAGCTCTTCCTTGAAGCTCTCGCGATACGAGGTCACCTCTTCCACGCGCGACGCGTGAGGTGAATCCGCATCGCCCTCCTCCAGGGTCAACATCGTCGGCATGCTGCGGAGGAACGGAGAAGGAAAGGAAAGGGTCACCCGCCGCTCGGGCGAGTAAAACGCAAATTCCATCTGGTAGCGCGCGATCACCGGAAGGTCCACCCACGCAAGGACACATTGCGCGGAGCCGTACTTGAACACAGCCGTGAGGCCGGTCTCGCGGATGTCGGCGAACAGGAGAGTGTCCGGCTCTCCCATCACGCCGCGCATGGCGTTGAGCTCGTGGACGAGGCTGTCGAGCAGCACGTTTCGGTACGCCCATCGGGACAGTGCATCGGCGTCGGGGATCGCCGCTTCGACGCGAGCGTCGTCGTCTTCCTTCAGCGTCTGCGCGAGGGCAGCCGGCAGCTCACCTCCGCGGCGAAGGTTGTAGTGCTGGACGTATGGCGCGATCGGCGATTCGAGGGTTGTGATGCGGAGCAGCCGCAGGTCGGCCAGCTTGCGCGACTCCTCGACCAGGCGCGAGTACGCAGGGTCGTAGCGCTTGTTGTAGCCGACCATCAGGACCTTGCCTGCTTTCTCCGCGGCATCGATCATCGCCCGGCCTTCCGCGACGGAGAAGCACATCGGTTTTTCGACGAGCACGTGCAGGCCTGCCTCCGCCGCCGCGATCGCGATGGGGGCGTGGCTGCCAGAGGTGAGGACGAGGACGGCGTCCAGCGGCCGCTTCAGGAGCTCTTGCCAGGAGCCGTACTGCTCAGGAACCCCGTATTCGCGGGCGCAGGCGGCCCGGACCGCTTCGGACAGGTCGCACACGGCGGCGATCTCGAAGCGGTCGGAAAGCTCGCGGAGATAGTTGAGGTGCATGACCTGGGCGATCAAGCCGCACCCGATGACTCCAACCCTCAGCCGGCCCGCCATCTCCACCCCATCTGAATACGTTGGAACGTTCCACCGACCCTATAGGAAAGGGTCCGCGGTGTCAACACCGTGGGGTGGATTACGCCAGCATCTCTTTGGCGGCCGGGTTCATCCCGGCCGCAACTATGCCCTTGACGTCTCCCAAACGTAGCCCCGAGTAACTAATCAGACAATCCCAACCGTATACCGGAAGGAGAGCAGCCCCGTCGGCGAAGCCGACCGGGCGATGCAATCAGTAATCCCATCCTGCCCGCGCCTGGCGCGCAGAGGGAACCATCCGGGTTCCCTCTCATAGATCATTCGCGCATAAGCGAACCTCTGATCAGGAGCCGCAGTGGAGCCATGATTGCGGCTCTCGCATTCTCGACGCTTGCCACCGGCCTGCTGCAGATCTGCCTTCCGCTCGAGCTGCGGCAGCTTCGGGCGAGCCCCGAATCGATAGGGCTCACGCTATCGATGTTCGGGCTCGGAATGTTCGCGTTCGAGTGGCTGTGGGGAGTGGTGGCCGACCGCGTCGGATATCGCATCCCGCTGGTCGCTTCGCAGCTCCTGTACGCGGCGTTCATCGTTTTGCTTTCGCAGGCGGGCTCCGTTCTGTTGATTGCGGCGAGCTACTTCCTGGCCTCGGGGATGATGGTCGCAGTCGGTCCGATCGCACGCTCATATCTCGGCACAGCGCTGCACGCAAGGCTTCGCGCCACGGGCCTTGCGCTGCTCGCGTCGCAATGGGTGATGGCGCAAGCGCTGGGCGCGGGCGCCGGCGGCGCGCTGATCGACCGTTTTCCCATCCATCCCGTGATCCTCGCCGGCGCGTTGCTGCCCGTGATCTCGGCAATTTTGGTGGGAGTGGTCTTCCGCAAGTACACGCTGGTCGATCACCGGAGACGCGTCGACTCCGACCTCGAGGCGGACCGGGACGGGGCGGCTCGAGGCCAGACCGTCATCCGCATACTTGCCATCACGGCGACCCTGGCCTTGCTGATCCAGATCGGGTTGGGAGGGGAGCTGGCCCTCCTGCCGCTCCTGGTCACGAACCAGCTTCACCTGTCAGCCGCCGCGGCCGGCACGGCGATGCTCGCGGTCGGTCTCATCGCCGGCGTGCTGCTCGTACCCGGCGGACACGCGGCGGACCGCTGGGGCCGCCAGCCCGCGATGATCGCGGGGGGCATCCTGACCGCCGCTGGGTACATCGCTTACGCGCTGGCCGGCAACCTCGTGGTCGTGATCGCGGGCGCCGCCGCGCGGGCTGCGGGCGCGGCGCTGATCTGGCCCGCGGCGACGGCCTGGATCGCGGAATCGATGCCGCGCCGCCGTCACGCCTTCTACATGGGGCTCTTCGGCGAGTTCGAGAACATCGGCGTCACCGTGGGTCCGATCATCGGAGGCCTGGTTTGGGCCGCAGCCGGAATCAGCGCCGCCTTCTACGCTTACGCCATCGCCGCCGTGATTGCGGCGGCTGTGGCGGCCCTGACGGTCGGGCCGCGCCGAACGTCGACTATGCACCCGGCCGATGCATTGGTCCAAGATTTGGAGAGCCGTCGATGATTCGCAACCTCATCGGTCCTGACTGGCGGCCGCCGGCGGACGGCGCCGCGTCGCTTCCCGTGTTCAACCCCGCGACCGGGGAGGTCATCGAGCAGGTGCCCCTGTCCGGCGAGCGCGACGTCGATGCGGCGGTCGCGGCGGCGACCAGTGCCTACTCCACCTGGTCCCGCACGCCGTTGATGGAGCGCGTCCGCCTCATGTTTCGGTACAAAGCGGTGCTCGAAGAGCACTTCGAGGACCTTGCATCGATCATCACCCTGCACCACGGCAAGACGCTGGACGAATCGCGAGGCGAGGTCCGGCGAGGCATCGAGGTGGTCGACTTCGCGTGCGGCGCGCCCACGCTGCTCCAGGGACGCACGCTGCGCGATGTCTCCGGCGGCGTCGACCAGGACCTCTACCGCTACCCCGTCGGCGTCTGCGCGGGCATCCCGCCATTCAACTTCCCCGTGATGATCCCGCTGTGGATGTTCCCGCTCGCGGTCGTTTCCGGGAACACGTTTGTCCTCAAGCCGTCAGAGCGGACGCCGCTGGGGGGCCAGCGGCTGGCCGAGCTATTCCTGGAAGCCGGCTTTCCCGAAGGGGTGCTCAATGTGGTGCATGGGGCGCGGGAGGCGGTGGATGCTCTGCTGCGGCATCCGAAGGTCGCCGCGATCTCTTTTGTTGGTTCGGCGCCTGTTGCAAGACACGTTTACGAGACAGCGGCCGCAAGCGGCAAGCGGGTTCAGGCGCTCGGCGGCGCCAAGAACCACATCGTGATCATGCCCGACGCCGACCCGGAGCTGGCCGTGCCCGCGATCCTCAACTCTGCGTTCGGCAATGCGGGCGAGCGGTGTCTTGCGGGTTCGGTTGCGGTGGCGGTCGGCCGGGCCGCGGACACACTCCTCGACAAGCTGAGCGCCGCGGCGGCAAAGATGGTGGTGGGTCCCGGTGACGAGCCGGGCGTCCAGGTCGGACCTCTCATCCGCGCCGAGCACCGCGACAGGGTCGCCGGGTATATCGAGAAGGGAGTCGCCGAGGGCGCCGAGCTGGTGGTCGACGGGAGGCACGAGATGTCGCGGCCGGGATTCTTTCTCGGGCCGACGGTCCTCGACCGCGTGACCGCCGGAATGACGGTCGGCCACGAAGAGATCTTCGGCCCGGTGCTGTCGGTCGCTCGCGCCGCGACGCTCGACGAAGCCATTGGTCAGGCCAACCAGATGGCGCTCGGCAACATGGCGACGATCTTCACCCAGTCAGGCCGTTCCGCGCGCGAGTTTCGGGACCGGGTCGAGGCGGGGATGACCGGCATCAACGTTCCGATCGCGCAGCCGTTTGCGTTCTTTCCGTTCAGCGGCTGGAAGGGGTCGTTTTACGGCGACCTTCACATCCACGGCACCGATGGCATCGACTTCTTCACGCGCAAGAAGGTGGTGGTCACGCGGTGGTGACGTACAAGAGCCCGCTGCACGAGATGACGCAGACCACGCCGACGTGCCTGTGGAACGACTCGGCCGACATCGACGAGCTGAACTATGCGATCGAAAACGGCGCCGTCGGAGCGACTTGCAACCCGGTCATCGCGGTGGGGATTCTGAAAAAGGAGATGGCCCAATGGCGGCCTCGGATCCAGGAGCTGATGAAGGAGCTCCCTCGCGCGACCGAAGACCAGGTCGGCTGGAAGCTGATCGAGGAGATGTCGGTGAGGGCAGCCAGGCTCCTCGAGCCGGCGTTTGCAGAGCACCGCGGGCGTAACGGCCGCCTCTCGATCCAGACTGATCCGAGATTGTTTCGTGACGCGGGGGCCATCGTCGAACAGGCGGTGGCGTTCAGCGTCCTCGCCCCGAACATGATCGTCAAGATCCCAGCCACCAAAGCGGGCATCGTCGCGATCGAAGAGGCGACGCATCGCGGGATCAGCATCAATGCGACGGTGTGTTTCACGCTGCCGCAGTGCATCGCCGTCGCTGAAGCTGTCGAGCGTGGACTGCGGCGCCGCGAGGCTGAGGGCAAGACCATTGAGTCGATGGGGCCGGTATGCACGATCATGGTCGGCCGGCTCGACGACTGGATGAAGGTCCTCCTCGACAAACGCGACATCTCAGTCGACCCGGGCGTGACCGAGTGGGCAGGGGTCGCCGTTTTCAAGAAGACCTACGCCATCTTCCGCAAGCGCGGCTACAGGCTGCGGCTGCTGTCGGCGGCGTTTCGCAACCACATGCACTGGAGCCAGCTCATCGGCGCTGATGCGGTCATCTCACCGCCTTCCGCGTGGCAGAAACGCTTCAACGCAAGCGGCATCGAGGTTCGGCCGCGGATCGACGACCCAGTCGACCCCAAGGTGGTGGATGAGCTGCTCGAGCACTTCTCTGATTTCCGCCGGGCTTATTCGGACGACGGTCTGGCAATCGAAGAGTTCGATGATTTTGCCCCGACCGTGCGTACGCTGCGCCAGTTCATCGCGGCCTGCACCGACCTCGACGGCCTGGTGCGCGACGTGATGCTCCCCGACCCAACCTAGTCCAGGCGTGAAAACAGTCCGGCTGACAATGGCGCAGGCGCTCGTGCGGTTCCTGTCCGCACAGCACACGCAACGCGACGGGGTCGAGCACAGGTTCATCGAAGGCTGCTTTGGCATCTTCGGACACGGCAACCTCACGGGCGTCGGCCAGGCCCTCGCTCAGAATCCCGAGCTGCTCACGTACTACCAGGCACGCAATGAGCAGGCCATGGTGCACACGGCCGCAGGGTTCGCCAAGATGCGCAACCGCCTCGCCGCGCTGGCGTGCACGACGTCGATCGGCCCGGGTGCGACCAACATGGTGACAGGCGCGGCGGCCGCGACGGTGAATCGCGTTCCCGTTCTGCTTCTGCCGGGAGACGTTTTTGCGTCGCGGAGGCCTGACCCGGTTCTGCAGCAGCTGGAGACCCCGTCGCGCGGCGACGCCAGCGTCAACGATGCGTTCATACCGGTTTCCAGATACTTCGACCGGATCCAGCGCCCGGAGCAGCTCGTCCCCGCGGCGCTTTCTGCGATGCGCGTGCTGACGAGCCAGGCGGATACCGGTGCTGTCACGCTTGCGCTGCCTCAGGACGTGCAGACAGAGGCATTTGATTATCCGGGCGAGTTCTTCGAGGTCCGCGTATGGCGCATTGGCCGTCCACTGCCGGACGCAGCCGCGCTCGACCGCGCGGCGGCCGTCATTCGCGCCGCGAAGCGGCCATTGATCATCGCGGGCGGCGGTGTCATCTACTCGGAGGCGACTGATGCGTTGAAGCGCCTGGCCTCGCGCACCGGAATGCCTGTCGCGGAGACGCAGGCCGGCAAAGGTTCAGTCCCATTCGACTCGCCCGGCGCGTTGGGCGGGATCGGCGCGACTGGCACGCTGGCCGCAAACCGCGTTGCGGCCGAGGCCGACGTCGTAATCGGCGTCGGCACGCGCTACAGCGACTTCACGACCGCGTCGCGCACCGCATTTCAGAGCCCGGGGGTGCGGTTCGTGAACGTCAACGTCGCCGAGCTCGACAGCCATAAGCTCGGCGGCATCGCGCTGACCGGTGACGCACGCGCGACGCTGGATGCCCTCGACGATCGGCTCCAGGGCTGGACGGTGGACACTGCGTACCGTGGGCGGTGCGAGCAGCTGCGTTCGGAATGGGACCGGGAGGTCTCGCGTCTGTACAGCCTCGGGCATGCACCGCTGCCGGCGCAGTCCGAGGTCATCGGCGCGGTGAACGAGCTTTCCGGGCCGCGCGATGTGGTCGTCTGCGCCGCCGGATCGATGCCGGGCGACCTTCACAAGCTTTGGAGGACTCGCGATCCGAAGGGCTATCACGTCGAGTACGGGTACTCGACCATGGGCTATGAAATAGCGGGCGGCCTTGGCGTCAAGCTCGCCGATCCATCGCGAGAGGTCTACGTCATGGTCGGTGACGGTTCGTACCTGATGATGGCGCAGGAGATCGTGACGTCGATCCAGGAGGGCAAGAAGCTGACGATCGTGTTGGTTGACAACGACGGATTCGCCTCCATCGGCGGCCTTTCACGGTCGAAGGGATCGGCGGGTTTCGGCACGCGTTATCGCTATCGCGCAGATGGATCGCTCGGCGACGACGCCGAGCATGACGACGGCGGGCGGCTGCCCGTCGATCTTGCGCTCAACGCGCAAGGCCTCGGAGCTCACGTCTTCCGGGCCGGCAACGTCGAAGAGCTGAGGGATGCGCTCGTGGCAGCGAAGAAAATCGACCGCACGGTGGTCATTCACGTCCCGGTGGACCGTTACGAAAGCGTGCCGAGTTACGACAGCTGGTGGGAGGTGCCGGTTGCCGAGGTCGCTGAGTCAGCTGAGGTCAAGAAGGCGCGCGAAGAGCACGAGCGCGGGCAGCTGCGCCGTCGCTGGTACCTATGAGCAAGCTCGTGGTGCGGAGCACGGCGACGCCGGGACCTGACGGCCGCCTCGTCGCGATCTCTCCCGAATCGGCCGGATGGAAATACGTCGGGTTCGATGTCTACCAGCTCGCAAAGGGTGGTCGAGTCGAACACTCGACGGCGGCACGGGAGCTCTGCGTGGTGATGCTCTCGGGGCGCGCCGACATCGCTTGCGCCGGACAGGAATGGCGCGACGTCGGATCGCGGGAAAGCGTTTTCGCCGGCCCACCGGATGCCGTATACATCCCGCCTGGAAATTCGGTCGCGATCGAGGCAAAGTCGGGCTGCGAGCTCGCCATGTGTTGGGCTCCCGCGGCCCGCGGCAAACAGCCGGCGCTCCTGTCCGCCGCATCCATCCGCCCGTTCAAACGTGGTTCGGGCAAGACGGAGCGAACGATCCACAACATCCTCATGGAGGATCGCCCGGCGGAGTCGCTCTTGGTGACTGAGGTCTTCACGCCGGGCGGGAACTGGTCCAGCTACCCACCGCACAAGCACGACACCGACGATCTTCCGCGCGAGAGCTATCTCGAAGAGACCTACTACCACCGCACCGCGCGGCCGGACGGCTTTGCCGTGCAGCTCGTCTACACCGACGACCGGTCGCTCGACGAGGCGATCCAGGTCCGCAACGGGGACGTGGTCCTGGTTCCGCGGGGCTACCACCCGGTCGCGGCCGGCCCCGGCTACGACCTGTACTACCTGAATGTCATGGCCGGTCCGGCGCGGCGCTGGCTGGTCACGACTGATCCAAGCCATCGCTGGCAGCTGGATTGAGCCAAAAGCTGTAACGTTCCAATCTTGTGAGCCATCCGGTCCGCGCGGCCGTCATGACGGCTCCGGGTCACCTCGAAGTCAGGCGTTTTCCCATGCCCGAGCCAGAGCGCGGGGCGGTCCTGATGAAAGTCACCTACTCCGGCATCTGCGGCACGGACAAACACACCTACCGCGGCGAGTCAAAGCAGTACGCGGGCACCGACCATGAGCGGGACATCGTCTATCCGCTGATCTGCGGCCACGAGAACGTGGGTGTCATCGAAGCGATCGGCGGCGCCGATTCGATACCGGACAGCGAAGGGCGGCCGCTGCGGCGCGGCGACCGGATCGTGCCCGCCGCCAACGTGCCATGCGGGCACTGCGTGTTCTGCTTGAACGACTATCCGTACTACTTCTGCGAGAACCTCCAGGACTACGGCAACAGCCTGCACGCGGGCATCGCGCCCCATCTTTTCGGCGGCTGGTCGGAGTACATGTACCTGCTGCCGGGCACGCCCCTGTTCCGGGTACCCGATGGATTGCCGGACGAGATCGCGGCCCTCACCGAGGTCATGGCTGTCACGCACGGATTCGACCGCGCCCGGATGCTCAATGCTGGCTGGGGCGGCAGCGCATTCGGGGAGTCGGTCGCTGTCGTCGGGGTAGGTCCGCTGGGTTTCTGTCACCTGGTCAAGGCGCGGCTGCTCGGCTGCGGGAAGCTGATCGCGGTCGACCGGCTCGAATCTCGGCTCGAGCTCGCGCGGAGCTTTGGTGCCACGCTGACGATAAATGCGTCCAGTACCACTGAGAGCGAGCGCGTCGAGCTCATCCGTCAGCACACGCACACAGGCGCCGACATCGTGATCGACTGCACCGGCGTCGCACAGTCCTTCCCCGAATGTCTCCACCTCGTTCGCTACGGCGGCACCGTCGTGGAGGCGGGCACGTTCGTCGATATGGGACCGGTTTCGATCAACCCGAACGCGGACATCTGCACCAAAAACGTCAGCGTGATCGGCGTCGGGGGAGAAACCGCGACGTCCTACCTGCCGGCGATGAATCTCCTCGCGCGCAATCTGGACCGGCTCCCGCTGACCGATATCGTCACGCACAAGATGCCGCTCGAGCGCGCGACCGAAGCCATCGAGCTTTCGCAGCGAGACGGGACCATGAAGGTGCTTATGGACCCGGCCATGAAACCGTGATCGAGTCCCCGTCGGCCGAGCGGCGCCATCCGACGATCCTTGACGTCGCCTCGCATGCGGGGGTCTCCAAATCGACGGTTTCCAACGTTGTACGAGGCCTACCCGGAGTCTCGGAATCGACGCGGCGTCGTGTCCGGACCGCCATCGATCAGCTCGGCTACAGGCCCAACGTGCTGGCGCGGCAGCTGGTCCAGCGGCGTACGAGCATCCTTGGCGTGGTCGTCGGCGATCTCGCCAACCCGTTCTTCGCCGAGATGGCGAAGTCGGTCGAGCGCCACGCCGCCGCGCGGGGCTACACCGCGATGTTCTGCAACACCGAGGGAGAAAGCGAGAGCGAGCTCGCCGGAGTCGAAACCCTGCTCCAGCATCGCGTCGCGGGCATCGTCTTCCTGGCGTTCTCAGGCGACGCCCGGACGAAGCAGGCGGTGCTGCAGCACCAGGTGCCCGTGGTGTTCGTGAGCTGCGGCGCGGATTGGGGCGACGTAGTGTCGGTCGACGACTCGCGCGGTGGGCGACTTGGCACCACGCACCTGGTCGAGTCGGGCCACCGCCGGGTCGCGTACCTGTCGATCCCGGAGCTGGAGGACCAGTCGGACCACGCCCGCTGGGAGGGCTGCCGCGAAGCCTTGAACGATGCCGGCTTGGGAGCGCCCACGCACATCAGCTGGTCGCCCCCGGCGGAGTACGCGAGAGTCGACGGTTTGGACCGGCCGCTGCTCGAGGTGTTCACGGGCCCTGACCGCACCACCGCGGTTTTCGCGTCCAACGATGTGGCCGCGATCGCGCTGCAAGAGTTCGCCGACCGCGTGGGTTACCGGGTCCCCGAGGACATCTCGATCGTCGGCTTCGACGACGTGCCTATGGCGGGTCTTGCCCGCATCGGTTTGACGACTCTGGCGCAGCCTCGCGACGAGCTCGCCCGGCTCGGCATCGCCGGCGTCGCGGACCGCATCGAGCGGAAGGTCAAAGGGCCTCCACGGACCACCCTGGTGAAGGTGAACCTCGTCACCCGCCGTTCGACCGCCCGACTCGAGACGGACCCGTCCTGAGCCCGCCTCCCGGCAGGGGGACTTGACGCCTCGCCCGGACGACTAGAGAATTACGGAACGTTCCAAAATGGAACGCTCCAAACGTCTGGCTACGGGCAGCGCGGAGGAGTTCAGGATGGCAGTTGCGGGCACGCTAGGGCCGAGGCTTGACCGGGAAAGGTTCCAGTGGTCGAGCCTCCTCATGCTGGCGCCTGGCTCGGTCCTGCTGCTCGTGCTGTTTCTCGGCCCTGTCCTCTACGCCCTCTACATCGGCTTCACGAACCTCGCGCTCGTCGGCTCGCGCTCCCGCGACTACTCCTTCACGGGGCTGGAAAACGTCACGCGGATGCTGGGCGACTACGTCTTCATCAAGTCTTCGTGGCTGACGATCCTCTTCGTCGTAGGCTCGGCGATCGTCGGCCAGTCCGTGCTGGGCATGCTGCTCGCGATCCTCCTTCGCAACGCGGTCGTGCCGATCAGGGCCGTCGTCGGATCGGTCGTCATCGTCGCGTGGGTCCTTCCCGAGATCACGGTCGCGCTGATCTGGTACGCCTTCTCGCAGGCGGGCGGCACCCTTTCGATCCTCCTGGGGCATACGAGCTCGAACTATCTGGTCCTCGTCCCGATGCTCATCGTGTCGCTCGCCAACCTGTGGCGCAATGTCGCCTTTTCGATGCTGGTGTTCTCGGCCGGCCTGCGCAACCTTCCCTCCGAGGTGCTCGAAGCGGCCGAGGTCGAGGGCGCGTCGGTCTTCAGGCGCTACCGGTTGGTAATCCTCCCGCTGCTGAGGCCGACGATCGTGACCAACCTCCTGCTCGTGACGATCCTGAACCTCTCCGAGTTCACCCTCATCTATGCGATGACGCAGGGCGGTCCCGGAATCGAGACGACCACGCTGCCGATCTACGTCTACCAGGAGGCATTCGTCTTTCACCAGCTCGGGTACGGCACCGCAATCTCCCTGGTGCTTGTCTTGATCGGCGCCTTCTTTTCCCTACTTTTCGTGCGCGCATCGAGGAGCCAGGTTTGAGCGCAGTGCAGGCGCGTCCACTGACGGGCGAGAAGTTGATCGTGGTGCCGTACCGCAAGGTCTCCGCGTCAGCCGTGGCCACCAACGTGGTGCTGATCCTGCTCGGCTGCTTTTTCCTGCTCCCCATGCTGTGGATGGTGTTCGCCTCGATCGACTCGAACCCGGACTGGGCGATCAAGATCCCTTCGCCCACCATTGCGAACTTCACGGACGTGCTCGGTCGTGCCGACGCGCTCAGCTCCTTTCGGAGCAGCCTGATCCTGGCCGGCACCACCACGGTTGTCACCACGGTGCTCGCGCTGCTCTCGGCCTACCCGCTGTCGCGGATGCACATCCCTTTCAAGCGGTCGTTCATGCTCCTCATCCTCTTCGCGTCGGGCCTACCGGTGTCGATGCTTGTCGTTCCCGTTTACCAGATGTACGTCTACCTGGGCTGGCTCGACTCGTTGTATACGACTGCCCTGTTCCTGGCCGCCAGCTCGCTTCCATTCGCGATCTGGCTCATGAAGAACTTCATCGACGCCGTGCCTGTCGAGCTGGAGCACGCCGCCGCCATCGATGGGGCGAGCACGTTCCGAATCCTGCGCGAGGTCGTTCTGCCACTGACCGTTCCGGGGATCGCGGTCACCGCGATCTACACCTTCATCAACGCGTGGGGTGCGTTCATCATCCCGTTCGTACTGACCTATAGCCCCGACAACCAGCCCGGCCCGGTTGAGATCTACAACTTCATGGGCTCGCACGGCCTCTTCAAATTCGGTGACCTGGCGGTGTTCTCCCTGTTGTTCTCGGTCCCGGTGATCGTGCTGTACCTGTTCATGTCGCGCTACTTCAGCGGGGCCTTCAACTTCGGCGGCGCGGTGAAGTAGATGCTGAGCGAGGTCCGCTTCGAGGGCGTACACAAGATCTTCGGCACCGAGACCGCCGTGGAAGACCTCAACCTCACCGTCAACGCGGGCGAGTTCCTCGTCCTGGTCGGGCCCTCGGGCTGCGGCAAGACGACGACGCTGCGCATGCTGGCCGGGCTCGAGCGACCGTCATACGGCCGCATCCTGATCGGCGACAAGCTCGTCAACAACGTCTCGCCGCGCTTCCGCGACGTGGCGATGGTCTTTCAGAGCTACGCCCTATACCCGCACATGAACGTCTACGACAACCTCGCTTTCGGCATGCGGGCTCGTGGGGCGTCAAACGATCTCGTCGCGCAGCGGGTGAGGGAAACAGCCGAGGTCCTCGGCTTGGGGCACTTGCTGCAACGCCGGCCGTCACAGCTTTCGGGTGGACAGCGCCAGCGCGTCGCCCTGGGACGCGCGCTCATCCGGCAGCCGCAGGTGTTCCTGATGGACGAGCCCCTGTCCAACCTCGACGCCGGCCTTCGCGTGCAGATGCGGGCGGAGCTCAGCCGCCTTCACCAGCGCTTCCGCGTCACCACTGTGTACGTCACGCACGACCAGGTCGAGGCGATGACGATGGGCGACCGGATCGCCGTCCTGAACGCCGGACGTCTGCAGCAGGTGGATGCGCCCGAGACGCTGTACGACAACCCGGCGAACATGTTCGTCGCGGGCTTCATCGGCTCGCCGCGGATGAACTTCGTGCCGGGACGGCTGGCGTCCTCCGAGGGCAAGGCGTCGGTGTCGTTCCTGGGCATCACGACGCCGCTCGGGACCGGCGCGCGGCTGACCGCCGGCGCGGCAAGCGGCGATGTGACGGTCGGCATCCGCCCAGAAGACTTGATGTGGCGACCCGCCGCCGGCCCTGACTGCACGCTGACGCTTCACGCCGAGGTGGACGTCGTCGAGCCGATGGGCCACGAGGCTTATGTGACCGCGCTGTGCGCAGGCGAGACGGTCACATCTCGATTTCCGCCAAGGTCTGGCGTGCGGACGCAGGAGAGTGTCGAGCTCGCATTGAATCCTGCGCGGCTCCATCTTTTCGACGCCCAGAGCGGGATCACCATCCTGCAGCGGCCTGTTGCCGCGGCGGCCGAGACGCTGAGGTCCGTGGGGGAGGCGCGGACCAATGAACCGGCCGAGGGGCGATCGGAGCGCCATCGTCAACCGGAGGCACCACTGGCGCCATCCAGGTCAGAGGAGATTTCCTGAGGAGGTATTGCTTTGAGGAACCCAGGCAAACGGTTTGGAGTCTGGTCGGCATTGCTGACTTCGCTGTCGGTGGCGCTCATGGCCTGCGGCGGCGGCAGCAACAACCCCAGCTCCACAAACCTGAGCGACGACATGACGGGCACGATCACCGTCGCGTATTCGACCACGTACGTGTTCGACTCGGACGACACGTCCGTGATCTGGTGGGACAAGGTCAAAAAGGAGTTCGAGGCGGCTTATCCCAAAGCGCATCTGACCCTGCAGGGATTCAACGGGACGGACGTAGACCTCGTCAACAAGGTCGCGCTCGAGTACAAGAACCCGGCCACAACGCCGGATGTGTTCATGCTGCCCACGGGCTACGTCGGGCAGTGGGTCGGCTCTGACTACCTCCTGCCACTCGATTCGTTCGTCAACGATTCGAGCAAGGCTCCTTTCTGGAAGTCGTTCCCGAAGGTGATTCAGGACGAGAGTCGCATCAGCGGCAAGGTGTACGCCGTCAACACCGGAGAGAACAACTCCGCGATCTACTACAACACCTCGATGCTCACGAACGCGGGCATCTCAGTGCCGTGGGCGCCGAAGAACTGGAACGACCTGCTCACAGCCGCGCGAGCGGTGAAGAAGAGTGGGCAGAACGTTGTCGCGTTCTGGGCTCCGGCCGGGACGAGCGCGGGCGCAGGCGGAGTGCTGCAGGGCAGCGCGAACATGGTCTACGGATCCTCAACGCCGACGATATTCGACTACAAAACCAACAAGTGGGTTGTCGACAGCCCTGGACTGAGAGAGGTGTTCCAGTTCTACAAAAGCGTCTACTCAGAGGGCCTCGGCGGCTCGACATCAGACCTCTTCTCGCCCAAGGCCGTGGGCCGGCCCGTCGTTCTGCTGAAGGATCACCAGATGGCGATCGCCATCGGGTCCAACTGGTTCGCCGACGCGTGGACTGAGCAGAACCGACACTGGGCGACCGCGGCACAGGAGGCCAGCGCCGTGCCGCTGCCAACCTCCAAGGGCCAGGCTCCGGGCAGCGCAAGCACGCTCGGAGGCTGGGCCGTCGCCATCTCCAAAGTCACCAAGCACCCTCAGCTCTCATGGGGCCTGATCAAGGTCATCCAGAGCGATGACAACCAGACCTATATCGCCAACCGTGCGGGCTTCGTCCCGCCAAGCCAGACCGTCGCGCACTCCGACGGCTTCCTCAACTTTGCCCCCCCGTTCAACAAGGCGTTCGGTGACGCCCTTCCGAACTCGAAGCTGGTCCCCTCGGAGCAGGAGGGTTATCCCGCCTGGGTGCAAGGAATCGGGCAGGCGACCGGTCAGATCGCAACGGACCCGAGCACATCGGTCGACGCGGCGATCAAGATCTTGCACGACACCGTGGCCAATCAGGTTGGCGCGGATAAAGTCGAAACATTGAAGTAACACGACGCGTCAGGCAGGGCGGGCAATCGTCCGCCCTGCCAGACATCTCCGAAGCAAAAGGAGCGGCATCTCATGTACTCGGGCCCCGTGATCGACTGCGACGTCCACCACGCGCGGAGCACCGACGCGGAGCTGATCCCATACCTGTCGAAGGGTTGGCGGGACTACGTCACCGACCGCGGCCCGGCCGGCAACGTCCCGCTCACGGTGCAGGATGGATTCCCCAACCCGCACGGCTTCATGCGCGCGGACACGTATCCGAAGGGAGGGGGAGAGCCGGGCTCTGACTACCCGACCATGCGCGATCAGCTTCTCGCCGCATCTGATGTCCGTCGCGCCATCCTGACGTTTGGCGATGACAGCCACCTTGCGGGTCATCACAACCCTTATTTCGCCGCCGAGCTCGCGCGCGCGACCAACGACTGGAGCGTCGAGCGCTGGCTGAGCCAGGATTCGAGACTCTTCTCTTCCATCATGGTTGGCAGCCAGCTGCCGGAGGTCGCTGCCGATGAGGTCCGGCGCCACGCGGCGAACCCACGCATGGTCCAGGTGATGCTCGTCGACAACCCGTTCAACCGAGGGTTCGGCCACCCCATCTTCCATCCCATCTATGCGGCCGCGGAGGAGACGGGACGGCCGGTTGCCATTCACGGCGGCGCCGGCGGCTGGGCGAATCCACCCAGCACCGGCGGTGGAAGCGTCAGCACGTACTTCGAGACGCATGTCCTGTGGCCGCAGGCGATCCAGACCCATCTCGTCAGCTTCATCGCACATGGCGTTTTTGAGAAATACCCGCGCCTTCGAATCGTCTTGATCGAGGGCGGATCGGCCTGGATCCCCAGTCTGCTGTGGCGGTTTGACACCGAGTACAAGGGGCTGCGCCGCGAGGTGCCCTGGTTGAAGCGTCTGCCCAGCGAGTACTTCGCCCGGCACGTGTGGGTCACAACGCAGCCGCTCGAGGTCGCGCCCAAAAAGGAGAACGTCGTCGACCTGCTGCGCTCGCAGAACCTCGAAGACCGTCTCGTCTATTCGTCCGACTATCCGCATTGGGATGCGGACGAGATCGATTACCTGACCACGCGCCTTCCCGCCGACTGGCACCACCGCGTCTTCTTCGGCAACGCGTGCCGCCTTTACGGCTGGAAGGAAGAGGACGTCGAGGAAACCAGGGCGGTCGCCGAAAAAGCCAGGTGAGGGTCGACGTAGGTGCGGTCTCGGATTTCGAAGACCACCGCCTGCGGATCGTGACCGCGGGCAAGCACGAGGTGGGCGTCCTGCGGTGGCATGACCGGTTCTATGCGATCCACAACCGCTGTCCGCACCAGAGCGGACCCGTCTGCCTCGGCATCGTCAGCGGACGGCTGAGCAGCCAGGCGCCTGGCTCGATGGAGGTCGACGAGGAAACGCCCGTGCTCTCGTGCCCCTGGCACGGTTGGGAGTTCGAGCTGGAACGCGGTCGGGCGCTGTGGGATCCGAGCTACGCCGTGAAAATGGTGCCCGTCCGAGTGGAGTCAGACCGTGTGGTGCTTGAGGTCGGGCGGACTGCCGGCTAGTCCCTCGCGCCGGAGACGTGTGTACTGACGGTGTAGCGAGCGATCCGCTCTTCGTCGAGCACAAGCCCGAAACCCGGAAGGTCGGGCACGCGCACGCAGCCCTCTTTATCGATGCTCAGCGGTTCCAGCAGCATCTGGTCGCGGGCGGCGGCGGTAAACCCGCTCGGCGGGTCGTGAGGGAACTCGAGGAATGGACAGTTTGGAATCGCGGCCGCGACGTGCAGGTTGGCCATGAGGCCGATCCCGTTGCCCCATGTGTGGGGCGCGACCTCGAGGCCCGAAGCCTCGGCCAGCGCCGCGACCTTGCGCATCTGGCCCACACCCTCAGAAAGCAGCGCGTCCGGCTGGAGGATGTCATAGCACCCCTGGTCGATCAGGAGCTTGAACTCGTGGAGGCCGTGGTTGTCCTCGCCGCCCGCGATCGGAAGGGTGTCCAGCTTGTCGCGCAAGCGGCGCAGCCCGTCGTAGTCGTGTCGCGGCAGCGGCTCTTCGAGCCAGCGCACCTTCATTCGTTCGAGCTCTCGGGCCACTGCCAACGCCGTCGGGAAGCCCCAGGTGCGGTGGCCGCCGTGGCCTGGCTCGACGCCGGCCTGGTTGGCGTCGACCATGATCTCGATGCGGTCGCCGACCGCGGCCCGCACGGCCTCCACGACCTTGAGGTCCTCGCGGGGATCGGCCAGATGAAAACGAAACTTGACCGCCTTGTATCCCTCAGAAAGCATTCGTTGCACGTCATCGACACGCCGCTGTGGCGATCGCACCTCGGCGGTCGCGCAGTAGGCGACGACGCGGTCCGAGAAACCGCCCCACAGCCGCGCGACCGGTAAGCCCGCCAGCTTGCCGACGATGTCCCACAGCGGCATCTCCATGCAGTAGACGGGCGCGCCCAAGATCTCGGTGTCACGCAGCACCGGGACGAGGCGCTCGACGTTGCTCGGGTCCTGGCCGAGAAAGTACGGGGCGACGAAGCGCTCAATTGTGATCGCCGCTTCGAGGCCTGCATGAGCGGCGCCTATTCCCTTCACGCCATCGTCGGTCACGACCTCGATGAGGACCATGAGCAGGTTCGGCTGGTTTCTTCCACGCGCCCATGCCGGGTGAAATTCGCGCTCGAGGGGAAAATCCACGACCCGGCAGGTGATCGTTTCGATTTTCAATTTCGGGTCACCGCGGCGAGCAGCTGCGCTGATTCGAGCACGGACTCCTCAGCTGAAACGAACGGGTCCTCGTATTCGATGCTGATCGTGCCGCTGAAGCCGCGGTCTCTCAGCAAAGCCACGAATCGGCCCCACCATTCCCTGTCGTGTCCGCGGCCGACGGTGGAGAAGTTCCACGGCATCTCTTCCGGCGGATTTGGCCAGCGATTGTCGAGCACGCCGTTGAGCTTCGTCGGCTGCGGGTGCAGCGTCGTGTCTTTCCCGTGCACGTGGCCGAGGTCATCGCCCAGCGCCTTGACGATCGCAAGTGGGTCCATAGACTGCCAGAAGAAGTGGCTCGGATCGAGATTGACGCCGAGGTTGGAGCCGAGCTGTCGGATGAGCGTGAACGTCCCGACGTTGTAGACGTACGTCCCCGGATGCAGCTCGAAGCAGATCAACAGACTGGGGTGTTCGCGCCGGGCGAACGCTGAGAGCTCGCTCCAGTACGGTGCAACTCGTTCCCGCCATTGCCATTCGGCGATTCCATCGAAGTCCGGCAGCCAGGCGCCGCCGGAAAAGTGGGGCGCGACGCGGTCTGATGCACCGGCGCCTGGACAACCAGACATCGCGACCACCCGATCGACGCCCAGCTCCGCTGCGAGCCGGATGGCCTTGCGGAGGTCGGCGTCATGTGGCCGGGCGAGCTCGGGGTTGGGGTGGAGAGGGTTGCCCGACACATTGAGCGCCGAGATGCCGAGCCCGGCTTGCTCGACAGTCTCCTTCAAGCGCCGTATGGCGTCGGGGTGGCCGAGCAGCTCGTCAGGCGCGCAGTGGGGGACGGGGGAGTACCCGCCGACACCCAGCTCCAGGTCCTGGATCAGGCCGGTTCCGGCTGCCCAGCCGGCGACTTCGGCCAGGGTCCGGTCGGGCATCGCGTCGGTGAAAAGGCCGGTCCTCAGCGCATTTTTGGAGCGTTCCAAAATTGCTCGTCAACGTATGGCCTGGAGGCTCCTTTTGTCAATCGCGCCGGCCAAAACGCTCGACCGTGCAGCGTTCCACGAGCTCGCGGTCGAGCTCAAAGCCAAATCCCGGCCGGTCAGGCACCGCCAGGCAGCCGTCCGCGTCGATCCACGGCTTTTCGACGAGGATCTGGCTCAGGTCGGCTGCCGGCCACCCCGGGGGGTCGTGCGGGAACTCGAACCACGACGTGTTCGGAATGGAGGCGACGAGATGCAGGTTGGCCAGCAGCCCTAGACCGTGAGTCCACGTGTGGGGCGCGACGAGGCGACCCGCCGCTTCGGCAAGGGCCGCAATCTTGCGGATCTGGTACACGCCTTCTGATAGCACGGCGTCCGGCTGGATGATGTCGTAACAGCCGCGATCGAGCAGGAGCTTGAACTCGTGCACACCGTGGTTGTTCTCGCCGCCGGCCAGCCGCATCGTGCCCAGCCTGTCGCGCAGGCGGCGCAGGTCGTCGTAATCGTGCCTGGGCAGCGGCTCCTCGAGCCACTCGACATCGAGCCGTTCCAGCTCGAGCGCAACTTCAAGCGCGGTGCGAAAGCTCCACTGGCGGTGGCCTTCGAGTCCTGGTGCGAGCCCAGCCTGGTTCGCGTCGACGAGAATCGCAATCCGCTCCCCCAGTGCTTTGCGGATCGCCTCGACCACGCGTATGTCATCGCGCGGGTCTTCCGAGTGGAAGCGGAGCTTGACCGCTTTGAATCCCTCCTCCAAAATTCGGCGACAGTCGTCAACGCGCTGCTCGGGCGACCGCACCTCGCCGGTCGCGCAGTACGCCGGGATGCGATCTGCAAAACGCCCCCACATGGTCGAAACGGGCAGCCCCGCCGCCTTGCCGGCGACGTCCCATAAGGCGATCTCGATGCAGTACACGGGTGGACCGAGGATCTCGGCATCTTGCAGGATTCGCGTGAGCCGCTCGGGGGCCGCTGCGTCGCGGCCGATCAGATGCGGCGTCACGAAACGGTCGATCGCGATTGCCGTCTCCGATCGCGCCTCGGCGGCGGTCACGCCAACGAGGCCGCCGTCGGTGTGCACCTCGATGAGCGTCATGAAGTACGAGCTCTGCACATTCCCGCGGCCCCATGCGGGACGGAAATCCGCCGGCAGCGGAACGTCCAGCACACGCGAGGTCACCGCCGTGATCGTGGTAGGGCTGGTCAAACTTCAGACCATCATGGAAGGTTTCGACAGCGCGGACTAGATGCACATGTGGGGCTCCAACGAGATCCACGTCAAGGGCGGGCTAAGCGTGGCCGGCCACAGCAATGGCGCACATGACCAGCTCGCGATCCCCAGCAATGGGCCGGGCTCGGGGAGCAACCAGACCGACCAGTAACGATTGACGCCCACGACAGACCGGCGTTTAGGAAGTTGTCGCGGTGGCCTCGGGCCGACCTCGGAAACCCCAGTTGCGGCCGGTCAGGTATCCGCCCAGGCCGATCATGATCAGCGCGTTCACGCCGTGGAGTCCGGACAGAAGCGGAATGCCCGTGTAAGCCAGGATCGACTGGACGACTAGAAGAACGAAGAGGATCACGGTCAAAATGGTCGTCCGCCACGGGTAGCGCGCCCCGAACGAGCAACCGACCATCACGATGATGGTCAGGGCCATGAGGTCTCCATTCGCCCGGTGAATGCCGGCGAATGTATCGGCCGTCTTGAACGCCGAGTAGACGTCCTTCGCATTGTCGTTGGCTTGGAAGATCGTGAGAAGGGCCGCCGCGACCAGGTAAAGCTGGGCGAAGAACTGAATCATCAACACCACACCAGCCACCGAATAGGCCTTTCGGAAAATACTCATCGTCAGCCCCTCATTTAGCCGCTCCGGACGTCGGCCGTACTGTAGCGCGGAATCGATCCGAGAATTCG
>Ga0209806_1000731_pt1 | contig 22397 bp, 15 predicted proteins | sample GraSoiAngelo_152_FD_186166 | JGI IMG/M metagenome (GOLD analysis project Ga0209806, IMG submission 186166) | Grasslands soil microbial communities from the Angelo Coastal Reserve, California, USA - 14_1009_12_30cm (SPAdes) (version 2) | ecosystem: Environmental > Terrestrial > Soil > Grasslands ... | reverse complement strand
CGATTTCGTGTATGTGACGGTGTCGGACGGGGTGGGCACGGGCGTGGTGGTCAACGGGGAGGTGGTGCGGGGTCACGGGCACACGGCGGGCGAGTTCGGACACATCCCCATCAGCCCCGACGGCCCGCGCTGCTTGTGCGGCGCGCAGGGCTGCCTCGAGGCCCACACGTCGAACCTCGCCACGGTCGCCCGCTACCTCGGGCACGACCTTTCGCCCGCCGTCGCCCGGGAGCTGCTCCAGCAGAGCAGCGTCACTGTGGACGACGTCATACGCCGAGCCGGCACTGGCGACGAGCGCGCCCGCGCCGCACTGGTGGAAACCGGCCGCTATCTCGGGCTCGGTCTCTCGGTAATCGTCAATGCGCTCAATCCCGCACAGATCTTCATCGGCGGCGAGATCACCGCCGCCTGGGACTTGGTCGAGCCCTCCATTCGCGCGGAAATCGGGCAACGGGCCCTCACCCGCCAGGCCGCGGAGACCCCGGTGATCCCGGAGCCGGGAGGCGGCTTGCCCCGGCTGCGCGGGGCCATCGCGCTCGTCGCCGCGCCCGCCTTTGCGGCTCCGCAGGTCGGTTGAGTCTGACCACACGTCGGTGGGTCGTGGTGTATTCCCACGCTGAAGCGTGGGCTCGGCCCAGCACTGTGCTGAAGCACACGCACCCTTCAGGGTTGTGTCGTGCCGAGCCCATGCTTCAGGATGGGAAACGGGTTGCGACCCGCAGGGAGCGGCACCGGGTCGACGTCGGGAAGGGGCGCCGCCGCGTCCGGGGCGAGCACCACCGATGCTCCCTTGACGAGCTCGAGCACGAACTGCCCCGTCCCCGCGTTTGTCACGCGCGGCGCTGGACCCGCGTGCGCGCGCACGACCGCCGTATCCCAATCCGGTACGACGAGCCGGCAGCGCTCACCGGCGATGCTCTCGATGCGGACCCAGGCGGTCCGGCCGCTGCGCCGCACCGCGCTGACGAGAAACGCCCCGTCCGCCCGCAGCTGGTCGAACGCGACGTCCGCCCACCCACTCGGTACCGCGGGGAACACCCGCAGCGCGCCGCCCCAATCCTGTAAGAACAGCTCCTGAATCGACGCGGCCGCCGAGAGCGGCGTCTCGATCACCGGGCCGGCCTCGGCGTAGAAGGTGTTCGGCTCCACGTAGCGGGGTGCCTCGAGATACTGATTCAGACGCGTCATCGCCACGTCGCCGTGGCCGAGCACCGCGTGCATCGCCGCGCCCCCCGTGAACGAGTAGCCGCGGAACAGCGAGATGTCGCGCTCCCAGGTTGCGAGCGAGGTTTCGATCAGGGCCCGCTGATCGGGATGATCGGGCGTGATGAGCCGCAGCGGGTAGATCGCCAGCAGGTGCGAGTAATGGCGGTGCGACTGCTGCCACGGCCTGCCGCGGCCCACCATCAGCCCCGCGGAGTCGCTGGGAAACGGCGCGAGGTTGGCGAGCACGTCGCGCCAGCGGGGGAGCAGCGGTTCTTCGAGCCCGAGCCGCTGGGCGCTGGCGATCAGCGTCTCGAGGCCCCAGCGCAGCAGCGCGAGATCGTAGTTCGCGTCCGGCACCGTGGCGAGCTCGGGTGAGTGCGTCGGCGGCAGATGCCAGCGACCGTCGTCCCCGCGCTCCACGTACCCGAGGTAATTCCCGATCGCCAGCTTGAGCAGCGGATAGACGCGCTCGCGCAGCATACGGTCGTCCATCTGGTAGCGATAGTGGAGCCAGTAGTAGTACATGGTCCACGGCAAATCCCCCATCTCGTGCGCGGCGTCGCTCTGCGCAGTGGTCAGATCGACCGACCGCACGAGGTCGGGGCCCGAGCTGCGACCGATCGCCGCCGCCTGGTCGCGCAACCGCTCGGGCACGTTGTCGATCAGCGCCTGCCGATGCTGATCGAGATTGCGGAACAACGATTCGGCGAGGTCAAGCCGATTCGCGCGGAACAGCGGTGAGTAGGTGAGCTGGATGTTCAGATTCCACCAGATCGCGGGCCACGGCGTGGCGTTGAACCAGGGGCCGTTCAGATCGAGGATCGGCCCGTCCGGACGCATCGCGGAGCCGAGCTTGTAGATCTGAATCCAGTAGTACGCCTCGAGGCGGGCATCCGGGAAGGTGAGGAAGCTCGCCGGATAATAGGCGTGCCACCACTGGCGGTGCGCTGCTGCGAGTCGCTTCAATCCCAGCCGCGCGGCCTCCGCGGTGGCGGCCTGCGCCTCCGCAAGCGCCTCCGAGTCGGTGTTCCCGCGACCGATGCTGACGTAGAACACCCGAGCGCCGGCCCGCCTGATCGACTCGGCGTGCGCACCACCAGTGATGAACGTCTGCACACTCGTGATGCCCGCCGCGGAGCGCGTGATACTCGGAGCCGGATGCAGGTCCGAGGGGAGGAACGCCTCCTTGCGGGCCACTTTGCGCGGCGGCCGAGCCTCGGCCGGCGCCCAATCGAGATCCAGGTCGCGCTCGCCGCCCCGTCCCTCGAGCACGATGACGATCACCGACGGCTGGGCGGCAGTGAAGCTCCGCCAGCGCACCTCTCCCCGATCCGTGGTGACGGTCCCGCTCGCCTCGGCATCCCACAGTGTCAAGCGCGCGCTGCCCCCCTGCGCCGTCCCAATCGTCTTCACGAACACGCGCCCGATGGGAAACCGCGATTGGTCGTGGACGACGTCCGTGCGGTTGATGGTCCAGCCGAGCACCCCACCTTGCGCATCGATCGTGGCGCCGAGGCGCCCGTTGCCGATGAACGCGCTCTCGCCCCACCGCGTGGGGAGACGCTCCCAGACCAGATCGTGGCGCGCGAGAAAACCGGGCCAATCGATCCGTGCCGCGGGTGCCGCAGGCGTCTGCAGCCCGAGGAGCGTGAGACATAGGATCATGGCATCAGATCGCGTGGTCCAGGGTCGCATCCTGTCCACTCCAGACCTTCCGGGCCGTCCAGTCGGCAGGCGCGGTCGACCAGAACTCGTCCGTTGCCGGCAGTCCGAGCGGGAGCAGGCCGGCCGCACAAAGGTAGGCACTCCCGGTCGAGATGTAGCCTTCGCCGATGCCCGGCTGGTGCCCGCAGAATCCGATGGTCAGCCACCCCTGGGCGTCGAACGTGCCGGGCGCCTCGATCATGCGGCGTATCACCGCCGTCAATCCACAGCGCACTTGCGCCGGAGTCACGCCCTCAGGCAGCTGTCGCCGCAGCGCCACCTGCGCCAGCAGCTGAAACGCGCCGAAGCGGTAGGCGAGCGAGCGACCGATCGGAGGGAAGGTGCCTTCGGGCGAGATCAGGCGCTCCTGAATGGCGGCGTAGCGACGCGCTCGCCGCACCACGGGGTCGGTGAGTCTCTGCCACTCCGGCGCGGTCGCCCCCACGAGGCGGAGCACGTCGAGCAGCATCGGGTGGATGACGAAACTGTTGTAGTAGTCCCAATGAAACGACGGCCCGTCCCCGTACACCCCGTCCCCCTTGTACCACTGCTCATGCTGGGTAAGCGCATAGTCCACGCGCCCGCGGTCCCACTCTTCCCCCGTCATGCTCAGCGCGGTTTCGATCATCGCGCTGAACATCAGCCAGTTGGAGAGCGACGGCCGGATGCCGCGCGTCGACTTGAGCGCGCTGACCACGTTGTGTTGCGTCTCACCATCGAGCCGTTGCCACAGCTCGCGCGGCGCGCGCACGATCGCATGCGCGAGGAACGCCGCGTCGACGAGCGGCTGTCGGCCGCGGGCGAAGTTCAGAAAGTCGGGCGAGTGCGGGTCGGTCGCGGCGCGGAGGCCCCGCCGGGCGAGGTCGGCGTAGCGTTGCCGCTGCTCGCCCTCCGGCGTGGCGTCGCCGCCCAGCTCCAGCCACGGCGCGATCCCGGTGAGCAAGCGCCCGACGGCCTCGAGGTGCGCGTAGTCGCGCCGCTCCGGGTTCCCGGCCGGCGCAATCTCCACCGGCATCCGCTGGCGCAGGCGGCCCTCCGCGAGGTTCGTCAGCACGGGGTGCGCCAGGCGCGTCAGCACGTCCAGCCAGTACTGGCGATCCGTGGGGCCCGGGGTGAGATGAGGTACTGACCCCGGGCGCAAGCCCGGGGTCAACCGCGGCGTGCCCGCCACCGCCAGCACCGCGAGCCTCGAGAGAAAGTCCCGTCGGCCGGCTACACCCATGCGAGGTAGCGCTCCTTCACCAGCGGCAACACCACGTCGATCGGCATGCCCCACACCGCCTCGTTGAAGATCTCGACCTCGATCGGGCCCGCATACCCGGTGCGCTCGACGGCCTCGCGGATCCGCCGCAGCTCGATCACACCGTCGCCCATCATGCCGCGGTTCATCAACACGTCCCGCACCGGCACCAGCCAGTCGGACACGTGGAAGCCGACCAGCCGCCCGGCGGCGCGGGCGAGCTCCTCGTACAGGTCGGGGTCCCACCAGATGTGGTAGACATCGGCCACGAGGCCGACGGTCGCGGGGTCGAACCGTTCTGCCAGGCAGCGCGCCTCCGAGAGCATCGTGATGCAGGAGCGCTCGGCCGCGAACGCGGGGTGCATCGGCTCGATCCCGAGTCGCACGCCGCGCTCCGCGGCGTACGGAGCGAGCCGCGCAATCCCGTCGGCGACCATGCGACGCGCCGCAGCGATGTCCTTCTCGGGCGCCGGCGCTGCCCCGCACACCAGGACCAGGACCTCCGCACCGAGCGCCGCGGCTTCGTCCACCGCCCGCCGGTTGTCCTCGATCCGCGCCTCTCGCTCCGCGTGGGTCGCCGCGGGGAACATCCCTCCCCGGCACACGCTCGACACCGCGAGCCCCGCATCGCGCACCAGACGCACCGCCCGATCGAGCCCCGTTTCCGCGAGCTTGTGACGCCACACGGCGATATACGGCACGCCGTGCCTGGCGCACGCCTCGATAGCCTCCGCAAGACTCGCCCGCTCGGCGGTGATCTGATTCAGGCTGAGCCGCGCGATTCCGGGGGGACTCAGAACGTCCCCCCTCTCCGGAACGGAGAGGGGCACAGGGGGTGAGGACCCAACGGGCTCAGCCGGTGGGGGCCTCACCCGACACCCGCCAGCGCCAGCACGCGCCGCATCCGCTGCATCGCGCGCTCCGGGTCGAGCAGCAGCCCGGCGCAATCCGCGAGTCGAAACAGCTCCACCAAGTGCGGGATGGACCGCCAGCTCTCGGCACCGCCCAACATCCGGAAGTGCGCCTGATGACCGTTCAGATAGGCGAGGAACACGATGCCCGTCTTGTACGCGTAGGTGGGAGGCCGGAACATGTGACGCGACAGAGCGACGGTGGGCGCGAGCGCCTGGCGGTACCCGGCCACGTCTCCCCGATCGAGCGCGCCGAGCGCGGCCGCCGCCGCGGGCGCGATTGCGTCGAAGATGCCGAGCAGCGCGTCGCTGTGCCGCTGCCCATGCCCCAGGATCAACCGGTCGTAGTTCAAGTCGTCACCGGTGTACGTGCGCACGCCTTCCGGCAAGCGGGCGCGCAGCGCCACCTCGCGCTCGGCGTCCAACAGCGAGACCTTGATCCCGTCGATCCGGGCGTGGTGCTCGCGAATGATCTCGAGGCACACCGCCATCGCCTGGTCCAGGTCCCGCGCTCCCCAGTAGCCGGCGAGCTCGGGATCGAACATGTCGCCGAGCCAGTGCAGGATCACCGGCCGGCTCACCTGCCGCAGCACCGTCCCGTACACGCGCTGGTAGTCGTCCGGCGAGCGCGCCGCGCGTGCCAGCGCCCGGCTCGCCATCAGGATCACCCGCCCGCCGTGCCGTTCGACCCAGCCGACCTGCTCCTCGTACGCGTGCTCCACGTCGTCCAGGGTCACCGGCGCGCCGGGCGCCAGCTGGTCGGTGCCGGCACCACACGCGATCGTCCCACCCGTCGCGCGCGCCTCGGCCAGGGAGCGGCGGATCAAGTCGCGCGCCGCGGGCCAGCCGAGCCCCCCCGGCGCGCCGCGTTGCGCGGTGTCCATGGCTTCGGCCACGGCGAGGCCGAGCGACCAGAGGTAGCGGCGGTAGGCGAGCGTGGCCTCCCAGTCGAGCCGGGCGTCCGCCAGCGGATCGCAGTCGGCGAGCGGGTCGCACACGACGTGCGCGGCAGCGTAGGCGACCCGGCTCTGGATCGGTCCCGCGGGAGCGGCCCAGGCGACGGGCTCCCGCATGACGTACGGCTCGAGCGTACCGTCAGCGCGCGGCAGCCGGATGGTGCGCGGCATCGGGTTCAGGATCAGTGTCGGCCTCGAGTGCCGGCACGTCGAGCCAGCGTCGCTCGCGCCACGACTCGAGTGCCAGCTCCGCGAGTTGCACACCCTTGGCGCCCTCCCGGAAGTCGTGGGCGAAGGGCTCGTCCGCGGCGACGTGCCGCAGGAACATCTCCCACTCGACCTTGAAGGCATTGTCGAGCCATCCCTCGTCGGGAACGTCCTGCCACTGCGCGTGGTAGTCGACGGCGCTCGGCACATCGGGGTTCCACACGGCGCGCGGCGTCTCGTCGCGGCGCTGTCTCCTGCAGATCCGCAGGCCGGCGACGGCGCTCCCTGCCGTGCCGTCGACCTGGATCTGCAACAGGTCGTCACGGTAGACGCGCACCGCCCACGAGGAATTGAACTGCGCGAGGATGTCGCCGTCGGGACCCGCCAGCACGAATGTCGCGTAGGCGGCGTCGTCCGCCGTCGCCGTGTAGCGCCGGCCGCGTTCGTCCACTCGCTCGGGGATGTGCGTGGTGGCGCTGCACTGCACGGCCTTCACGGCACCGAAGGTGTGGTCCAGCAAATACCGCCAGTGGGCGAACATGTCGACGACGATCCCGCCGCCGTCCTCCTTGCGGTAATTCCACGACGGGCGCTGTGCCGGCGGGTCGTCCCCCTCGAACACCCAGTACCCGAATTCGCCCCGCACGCTCAGGATACGGCCGAAGAAGCCGCGGTCGACCAGGCGCTTCAACTTGCGGATGCCCGGGAGGAAGAGCTTGTCCTGCACTACGCCGTGCTTCACACCGCGCTGCTCAGCCCGACGGGCCAGGTCGAGCGCGTCGGCGAGCGTGGCCGCCAGCGGCTTCTCGCAGTAGACGTGCTTCCCGGCCGCGATCGCCCGCCGCACGTTGTCGGCGCGGAGGCTCGTCAACGTGGCGTCGAAGTAGACCGAATCTGCCGGGTTCGCGAGGCACGCATCGAGATCGGTCGAGACGCGCTCGATCCCGTGCGCTCGGGCGACGTCCCAGAGCTTCGACTCATTCCGGCCGACCAAGATCGGGTCCGGGACGACCCGCCCGCCGTCGGGCAAGGCCACGCCGCCCTGTTGCCGGATGGCGACGATGGACCGAATCAGGTGCTGATTCAGGCCCATGCGTCCCGTCACGCCGTTCATGATGATGCCGATCGATCGCGTGGCCATCAGCCCCTCCCTAGGGGCGCGCGTAGGGGCGCAGCATGCTGCGCCCCTACCACGGCCGGGATAAGGGAGGACCGCGGCAGGAACGCCACCGCGATCGCGCCGGCGATCGCGAAGCCGACCACGGCCGCGAAGCCGGTGGCGTAGCTCCCGCTCACGTCGTGCATCCGTCCCACCAGCACCGGCGCGAGGGCTTCCGCGACGCCGTCGCCCGTGAGGACGACGCCCATCGCGCGCCCGAGCACCCGCACGCCGAACAGCTCGGCGGCCATGAGCGGGATCACCATGTACTCACCGCCCAGCCCGATGCCGAAGACCGCGGCGAACAGGTAGATCGCGCCGTGCATTCGCGTCAGGAACAAGAGGGGGATCGCCGCTGCGACGAGCAGGTAGATCAGCAGCATCACGTACTTCTTGGGAATCCGGTCCGCCAGCCATCCCATCCCCAGCCGACCCACCAGGCTGGACGCCAGCACGAGCGACGCGATCTGCGCCGCGGCCGCTTGGGAGTAGCCGTGGTCCAGGCTCAGGAAGAGCTTCAGGTGCTGATTCGTGCCGCCCACCGCGGCGATCGAGCACATGCTACCGGCGAGCAGGAGATAGAAGGCGGGGGAGCGAAAGACGGGAGCGACGGAAGAGGGGCCAGGGGCGAGGGGCTGGGGTGAAACCCGGTCGCCCGCCGGCGCGGCGGGTGACTCTTTGACGACCAGTGCCAGCGGCAGGGCCGCGAGGACGATCAGGAGACCGAGCGCTTGCAGCGCGCCGCGCCACCCGACCTCCTGCGTGAGCCACAGCGCCAGAAACGGCACGATCGCGCCGCCGATCCCGATGCCCAGGTACGCGAAGCCCATCGCCCGGCCGCGCGCCGCCGTGAACCAGCGGGACAAGAGCACCTGGTTCGGCAGCGGCCCGCCGCAGAAGTTCCCGAGCGCGTTGAAGAGATAGAAGAAGTAAAACCCGGTGAGCGAGTGGATCGCCCCGAGCCCGACGAGGGCGATGCCCGCCATCAGGATACCGGCGACCATCAGGCGGCGCGGGCCGAAGCGGTCCACCAGCCAGCCGGCGAGAAACCCGAACAGCGGACCGACGAGGAGCTTCGAGATCGCGTTCCCGGACGTGACCTGGGCGCGCGACCACCCAAACTCGCGCACCATGAAGTCGTAGAAGAACGGGAGGCCGTACAGCGCGATCCCGACGATCGCGAACAGCGCCAGGAACGACGTCGCCGCGACCTGGAGCTGCGCGGCGCGCGGCGCGGCGGGCGCGCTCACAGGTTGCGGCGCTTGAGCTCGCTCACCGCGAAGTCCACGGCCCGCGCGGTGAGCGCCATATAGGTGAGCGACGGGTTCACGCACGACGAGCTGGCCATGCAGGCGCCGTCCGTAACGAACAGGTTCGGCACGTCGTGCGCCTGGTTGTGCGCGTTGAGGACCGACGTGCGCGGGTCGCGACCCATGCGTGCCGTTCCCATCTCGTGCACGCTGAAGCCCGGCGGGCCGTCTTCATCGTACGTCTCGACGTTGCTGCAGCCGGCGGCTTCGAGCATCTCAGCTCCTTGCGTCTTCACGTCTTCCCGGATCGCCCGCTCGTTCTCGCCCCAGGAGCAGTGCACGCGCGGCAACGGGATCCCCCACTGATCGGTCCGTTCCGGGTCCAGGTCGACGTAGTTCTCGTGGCGCGGCAGGCACTCACCGTACCCCTGCAGCGTGATTCCCCACGGCCCCGGCTCGCGCAGGCGCTGCTTCAGCTCGACACCCAGTCCGGGGGCTTCCGCGCCGCGGCCCCACCCCTGTCGCCCCGAGCCCGCCTGCATCCCGTAGCCGCGCAGGAACCCGACCTTCGCTTCCCCGGGGACACCGAGGTTCCGGAACCGCGGGATGTAGCTCCCCGTGGGCCGTCGGCCGTACACGTACTTGTCCTCCAGGCCGGGTACGGTCCCGCGCGCGCCGGCCTTGGAGATGTGGTCCATCAGGTTGTGGCCCAGCTCGCCGCTCGAGTTGGCCAGCCCGGTCGGGAAGCGCGGGCTCCGCGAGCTCAGCAGGATCTGCGCCGTGCCGATGGTCGAGGCGCAAAGGAAGACGAGCCCCCCGGAGTACTCGCGCGCGGCCTTGGTGTTCGCGTCGATCACGCGCACCCCGGTGACGCGGTTCGTCCGCTCGTCGTAGATGACGCTGTGGACGATCGCGTCGGTGACCACTGTCAGCCTCCCGGTCTGCCGCGCCGCGGGGAGCGTGGCGGAGAGGCTCGAGAAGTAGCCGCCGAAGCTGCAGCCGCGCGCGCACTGATTGCGCGCCTGGCAGGGTCCGCGGCCGCCGTGCGCGCGCGTCAGATTCGCCACCCGTGTGATCGTCACGCGACGCCCGCGAAAGGCGCGCTCGATCCCCTGCTTCACGACGCGCTCGGCGCACGTCAACTCCCACGGCGGGAGGAATTCGCCGTCCGGCAGATGGGCCAGGCCCAATCGCTCGCCGCTCACCCCGATGAAGCGCTCCACGTAGGCGTACCACGGCGCCAGGTCCCGGTATCGGATCGGCCAGTCGACGCCGTGCCCGTCGCGCCCGTTCGCCGTGAAATCGAGGTCGCTCCAGCGCCAGCACGCTCGACCCCAAATCAGGCTGCGCCCGCCGAGCTGGTAGCCCCGGATCCAGCGGAACGGCTGGTCGTCGGGCGTGACGTACGGGTGGTCGCGATCGTTCACGAAAAAGTGCCGCGTCGCCTCGCCAAAGGCGTAGTTCTTGCTCTGGATCGCGTAGTCGCGCTCGTACAGCTGCTGCTCGCCCCGGCCGCGGTGCGCGAACTGCCAGGGCTGCCACCACTCGGTGACGTAGTCCTTGCCGTGCTCCACGTGCCGGCCGCGCTCGATCACGAGCGTCCGCAGCCCCTTTTCGCAGAGCTCCTTGGCGGCCCAGCCGCCCGTGATACCGGAGCCCACGACGATGGCGTCGTACGGTTCGATCACACAGCCCACGCCCGGCCGATCTGATCGAGTGGGACGCACCCCTCGAACCGGCCCGGGACCGGCGCGTGGCGCAGCTCGCGCGTGGCACCGATTTCCGACGTGTAGTACCCGACGAGCGTCAGCTCCTTCATCGTGCGGAAGAACGGCGTCGCGCCGCGATCGAGCGTGGCGGCGAACGCCTCGCGATCGAGCTGATCGAGCACAGCGCGCTGCTCGATCGTCGCGCATCGCAGAAATGCACGACCCGAGCTCCGCTGCGCGCGGGCGTCGACGTCCGCGAGGCCGGCCAGGAAGTGCTGTCGCTCGTCGGGCAGGTAGGAGTCCGCGAGCATGGCGTCGATGAAGCGGTGCACGAGCGCGGCGCGGGCACCGGGGGTATCCGTCTCGGGAACAATGTGCTCGGCGATCGTCGCGACCAGCTCAAGCTGGTCGGACGTGAGCGCCCGGGGCGCCCACGCGCCCTCCGAGGTGCGACGGACCTCGCACCCAGCGAGCACACCGGCGATGGTGGACGTGGAGAGGGTGCCGCCGAGCAAGAGGGCTGCCCGCCGTAGCGCCTCACGCCGGTCGATCGGGTCGTTCGAGGACTGCGTCATGAGGGGGTCGCGCATCCTCCGTTATCGGCTTGCGGTTGCAAGACATGCGCCAGCGTCCGGCCGGAGCGCCGCATGACGGTCCGCATCGGCATCTTGGGCGGCGGCAACATCAGCGACACCCACGCGCGCGCGGCCCGGGAAACGCCGGGCGTCGAGGTCGTGGCGTACTGGGCGCGGGATCCGGAGAAAGCGGGCCGCATGGCCGGTCGGTACGGTGGCACCGCCTTCCAGAATCTCGAGGACATGCTCGCGCACCGCCCCATGGACCTCGTGCTCGTCGGGACGCCGTCGGGCCTGCACGCCGAGCACGCGCAGGCCGCCGCGCGGCACGGCCTGCACGTGCTGGTGGAGAAACCGCTCGACATCACGACCGAACGCATCGACGCCCTGATCGCCGAGTGCGACCGCGCTCGCGTGAAGCTGGGCGTGATCTTTCAAGACCGCGCCGCGCCTCACCTCCGCTGGCTCAGGCGACTCATCGCCGAAGGAGCGCTCGGCAAGCCGATCCTCGTGTCCGCGCGCGTCAGGTGGTACCGCTCGCCGGAATACTACGCCGGCTCAGAGTGGCGCGGAACGTGGGCCCTGGACGGCGGCGGAGCGCTCATGAACCAGGGGATTCACTCGGTCGACCTGCTGCAGTGGCTGCTCGGCGACGTCGAGCGTGTCTACGCCGCCGCCCGCACCGCGCTGCACGCCATCGAGGTGGAGGATACGGCCGTCGCGTGTCTCGAGTTCGCCGGCGGTGCCATCGGCACGCTGGAAGTCGCCACAGCGGCGTTCCCGGGCTCCCCGCGCCGCGTCGAGCTCACCGGATCAGAGGGGACCATCGCAGTAGAACGAGACCAAGTCGTCTCCGTCCAGCTGCGGACGCCGCGGGCGCCTCCGCCGCCGGACGAGAGCGGCGCGAACGCCAGCGCGACGTCGCCCGTCGTATCGGACGCGCGAGGGCACCGCAGGGTGCTCGAAGACTTCGTGTCCGCGATTCGCAGCGGCACGGCACCGCTGTGTGACGGGCGCGACGGCCGCCGCAGCGTCGAGCTGGCGCAAGCCCTGTATCGGTCGGCACGTACGGGCGCTGCCGTGACCGTGCGCGATCCGGCGGGGCGCTGAGCGCCCGCAGCACTAGTCGCGTCCACGCGACACCCTGTGGGCGGTGGGCGACGCCCGCGACGTGAGGTCGTGCGTCCTTCCTCGCTCGCCCGCCAATGTCCTACAAATAGTTCGCACACGGGACAATCGTCGCGTGACTCGTGTCACGTGAAAGGCACGACCCTTGCGGCCCTGCGGCGGCGCCCGGGGGTTCCACGTCGTCGGAGGGTCCCATGTCGAAGCGTCGCCGTCAAGCCGCTTTGGGGCATCCTAGCTTGCCCCAACCAGCCCTCGCCTATCCTGCGGTCGGATCTTCACCGACCGGTCGCGCCTCGCCCTGCACGCTTCTCAGTCTCCTACTGCTGCTCGCCGTCTGGCCGCTCTACGCGGTCCACGCTCAGGCAGGAGGCGCGGGCGGGAGTACGCCGTCGGGGCCGACGACCGGGACGATCTCCGGCGTCGTCACCGCGCAGGAGAGCGGTGCGCCGCTGCCCGGCGCCCGCGTGACGGTGGCGGGCACGGACTTGGGCGCCGATGCCGCCACCGACGGTCGGTACACCATCGCAGCGGTGGCGCCCGGAACGTACCGCGTACGCGCGCGCCTGATCGGGCACGCCCTCGTGGAGATGACGGGCGTCGTCGTCGCGGCCGGCGACACGGCCCGGGCCGACTTCCGGCTCACGCCGCTAGCCGTCACCCTGTCGGAAGTGGTGGTCGTCGGCTACGGCACCCAGGCGCGCAAGGATGTGACGGGCTCGGTGAGTTCGGTCTCGGGCGGGGACGTGTCGGCCGTACCGAAGGCGAACGTCGTCGACGCCATGAAGGGGCGGGTCGCCGGCGTCGACATCGTCACCACGGGCAACAAGCCGGGGGACGGCATCAACATCCGGATTCGGGGCGAGCGCTCGCTGACCGCCTCCAACGATCCGCTGTACGTGCTCGACGGCATCCCGATGGCCGGGGGGATCGGCGACTTGAACCCGAACGACATCGAGTCGATCGAGGTCTTGAAGGACGCCTCGGCCACGGCGATCTACGGCTCGCGCGGCGCCAGCGGCGTCGTGCTCATCACCACGCGGCAGGGCAAGGCCGGGAAGACGAGCTTCACGTACGACACGTATGGCGGAGTGCAGCAGGCGTCGCGCCGTATGTCGATGATGAACGGTCCGCAATTCGCCGAGTTCAAGCGGGAAGCCAGCAGGACCGTCGGAAAATACCAGTGCCCGAAAGGGGTGGCCGTCTGTGACGCGGGCGACGCCGCCCTCTTCTGGCCGGTCGAGATCGCGTCGCTCAAGGCGGGGCTGTCGACCGATTGGCAGGATCTCGTGCTGCAGCAGGGAACGCAGGCCAACAACGAGGTGCGGATCACGGGCGGCGACGAGAAGTCGCGGTTCGCGCTCAGCGCCAGCCAGCTCAATCAGCGGGGCATCGTGAAGGGAGAGGACTTCATTCGGCGGTCGGCGCGACTCAACTTCGACCACCGCCTGAACCCTCGCCTGCGCGTGGGAACCGCCACGTACGTAGTCCGCAGCGACCAGCACCTGGGCCGCGGCGACGGCGTGTACAGCGAGGCCCTCGGGAACGACCCACTCGGGATGGCGTTCGACAGCGCCGGCAACATCATCTTCAAGCCCACCCCGGACGGCCAGCGGGTCAACCCCCTGTCGGACATCGCGAACCAGCAAGACGACCGGGCACGCACCCGCGTATTCGGCACGCTGTACGCTGACTACAATCTGACCGAGTGGCTGAACTGGCGGGTGAACTTCGGCGCGGACCTCACCTTCTTCCGTCGGGGTCAGTTCTGGGGCGCCCAGACGCAGGCAATGCAGGGCAGCGGCGCCAACGCGTCGCTACAGCAAAACCGCACCTTCGCGTACACGCTGGACAACATTCTCACGGTGCGGCGCAGCCTGAGCCCGGCGCAGCGGTTGGAAGCCACGCTGCTCTACAGCATCCAGCGGCAGCAGTTCGAAGATCAGGTCACGAGCGTGGGCGGGCTGCCGTACGAGCAACAGCAGTACTTCGACCTCGGGTCGGCCGCCCGCATCCTGGGCGTGTCCAGCAACCTGACGGAGTGGAAGCTCAAGTCCTACATGGCGCGCATCAACTACGCGCTCAAGGACCGCTATCTCCTCACGCTGACCAGTCGCCTGGACGGCTCGTCCCGCCTGGCTCCGGGGCACAAGTACCAGCTCTTCCCGTCGGTGGCGCTGGCGTGGCGGCTCTCCGAGGAACCGTTCATCCAGCGCACCCACCTCTTCGCCGATCTGAAGCTGCGGGCCAGCTACGGACAAACGGGGAACACGGCGATCGACCCCTATCAGACGGAAGGCGCGCTATCGCGCACGATCTATTCGTTCGGCGACCAGCCCGCGGTCGGCTACCGGCCCGGCAATCTGCCGAATCCGGATCTCACGTGGGAGCGGACCGGGCAGGCAGACGTGGGCCTCGAGTTCGGCCTGCTGAGCGGCCGCGTTTCCGGCTCGGTGGATGTGTACCGGTCCTCCACCAATCACCTGTTGATGTCGCGGCAGCTCGCCGGCGCGAACGGCTACTCGAGCATCGTGCAGAACGTCGGGGCGACGCTGAACACCGGGGCCGAAGTCGCCCTCCAGACCGACCTCCTCCGGGACTGGCACGGGCTCGCCTGGACCACGCAGCTCACCTGGGCCAGGAACCGCAACCGGATCGTCAGCTTGTACGGCGGCCAGAAGGACGACGTGGGGAACCGCTGGTTCATCGGCTACCCGATCAGCGTCTACTACGACAACAAGTTCGTCGGCATCTGGCAGCTGCCGGATTCCCTCGCGGCGAAGCAGTACAAGGAGACCCCCGGACAAATCCACGTCGCGGACGTGAACGGCGACGGTAAGGTCGACGCCAGCGACCGGGTGATTCTCGGCACCCCCTTCCCTCGCTGGACGGGAAGTGCGACGAGCCGCTTCGACTGGAGGGGTTTCGACCTCTCGGTCATGGCGGTCGCCCGCTGGGGCTTCATGGTGAACGACCAGTTCGTGAAGGACAACAACGTGCTGGCGGGCCGCTACAATAATCTGGCCGTGGACTACTGGACGCCGACCAACCCCTCGAACACCAATCCCCGCCCCAACGTCGATCAGGAATTCCCGCTCTACAACAGCGCGCTCGGGTTCGAGGATGGGTCGTTCGTCCGGGTCCGCAGCGTCACGTTGGGCTACACCGTGCCGGGAGCGCGGGTCGGCCCGTTCCGCGGCCGCTCGTTGCGGGTCTACGTGACGGCGCTCGATCCGCTTCTGTTCACCGACTTTCAGGGTCTCGACCCCGAGTCGCGCACCAGCGCCGGCACCCCTGGCTATTGGACGGTGTTGACCGGCCTCACCGTGGGCCTGTAACGGCGGAGGAACCGTGAGAACGCGAACTGGCTTGATGCTCGGCACGGTGCTGCTGGCGGGCCTCGCCGGCTGCATGGACCTGAACGAAGACGTCATTTCCGGCCTGACCCCGGGGGCCTATGGCACGCCGGCGGCGTTCCAGGCGCTGGTCAACGCCTCGTACGAGCCGCTGCGCAGCTTCTGGGCGCAGGAACGGGGCTTCACGGTCACCGAGTTCGGCACGGACATCTACACCAAGGGCGCGGACGGAAGCTACAAGTTCATCAACGACTATACGCCGCAGCTGAACCCCACGGTGGACTACTTCAGCGGCACGTGGAACGACTTTTATCGGGCGATCAACACCGCCAACGCGGCGATCGGCCAGGCGGCGATCGTGCAGATGGACTCGAGCCTCAAAGCCCAGCGGCTGGCCGAAGTGCGCTTCCTGCGCGCACTCTATTACTTCTTCCTGGTTCAGATGTACGGGGCACTGCCGCTGCAGCTGACCGCGACCACCACGCCCTCCACCGAGTTCACGCGTGCCCCGGTCGATACGGTCTATGAGCAGATCTTGAGCGACCTGAAGTACGCCGAGGCGAATCTCGGCTACGTGTCGCCGGACTACGGGCGCGTGACCAAAGGGGCGGCGCAACACCTCCTGGCGAAGGTCTACTTGACGCGCCTGCGGGACACCAATGCCGTGGCCGACGAGGCGGCGAAGCTCCAGGCCGGCGATTTCGCGAATGCCGCGGACTACGCGCAGCGGGTGATCACTTCCGGGCAGTACCAGCTGCTTCCCCGGTTCCGGGACGTGTTCGACTTCAAGAACGAGCGGAACGCCGAAGTGATCTGGTCGGTGCAATACACCGCCGATCCGGTGACCACCGGTCCGGGCAACACGGGGCATCTGTACTTCCTGATGGAGTACGACGTGCTCCCGGGGATGCTACGCGACATCGCCAACGGCCGCCCGTTCAAACGGTTCCGGCCCACCACGTTCTTCCTGGGCCTGTACGACCGCACCAAGGACTCGCGCTACGACGCCCAGTTTACGCGCGTGTGGTACGCCAACAACATCACGACGATCCCGCGAGACGCGAGCGGCGCGCTCAAATTCCGGCTCGGCGACACGGCGGTGTACGTTTCGACCACGGACGCGGACACGGCATTGGCGAGGCCGTACCGCGTGTACACGCCCAAGACGTACAGCAACCGGATTTTCCCGTCGCTGAACAAGTTCCACGACCCGTTCCGGTTGAGCGTCAACGAGACGCGCGGCTCGCGCGACTTTCTCCTGTTCCGACTCGCCGAGACGTACCTGATCGCGGCCGAGGCGCTGCTGCGCGCCGGCCGGCCGGCCGAGGGGCTGCCGTACATCAACGCGGTGCGCCGCCGCGCCGCCATTCCCGGTCACGAGACCGAGATGGAGCTGACGCAGCCCCAGCTCACGCTCGACGAAGTCCTGAACGAGCGGGCCCGGGAGCTCGCGGGCGAAACGATGCGGTGGTTCGACCTGGTGCGCACCCACACGCTGCTCGCGCGCGTCAAGGCGTACAACCCCGACGCCAAGAGCAACATCCTGCCGTTCCACGTGCTGCGGCCGATCCCGCAGACGCAAATCGACCGCACAACTACCACGTTCCCGCAGAACCCCGGGTACTGAGCATGGCCGATCACGACGTGCCGCGTCGCACGTTCCTGACAGCCGTAGCGGGCGCAGCCGTCGGGACCTCACACCCTGACCGTCCGGGCCTCCCGGAGCGACTGCGTCGTCTTGTCGCAGAGGGAGGCCCGGACGGTCAGGGTGTGAGCCTGAACCTGGGCGTCGCCAGCTACTCACTGCGCAATTTCCCGCGGGACAAAGCCATCGCGATGGTGAAAGCGCTGGGCGCGCGCTACATCAACCTCAAGTCCGTGCACCTCCCGTTCGAGCTATCGCCCGCCGAGCTGGCGGCGGCGCGCCAGGAGATCGAGTCGGCCGGGCTCGTGATCGTGGGCGGCGGTGTGATCACCTTCGATCACGACACCGACGCGGACGTCGAGAAGTACTTCGCGTACGCCAAAGCCGCCGGCATGCCGCTCATCACCGCCCACGCGGACCCGCAGACGCTGCCGCTCCTGGAGCGCTTCGCCAAGCAATACGACATCAAGGTCGCCATCCACAACCACGGGCCGGAAGACAAGCGGTTCCCGTCCCCGTACGACGCGCTGAAGCACGTGAAGACCATGGACCGGCGGATGGGACTGTGCATCGACATCGGGCACACCGTGCGCACCGGCACCGACGTCGTACAGGCCGTGGCGGACGCGGGGCCGCGGCTCCTCGACATGCACGCCAAGGATTTGCGCGATTTGACGGCGAAAGCGAGCCAGTGCATCGTCGGCGAGGGAGCGCTCCCGATCGCCCAGATCTTCCAGCAGCTCCAGGCGATCGGCTATCGCGGGTACGTCAACCTCGAGTACGAGATCGACGCCGACGACCCGCTGCCGGGGATGAAGCAGTCGTTCGCCTACATGCGCGGCGCGCTCGCCGGGCTGTCCGCCGCGGGCCGCGCTCGCCCACACTCTTGACCCGAGGAGGGGAGATGTCCAAGAAGACGAAGATGCGGCGCCGCGAATTCCTGCAGGTGGCGGCCGCCGCGCTGCCGGCGGCGCGGTACGCGCGGATCCTCGGCGCCAACGACCGCGTGCGCGTGGGGATCGTCGGCTTCTCCGATCGGTTCCGCCAGGCGCTGCTCCCCGCCTTCGGGAAGGTCGGCAAGGAGCTCAACTTCGAGATCGTCGCCGTCTCCGACATCTGGAACCGCCGGCGCGACGAAGGCGTCGCCGGAATCGAGAAGGTGATGGGCGCGAAGCCCAAACCGTTCCGCAACAACGAGGAGATGTACGACGCCAAGGCCACCGACGCGGTGATGATCTCGACCCCCGACTTCCTGCACGCCTACCACGGCGTCGAGGCAATGCACGCCGGGCACGACGCCTACATCGAGAAGCCGCTGGCGCACACCATGGAAATGGCCGTCGCCATCCGCGACGCCGTCAAGCAGTCGAACCGCGTCGTGCAGGTCGGCACCCAGCGCCGCAGCGCCAAGAACTACCAGATCGCCAACGAGTTCATCCGCTCGGGCAAGTTCGGCGACATCGTCATGGCCGAGATGACCTGGAACGTGAACCAGCCGGGACGCTGGCGCCGCCCGCAGCTCGTGGCCGCCATCAAGGAGCAGGACACCGACTGGAAGCGGTTCCTCGCCTATCTCCCCTACGAGCCGTGGGACCCGCGGAAATACCTCGAGTATCGCCTGTTCTGGCCCTACTCGTCGGGTATCCCGGACCAGTGGATGGTGCACCAGATCGACACCGTGCACTGGTTCACCGACCTGCCGCGCCCCCGCAGCGTCGTCGCCAACGGCGGCGTCTACCTGTGGAAGGACGGGCGCCAGAACTGGGACACCGCCACGATCGTGTTCGATTACGGTCCGCTCAACGATCCCACCAAGGGGTTCCAGGTGGTGTACTCGTCGCGCATGACCAACTCGGCCGGCGGCACGAAGGAGTTCTACTACTCGAACGCCGGGATGCTGAACCTCGACACCAACGAGATCACGCCGACGGGCGGCCTGAACGAACGGGCGGCGGCGGAGATGGAGATGAAGCCGAATCAGCTGGCGACCACCAAGCTCTCCGATCTGGCCCCGGCGGAGACCGCGGCGGACACCGGCGCCGACTCGTCCACCACGGCGAACGTGCGGAACTGGATGGAGTGCGTGCGCACCCGCAAGAAGCCCAACGCCGACATCGAGGCCGGGTACAACCACGCCGTGGCGCTGTGCATGACCGTCGCTGCGATGCACAGCGGCCGGAAGGTCATGTTCGACGACACCAAGCGTGACATCGTGATGGGTTGAGGAGCCGGAAAAAACATGCAGAAGGTTTGGCTGCTGCTGGGCCTGGGCCTGCCCGCCTTGGGGCACGCCCAGGCCAGTGCACCCCGCGTCGAGGTGATCGCGCATGAGGCCGACCGGCGGGTCGACGTGCTGGTCGACGGGAAGCCCTTCACCGCGTACATCTACCCGAACGCGACCACGCTCAAGAAGCCGACGCTCTACCCGCTGCGGACCGCGTCGGGGAAGCTGGTCACCCGCGGCTGGCCGCTCGAGCCCCGGCCGGGCGAGCGCGTGGACCACCCGCATCACGTCGGCCTGTGGTTCACCTACAGTGACGTGAACGGCCTCGACTTTTGGAACAACTCGGACGCGATCCCGCCGGCGCGCGCGCCCAAGATGGGCACGATCGTGCATCGCGCGGTGCGCCGCACCGAGGGCGGAGCGGGTCAGGGCATGCTGGAGGTGACGGCGGAATGGGTGGATCACGGGGGGACGGCTCTGCTGCGTGAAGACACCCGGTTTGTGTTCCACGCCGCGGACGGCATGCGCGGCGTGGACCGGATCACGACCCTCACGGCGCTCGGCGTGCCCGTGACCTTCACAGACGAGAAGGACGGGCTGCTCGGGCTTCGGGTGGCTCGCACGCTCGAGCAGCCCTCCAACACGGCGGAGGTCTTCACCGACGCCAACGGCCACGCGACCACCGTACCGCTGCTGAACAACGACGGCGTCACCGGTCGCTACAAAAGCTCCGAGGGCCTCGAGGGCGATTCGGTGTGGGGCACGCGTGGCCGGTGGACGATGCTGTCCGGCGTAGTCGACGGCGAACCGGTCACGCTCGCGATGCTGGACCATCCCAGGAACGTCGGCTTCCCGACGTTTTGGCACGCGCGCGGCTACGGTCTGTTCGCGGCCAACCCACTGGGGCGGAAGGCGTTCACGAATGGCAAGGAGCAGCTGAACTTCCGGCTCGCGCCGGGGGAATCGACCACGTTCCGCCACCGCGTCCTGATCCTGTCCGGGACTGCCACGCCACAGCAGATCGAGACGTATTACCGGGATTTCACGCGGTGACGGCCGTGCCCCAGGCGGTCAAAATCCACCCGGCCGACAACGTCGTGGTGGCGGTCCGGCCGCTCGTGGCGGGGTGCGAGGTCGTGGTCGACGACGACGCGGTCGTGCTGCGCGACGCCGTGCCCGCCGGCCACAAGATCGCCATCCGGACGGTCGAGCCGGGCGAGCCCGTGGTGAAGTACGGCTTCCCGATCGGCGTGGCGACGGCGGCCATCCCACCGGGCGCCTGGGTCCACACCCACAACCTCAAGACGTGCCTCGACGGGGTCGAGGAGTACCGGTACCAGCCTGCGGGCGTAGGGGTGCGGCATGCCGCGCCCCTCCCTCCGGGAGCCCTCGACGGTCAGCGGGCAACGCCCACTTTCGCGGGCTACCGGCGACGCAACGGGCGGGTCGGCACGCGCAACGAGGTGTGGATCCTCAACACGGTGGGTTGTGTGAACCACGCCGCCGAGCAGATCGGGCGCACCGGAGCCGCGCGGTTCGCCGGCCGGATCGACGGGGTCTTCAGCTTCTCGCATCCGTACGGCTGCAGCCAGCTCGGCGACGACCTGCAGAACACCCAGCGCATCCTGGCCGGCCTGCTGCGCCATCCCAACGCGGGGGGCGTGCTGGTGCTGGGCCTGGGTTGCGAGAACAACCAGCTCGACGAGCTGCTGCGCATCGCCGGAGATGTCGACCGCGAGCGGCTGCGGTTCTTCAATTCGCAGGAAGTGTCCGACGAGATCGAGGCAGGACTCGAGGGCCTGGCGGACCTGGTGGAGATCGTGGAGCGCGACAAGCGGGAAGCGTGCCCGGCCTCCGATCTCATCCTCGGTCACAAGTGCGGCGGGTCGGACGGCTTGAGCGGCATCACCGCCAACCCGCTCGTCGGGCGTATCGCCGACCGGCTCACCGCCCTGGGCGGCGACGTGATCCTCACCGAAGTACCGGAGATGTTCGGGGCCGAGCGGCTGCTCATGAACCGCGCGGCCGGAGAGGCGGTCTTCCGGGACGTCGTCGCGCTGGTGAACGATTTCAAGAGGTATCTGCTTCGTCACAAGCGGCCGATCTACGAAAACCCGTCCCCCGGCAATACCGCCGGCGGGCTCACGACGCTCGAGGAGAAGTCGCTGGGGGCGGTACAGAAGGGCGGGCGGGCCCCGGTGACGCAGGTGCTGCGCTATGGTGAGGTCGCGGCGTCGGGGGGAGGGGGGACGCGGAACGGCGCGGGCCTGTCCCTGCTCGAGTCGCCGGGGAACGATGGGGTGTCGTCGACGGCGCTCGTGGCGAGCGGTGCCACGCTGCTGCTCTTCACGACCGGGCGCGGCACCCCGCTCGGCTTCCCGGTGCCGACGCTCAAGATCTCGTCCAATACTGAGATCGCGGTGAAGAAGCCGCACTGGATCGACTTCAACGCCGGTGTGCTGCTCGATGGCACCGCCACCATGGACCGGCTCGAAGAGGACTTGTTCGCGCTGATCCTCGACGTGGCGTCCGGACGGGCCCTCGCGAACAACGAGAAGTACGGCTACCGTGAGATCGCTATATGGAAGGAAGGGGTCACCCTGTGAACCGTGCTACGATCAGTCGCCGTCGCGCCCTGCAACAGGTGGCGCTGCTCTTGGGCGGCGCGCTTTCCGCTCCGACGGTCGCGGGCGTCTGCAGCACGGCGACGCGGCGCGCGTGGGCCGCGTCGCCCGCGTGGGCGCCGCGGACGCTGAGCGCGGCCCAGCTGGAGCTCGTTGCGTCGCGCGCCTTCAACGAGCGGCGGCCGTTCCTCGTGAGCGTGATCGCCGCGCCCGGTGTCGGGAAGAGCCGACTCCTCGAGGAGTTCCTCGATCGCCTGCCGGCCCGGAGTCCGGATGCGCGCATCGCGACCGCGCAGTGTCTTCCGTACGGCCAGCGACTCACGTACTGGCCGCTGCGTGCGCTCCTGTTCCAGTTGCTCGACCTGCCGGAGCAGGCGCCGCCGGAGATCGTCCGCTCCGCCGCTCGGGCCTGGCTGTCCGCGGCAGGCAACGAAACACCCGATCGAACCGCGGACCTGCTGGCCACCACCATCGGTGCCGCCGAAGTCGAGCTCGTCGATCGCGCG
>Ga0209806_1000727_pt1 | contig 22454 bp, 23 predicted proteins | sample GraSoiAngelo_152_FD_186166 | JGI IMG/M metagenome (GOLD analysis project Ga0209806, IMG submission 186166) | Grasslands soil microbial communities from the Angelo Coastal Reserve, California, USA - 14_1009_12_30cm (SPAdes) (version 2) | ecosystem: Environmental > Terrestrial > Soil > Grasslands ... | reverse complement strand
GCGCCATCAAAATTTATTGTTTCCCTTCCAACGCGCTGCACCGTAGGGTGGAATCAGTGATTTCAGGCGGCTGTCGCGACCTGTCCCGGCGAACGTTGCCCGGCGCGCCGCAGTGCCTGAGTCCTGGGTGAGAATTTGTTGGGCCTTCGAGGCCGTAGCAGAGTTTCGCTGAATCCCCTCTCAGGAGTTTGACGATGACCGATCTGGAGCGCAGCTTGAACAAGGTTTTGGAGGAGCACCGCCACGAGAGTGGCCTCCACATCATAGGCGGGCAGCAACGGCTGATCGACCGGCTGGTTCAGTTCTTTGAAGATGGGCTGAAATGGGAAAGTCGAGACAAGACCTCCCGCGACCTCGACAACTAGATCAAAGATTAGTAGGCCATGACCTCAACGATGCCAAAGACGCGAATGACGAAGCCGGCTACAGTAGCCAAGGCTAAGCGAATTACACGTCTTCTGGCGGAGGTCACCTGCTGAGCTAGTCCAAAAAGTTCAAAACAGGTAGAAACCCACCGCCAGAAACGAAATGGCGGTGGGTTTTTGTTTTCAGGGGAACTCTAATGTAGCGCCGGCATCCTGCCGGCTGTCCCGAGGGCGTCCCGCCCTCGGTTGCGGCGAGACGCCGCAACCGCAGCCGCCGGGACGGCGGCGCTACAAATGGATGGCGGTGGTACTTCAAAAAAGGGAGAGTCCGTTATGAGTGAAGCAGCCGAGCAGCAACCCGCACAATCAGGACCCGCGGCTGTACAGCCGGTTGTCATGAAGTTTGGCGGCACGTCTTTGGAGGACGCGGCCGCGATCCGGCGCGCCATTCGCATCGTGAAGCACCGTCTGCGATCTCGACCGCTGATCATCGCGAGCGCGTTCGCCGAGGTGACCGACCAACTGCTCGCGGCCGGAAAGGCCGCCGCCCAAGGTGAGCTCCACGCCGCGCGAGTATCGCTCGAAGAGCTCCAGCGGCGTCATGAGCAGGTTGCTCTCGATGCCGCCGGTCCCGAACTATACGAATCCCTCCGCCTTCCTCTTCAGTCCGAATTCCAGCAACTCGATCTCCTCCTGGGCAGCATTGCATCGGCGGGCGAACTCACGCCGCGTTTCCAGGACCAGCTTCTCGGCGCCGGCGAATGTCTCTCCAGCCGTATCGTGCCGGCCGCATTTGCACAAGCTGGCCTCGATGCCGTTTGGGTAGACGCGCGCGCCTGCCTGGTCACCGATGCCGCCCACACCCAGGCCACGCCCTTGTGGGAGGAGACCAACCGGCGCCTGCAATCCGCGCTCGCACCGCTGTTGTCGGAAGGCAAAATTCCCGTGCTCGGAGGCTTCATCGGCGCGACCAGCGATAGCATCCCGACGACTCTGGGCCGCGGAGGCTCGGACTTTACCGCCTCGATAGTGGGCGCAGCCTTGCACGCCTCCCGCATCGAAATCTGGACCGATGTCGACGGCATTCTCACCACCGATCCCAAGCTGTGCCCCGAGGCTCGCCGCGTGCCGTCGATGAGCTTCGAAGAAGCCGCCGACCTCGCCTTTTTCGGCGCGAAGGTGCTGCATCCTGCGACGATTGCTCCTGCGATGCGCAAGAACATCCCGGTCTTTGTGCTGAATTCGCGCAACCCGGAAGGGAAGGGAACCGAGATCGTCGCCCATCCCGGCGATGAGTGCGTGATGAAAGCGATCACCGCGAAGATGGGTGTCACCGTAGTGGACGTCGAAGCCGTGCGCTGGCTCGCGCCGGAAATTCTGCGCGAGATTTTCGAGGTCTTCGAGCGTCACCAGTACAGTCTCGACCTGCTCTCGGCTTCGCGTGGCAGCTTGTCCCTGCTCGTGACTTCATCCGACGCGCTACCCAAGATCGCCGAAGAGTTGAAGGGGCTCGCCAACGTGCGTTGGGAAAATCACAAGGCACTCGTATGCCTGGTAGGCGAGAAGGTTCGCCGCCAGCCCGAGATCGCGAGCCAGGTATTTCGCGCATTGTCAGATGTAGACCTGCGCATGATTTGCCAGGGAGCGTCGGAGCGCAATATCAGCTTTCTGGTGGCAGAATCGCAAGCGGAAGATCTGGTGCGCAGACTGCACCGCCTGTTCTTCCAGTCGCGCTTCGATCGCTACTCCATCAGCAGCGCAAGCCAGCCCATGTGCCAAGCCGGAGGTTCGTGGCAATAGGTTCTGAGGGTCCCCCATCCTAACCTCGCGTTCTTTGCGAGCTTAGGGTGGGGATTTTTCCGTCCAGCACGCGAGAACAAAACCCCGAAAATTCGGGTCTTTGAAAGGGCTCGGCTTCACAGTTTGCTGAAAAACTCTCGTGAAGCTGCGTTTTGAAAGGGCTCAGCTTCAGCCGGGCCGCACGAATCACAAATTCAACCGGCTTCAGCCGCGGAGGTCGTCGGCGTCGGTGCCCCAGGTTCGCGTCCGTTCTTTGGACGCTAACCTGGGCGTCTCGCGATGTACATTCTTCATCTGCTGAGATTCACACTTGCTCTCGTTGCACGCTCACCTCGCTCACAGCGCACACTAATCCCACGTCATGGAATGTTTCGAGTCGTTGAACATCGGCGCGCCTATTCTCTTACGGCGCGGTGTTGTTCAGTCCCTGATAGATGAACATGCCAGCGAGAACCAGGAACATGATGCCTGAGGCCGCGCCCAGCACTTTCACGAACGGATTAATCTTGTTCACCTTGGACATCAGCTCAGCCTGTTCCTTTTCCATCGTCGACTGGGTATCGTCCAGGAACAACTGATCGTCCTCTTGCATGGTCAGGGTGCTGCGATAGATCAGCAGGATTACCAGGACACCGGTGAGAACTCCCCACACAGTTGCCATCCAGCCCAAAGGAGACATACGCCACCTCGGCACTGATTTGGAGCCTGCCCCGCGGATGCTGCTTTCGGGTACGAGGTAACCTGGAATCCCCACAGCCAGCTTCGGGGAGGGGCTCTAACCCGGGATTATAGCGCCGTTCCTACCCGTGGGAAGGCCTTTTTCTCAACCCCTTCGATCGAGTCCTTTCGGCCCCCTCCGCATCTAACTAATTGAGCTTATTAGCACAGTGGGCGGTATGGTACGTTTTGGGATGCCTCCTTTTCGGCGCAATTCCCAAAACTGGCTCTGTTATAATCACTGAAATTGTTTCAAGGAGAGATCATGGCCACCACCACAACACCGACAACTGGAACTCCCGAAGTCAAGAAAACTGCGCCCATTACCCTGACCCCGAACGCCAGCGCGAAGGTGAAGGAAATCATGGCGCAACAGAATCCGGTTCCGGCTGGCCTGCGCGTGGGCGTGGTCGGCGGCGGCTGCTCGGGCTTCTCCTACTCCATGCAGTTTGAAAACAGCGCCGGCATGATGGACAAGGTGTTTGACTTCGACGGCCTCAAGGTCTACGTCGATGCGACTTCCGTCATGTATCTGAACGGTTGCATCGTCGACTACGTGGAGACGCTCGAGGGCGCGGGCTTTAAATTTGAGAACCCGAATGTGAAGAGCACTTGCGGTTGCGGCTCCTCGTTCAGCGTCTAAGTTCTGGTTCACCACGGCAAAAAGGCCTCATTTTCGGATGAGGCCTTTCACATTTCGCTTGTGGAGAGGCGGGCGTCCCCGCCCGTCTGGACGGGCGAGACGCCCGCCTCCTCCATGGGCGAAGAACTCTTTACTGTCTGCCCGGAGTCAGCGGCATTCCCTGTCCCATGGTTCCTTGTCCGAAACCTTGCTGTCCAAATCCTTGCTGTCCCAACCCCTGCTGTCCAAATCCTGATTGGCCCTGCTGTCCCAGGCCTCCCAGGCCGTTCATACCCGGCTGGCCCAGTTGTCCCGGCAGAATCGCCTGCAGACTTGGCTCGTAAGGTCCCTTGGGCAGACCACCGCGATCCTGCGAAGGGTTATAGGCGAAGAGCCACTCGTTGTAGTGATTCTTCTTGTTGTAGATTCGGATACTCTCCTGCGTATTCGTGGTAGCGACGCCTACGACTCCCCCTCCGCCGAAACTCTGCCCCGTCGGTTGGCCGGAAATCGCGGTAAACGGCAGCGTAGTCCCCGAGGTTTGGCCGGGCTGGCTTGACCCCGAACTTCCCCCCGAACTGTTGGTGGCTTGCTGGGATGCATCGCTGGTGCCCGGGTTTGAACTCGTGCCCGGGTTTGAACTCGTAGCCGCATTTCCGGTCGCAGTGGTGTCCGCGCTGGATGCCGATGCAAAGCTCCCATTCATGCTGCTCACCGACTGTCCCAGCGCCTGCCCGCCTGCGATCCCGGCACCAGCCAGTCCCGCATTGAACTGCGTCATCACGTCGGCGAGATGCAAAATCTTAAAGTCTTTTCCGAAGGGATCCTTATAGCGTTTGCGCAAACAGCGGATGTGATTCGTCTCCTGCAATGCTTCCAGGGTCGGCGGATAGCTCCCGAACTTTTTATAAAACTTCCGGATCGCCCGCTCGTATTCCACGCCGCGGTGCACGAGTTCCTCTTCACGGTCGCGCTTCCTCTGAAATTCGTAGTACTTGAGCATCGGAAGTGCGACGGTGATCGTCAGCACGGAGACAAACAACAGCAGCGTCAGAAGGACATAGCCTTCTTCGGCCTTGTGCGGACGGCGAGCTTTTAACGGCGCGATCGGTTTCAGCATTTGAAAAAGTCCGAACTATCCTGGCGCGTTCTGCGTCAGCGGGATACTCTGCCGGTTGTTGTAAAGCACGTCTTCCACCTCCACCGAAGTAGGGCCGATGTGGATGACCTTGTAACGGCGATCGACAATATCGCCTTCCACCGCAATAAAGACGTCGTCGCCCTGCGACAGGAAAGCCTTGCGCGGTTCTCCCGGCTTGTTTGCGAAGCCGAAGAACTTGAGATTGATGGGTGGTGGCGGAGGAGGTGGCGGCGGAGCCGGCGGACCGACCGGCGTGAGATCTTCCGGCTTAATTGCTGAGGCTAGCGGCTTCGGGATTTCCACCTGTGCCACGAAAATGTTCCGTCCGCTGCCGGTGTATTTGGTCTGCTCGGTTTCGGCCAGCATGCGCAGATCGAGCGTAGGATCAAGGCGCTCTTCCTTCACCACGTGCTCCTTGCCTCCCCGCCCGATGCGCGTGCGGCCCTTGGTCCCAGCTGCGGTGGTAGCCGGCTGGGCCGCAGTCACCGGCGCTCCCGGCGAACTGAACAACTGGTACGCGATCAGCAGCAGCGCAACCCCTCCTAATCCGGCCGCCCACATTACTTTCTTCCGGTTGTCCGATCCAATCTGCACTTAACTTCCCACCTTTTGATACGTTTCCAGTTTCATCTCCAGCTGTATGGGACCGTTTTGCGTCGCCAGTCCGATGCTGTTCACGATGAAGAACACCTTCGACCGCTCCAGCCCATTCAGGAACTTCATCAAGGGCTGGTAGTCTCCCTTGATGGAAGCTTCGATCTCCACCCGCCGAAGTCCCACCGGTTCAGGATCGTCTGCCTTGTACTTTGCCGTCTCAATCTTGACGCCAGTCACTTTCGAGAGATTGCCAAGAGTCTCCGCTACATCGGAGTCGTGCGCGGAAAAACGGGTCTTGTAGAAGTCGTCAATCTGCTGCATCGCCAGCGGAATCTTCTTATCGAGTCCGCGCAGTGGCTCGACCTGCCGGTTCTTGGTCGTCAACTGCGCGCGCAGCTGATTCAGTTGCTGTTGGCGGCTTTCGGTCGAACCGACCAGCGGTGATACCAGCACGCCCACCGATACCACACTAACCCCGACCATCACGCCGATCGCGATTTTCAGCTTCTTCCGTTTTTCCCGTAGATCCGGCATTTACCGCACGGCCCCCTGTTCGCCACTAGGCACGTACAAGGCTCCAATTTGTGTCTGCACGCTGTCCGCCCCCGCTTGCGACATCTGCGTTTGCGCTTCGATTCGCGTTTCCCGGAAGTGTCTCGATTCTTCCATGCGCTTCACGAGTTCGATCGCGCGCTCGGTTGAATCTCCGGCCACCACCATTTTGATAGAGAGTTGATTGTCTTCGTTGAGCTGCGGCTGAATCGAGACCAGGTGTACCCGCGGCGGCATGACTTTTTCCAAGCCCTCGATCGCCTGCGTCCACGAAAACGTCTTGCGCGCAATCAGTTCGTTCAGATACTGCGATCTCTCGCGCATGGCACGATTTTCAGGGCGGTTCAACAAAGCTTCGGCGGCCATGCGCTCCCGGTCGCGTTCGGCAATCTGCGTGCGCAGTTCGTTCATTTTTCGATGATCCAGCCGCGCGTTGAACCAGCCCGAAATCGTGAGCCCCAGCAAGCCCAATGTGACGATTCCGAGCAGGGCTACGCCGGTTCCCCAGCGCAGCCAGAACCGCCGCGCATCCTCGTAAACGTGGGTTGCGAGATTGATATCCAGACGCATTACGAAACTAAAGCTCCCACTACTCCGGCCATTCTCCAGCGCGGAACCGAGGCTCCGCCGTTCTCGCCTAATTGCGAATTTGCCACCAGATCGCGCACGTCCGCTCCCGTTTGCGCTCGCAATGCGGGCGCGGCTCCGCCCGACTCCGGCAGCCCCGCCACATAGATCCGTTCAATGTTGGTATGGTAGGTGTCCTGAAAGAACACCACCGAAGGATAAACTTCCTCCGCCAGTTGTTCTCCCGTGATCGTGACCCCGCGCGTGTTCTCCAGCGTCCGGAAGAGCAATAGTTGCTGCTTATCGAGAATCGCGAGGCTGGTCGTGCGGGCATCCACTTTCAGCACCAGCGTGGGAGCATCTGCCTCGGCCGCTCCCAGTGCCGCCAGCATCGAAGGCAAAATCACGCCTGCGCTGTAGCCCGCGTCCCGAAACGCCGACTCGTAGTCTTCGATCACGTTCGTCAGCGCCACCGCGGCCACCAATCGCAGCCCTCCCAACGACGTCTGCACATGGTAGGAGACTTTAGCCTTCTCCACATCGAACGGCAGCGACTTCTTCAGACGAAACCGCACCACGCTTTCTGCATCCTGCGCATTGGAAGGCAGGGTATCGAAGTCCAGCAGCACCACGCGCACGGCCGCATCGGGAAGCACGCCAATAATGTCCCGCAAACGGCCAGCAACGCCTCCGAGCGCGTCGTTGACCGCCTTGCGCACCACTTCCGGCTGCAGGATATTCGGCTCAGTCAGGTCCGGCACGACGCTGCCCGGGGGCAGTTCCCGCACCGAACACAACTCCACCACGCCGCCGTTATCCGCGATTCTTCCCGCCAGTACGCGATCCGCGGAAATTTCGCAGGCAATTTTCGGCTTGGCGCTCGATTTGGTGTTTGCACTCATTCGTAAACTTATCGCAAGCCCGGGCCCTGGAGCACACCTCGCCCGTAGGTCCCTACCCAATTATAGGAGAACTGTCGCCTACCGCATCGTCTCGATGAAGGTGACTTTATTGATCTCCTTCAGGGTCGTCAATCCGAGCCGGACCTTATCGAGCGCGGACTCGCGCAGGAAGCGCATGCCCTCTTCCCGTGCCGCGCGCCGGATCTCCGAGGTCGGCTTCTTGGCGAGAATCATTTCCCGAATGCGGTCGCTCAAATCCAGCAATTCATGAATCGCGCTTCGTCCGCGGAAGCCCGTTCCCGAGCACTCAATGCAACCCTGGCCTTCATACAGTGCAACCTGCGCCCACTGTTGCGGGTCCAGGCCGCTGGCCTCCAGCACTTCGGGCGGATAATGCACCACCGTGCGGCACGATTCACAAATGAGTCGCACCAACCGCTGCGCCAGGATGCAATTCAGCGCCGAAACAAAGTTGTAGGGCTCGACGCCCATGTTCAGAAAGCGTCCAATCACGTCGACCACGTTATTGGCGTGGACGGTGGTGAACACCAGGTGTCCGGTGAGGGCGGAATTAATGGCGATCTGCGCGGTTTCCATGTCGCGGATTTCGCCCACCATGATCTTGTCGGGGTCGTGACGCAAAATCGAGCGCAGTCCGCGGGCAAATGTCAGGCCTTTTTTCTCGTTCACCGGGATCTGCGTGATCCCGCGCAACTGGTATTCGACCGGGTCTTCAATCGTGATGATCTTGTCTTCGTCGGTCTTGATCTCGTTGACGGCAGCGTACAAAGTCGTCGTTTTGCCGCTGCCCGTCGGCCCGGTCACCAGCACCATGCCGTAGGGCTCTTTGATGTAGCGCCGGAACTTGCGCAGGTCCTCGGGATCAAATCCCACTACGTCGAGTGTGAGCGTGCGGAACTTCTCGCTCATCGACTCTTTATCGAGCACGCGCAGCACGGCATCCTCGCCGTGAATCGACGGCATGATCGAGACGCGGAAGTCGATGGCGCGTCCATTAAAGCGCACGCGGAAACGGCCGTCCTGCGGGACGCGCCGCTCGGAAATATCCAGCTCGCTCATGACCTTGATGCGCGAGATGATCGTCGAATGATGCTCTTTGCCGATGGGCGGCATGGCTTGCGAAAGCACACCATCAATGCGGAACTTGATGGCCACCGAGTCGTCGCGGGTCTCGATGTGAATGTCACTTGCGCGCCGCTGCAGCGCGGTAAAGATCGTGGTATCGACCAGGCGGATGATCGGGCTGGTATCGCCCGTCGTCTGCGTCAGCTTGTCGATCGAGATGGTTTCTTCGCCGGTCTGGTCGTCTTCGCGAATCACGTCCAGCGCGAAGCCTTCGCTGGCTTCTTCCAGGACGCGCTGCGACTGTTCGGTTTTCTTGAGGATGTCCGAGATCTGCTTCAGCGTGGAAACCTTGGTCAGGATGCGCTTGCCCAGCAGCAGGCTGATCTCATCGATCATCATCAGCTGGCTGGGATCGGCGATCGCGATTGCCAGCTTCCCATCCCGGGTCTCTTCCAGGGGGATGAAGTTGTACCGGAACATCAGGTCGACGGGTACCTTCTTAAAGAGCTCGTGCTGCAACTGAAATTCTTTCAAGTCCACGAACTCGCACCGGTACCGCCGCGCGATGTCTTGCGCCCGATCCGCTTCCGTGGCTGGCTTCTCCGGAGTCACACTTGCTACCTTACCCCCGTTGCCGCCGTTAAAGAATGGTTTCTTTTCCGCCATTGCCAAAGTGCCCGTCTACCTTCTGGCAGCTTGCCCGGTTTCCCATGCTGCTGCCTACCATCGCCAGAGGACCTAGTGAACGCCAGCTCCCAACGTAAAGATCGGCAGGTAGAGCGAAATCAAAACTCCACCTACGAAGATCGCCATGAAAATCAGGAGGATCGGCTCGATCAACGCCATGGCCGCGCCCAGTGCCGTCTGCACATCTTCTTCGTAAAATTCCGCCACCGAATTCAGCATCGCGGGCAAAGCGCCCGTCGATTCGCCCACTTCCATCATCTCGACCGCCAGGTCCGGGAAAATGCGCTGCTCCTCGAGGCTCTTCGCCAAACCCTGCCCTTCGCGCACCCGGCTTGCGGCCGCGGAGACGCCGTTCAGAATGCTCCGGCTGGTCATCGACGCCCCGGCCGTTTCCATCGCCGGCACCAGCGGAATGCCGCCTTGCAACAGGGTCGAGAGCATGCGCGACAAGCTGGCGACCTGGTACTTCATGCGAATGTCGCCTAACAGCGGAAACGCCATCAGTACTCGGTCGATCGTTTCCGCGCCTTGGTCAGTATTCTTCCAGCGCCACAAAAGGAAGATGAACGCCGCCAGCCCCGCCGCGAAGAACAGCACGTATTTCTGTGCCGCCGTGCCCACCGCCAGCATGAACACCGTGATCGTCGGCAGCTTGGCTCCGAGGTTCTCGAACAATTTCGCGAACTCCGGCACCACGTAGGTCACCAGGAACACCACCATAATCAGCACGACTGTGACCAGCAGCGTCGGGTATACCAGCGACACCAGCAGCTTCTTCCGGAACGTCATCGCGATACGCTGGAACGCGATGTAGCGGCCCAGCACCTCTTCCATGTTGCCGCTCTTCTCGCCCGCCATCAGCGTGGTGGTGTACATCTTCGGGAACATGTTCTGCGCGGCAAAGGCGTCGGAGAGCAACTCTCCGCCCTTCACCCGGTCGCGCACGTTCTCCAGCACCGCTTTCAGCGATTCGTCCTTCTGCCGTTTGATCAGCAATTCGAGCCCGGTCAGGATCGGCAGCCCGGCGTGAATGAGAGTCAGAAATTGTTGGTTGAACACCAGGAAGGAGCTGTGGCGAATGCGTCCCCGGCCAATCCTTCGGCCCGGGCTAAAAATACCGCGCGGCTTGACGGAGTAAACGAGATATCCCTGCTGTGAAACTCGCTCGCGGACCTCGGTTTCCGAGAACCCGTGCTCGAGTTGCTCGCTTACGTGGCCGCGTTCATCCGCGAGTTTTACGAGAAATTCCGCCATGCGTAACCAGTTACCGAATCCTTCTGCCCAAGTCTAACATTGCAAACTTCTGCAGTTTTCCCTTCCAATTACTCCAAAGGACTTGTCCAGATCGTGCTCGGGAGTACCGGCATTTCTGCCATTCCAACCCCAAAATGCCCAGGTTTGTTCCGGATCCGGCCATTCTTCCCGTCGGATTGCCTACTGACCTACATCTCCTTCTATGGTTTCCACACCTGGGGGAGGGGCGAAGCGGAACAATTTGTCCTCGATCTGGACGTTTTCGCGCTGCTCGCTGAACCGGTACTCGGTGGTCGACCCGTCTGCCTCTTCCACCTGGATGCGCCGAATCTGATTCTGGGGCGTAATTTCCAGTAAAACCTGGTTGACCCGGTCCCCAAGAGCCCGCGGAACACCGCGCAGAACCAGATCCCCCTGGTCCATTGGGGCGATGTCCGGGGCAAAGCCCAATCCCTGCAATTCCTTCTCCAACTTGGTCTTACCCAGCAGGAACCCCAGCGGCGACCGTAAGTCCTCTAGTTTCCTCACCGGCGTCTTCCTTACCTGCTTGTCCCCTGGCACGTAAAACCAGGCATCCTTGCCGTCGCTGAGAAACAGCTTGTCCCTCGGAGAACGATATTCCCACCGCATCTTGCCCGGTTTTTTCAGCCACAAGGTCCCCGATTCCGCCCGGTCCATCCCCGCCCCTTTGTACGTTTCCGTAAATTCGGCCTGCAGGCCGCGCAGATGGTTATAGTGCTCATCGACAGCCGCCGCCACGCTATGCAGATCCGGCGCCGAAGCGTACCCCGGCAGCAGGCATAGCCCAAGCACGAACAGCGGCACCATATATTTCCTTTTCACTGGCTGATTCGACGCGGGTTTACTCTCCACCGAACATCAAGATGCAGCCGGCAGGGGGGATGATCGTTCCCAGGGCTCGGACGGCCTGCTGCGGAAAGGTTATTGTATGCCATTCGGAGGCGGGCAGGGAATTGGATGGCTGCAGGCTCACCCGCCCTCACCTATCCCAGCTTCGTAAATAGCATACTGATGCGTCCCGCCAGTTCTCCTCAGGGCCGCGCTCCGGGTCAGCATCTCCTCATGCTCCGGATTGTGATAGAGCACGAGCACTCTTCGTGGATTCTCGATCAATGAGCGCTCCAGATTCCCGATCACGCGCCCAAGTCCTGACTCCGAAACCGGGTTAAATAGGTAAAGCACGATCGGCTCGGCAGGGAACTGGAACTCGGCCGCATCTCCGCAGATCGATTCCAGCGCTTGGCATTTCTGGTCCGAACTCGAAAACTTCCGCAAGTTCTCCTGCGCGATCTGGTTGAGTTCGGGCAGCAGTTCTACGCCAAGGATTTTTCGAAACGGATGCTCCGACGCCATGAGCAGCGTCCGTCCCTTCCCCGATCCCAGATCGATGAAGAGGAATTCGGCAAAATCGACCCGCAGCGCCGCCATCATCTCTTGAAACAAAGCGGGCTCGGTTGCCTGGTAAGGAGAATGAAACACGCCCAGCAGACGCGCTCGCCAATCGAGCGTAGCACTAGTGGTATCGACCCGATGCTCCCAGTCATACTCGATGTCGCCATACCGCCGCCGCCGCTGCTCCGGCGTCGATTCGCGCAAAAATCCCCAAAGCTCTCCACAGAAATTGCGCAATGCCGTCGCGGCGCCATGCCGCGCTGCATTCTGCTTCCACCACCCACGAAGGCTTCCCAGCAGCGTCAGTTGATCCACTTGTTCATCGTAGCGCAAGGTTCTTCCGTGTCGGGGCTGTGGTTGTCCCCCGAAGTCTCACCCGCTGTGAAAGGAAGGTTGCTTACCGCCGTGGAACGTGAACTCGTTCCAGCTCGATCTGTAGCAAGCTGACGAAAAATGCGGCTTTGGATTACGTTATGAAAGGGCGCGGCTTGATCTGCGTGTGACTTTGCCCGCATCAGGGCCACGCCTTTCAAGGCGTGCCGCAATCGTTGCCTCATTGCTAAGCGAGACCCGCTACTTCCCCAAGTTTTCCAGGTTCTTGGGCTCCGGAGGCTTGTATCCGGGAGGAGCGCCCTTCTCAATGAAGAGAATATCGTCAGGCACCTGCACTTCGACCCGTCCTTGCGGCGTCAGCTTGTAAGGACGTCCGGTCGGATCTACTGGAATGGCTCGCAGCAGTCCCGCCGCTACCAGGTCCGACATGGATCTCGGCAACTGGCCAGTTTTCTGGCCGTACTGCCCGACCAGCTCTTCGAGCGCTGTAACATCCTCTTCCACCTGGATCGCGCGCAGGTGGGCGATGGCATTGCCCCGGATCTGCTTGTCCTGCGAACTCTGATACGTGGTCGTCCACAAGGCGCGTGCCATTTGCGTGTCGCCGGCATGCTGCGCCATTTGCGCCGCCATCACTTTCAGGAAGGGATGCGCGTTCGGGACTTTGGAGCCGCGCGCAAAAGCTTCTGCCGCCCGCCCGTAGTTCTTCGTATCGATGTAGTAAATGAAACCAAGTTCGTAATAGAGTTTCCAATCGTCTGGATTGTTACGGATTCCGTACTCCACCAGCTCGATTGCCTTGTCGGGCATGCCGGCTCCATTCGGAGGCGCCGGGGACAAGAAGTTTGCCCCGAACTGGTATGCCACCACCAGATGTGGATCGAGAGTTGTCGTGATGGCGAGCAGCGGCGCCAGCAGGCGATAGTGGCTGGCGCGCTCCACATGTCGGCCACCAAAATACTGCACTGCGCGTGTCCAGTAGATATCCGCGAGCAACCCGTCATAGCCCAGGCTCATCCGCTTCACCGCCTTGGGCGAACTGACGAACAGCACATCTTCCAGCGTAGCGCCCGTTCGTAGCCGGTCCATCAGGCTCAGCAAGAACGCCGATCCCGCCAGGCACGTGATGAGTAAAACGCTGGCTACGATGGTGACTTGGCGCGAACGATTCATTTCAGATTGCGCCTCTGGAAAATCAGAATCGCGCCGCATAGCGCCATGGTCGCGTACAGCAGCGCGTAGAGAGTGTTGTAGACGATCAACTGCCCGGAAACCGGCTGGCCATGCGCAACCGAGCTGATCACATTGAGCGCCGAAAAATTTGGTATCAGGTACGCCACTGCCGTGGCCAGCCACTTCGTCAACCCGGTTGCCATGCCCGCGAAGTTGCGCAGGTCTTCGGAAAACGTTCCGATCACGAATAGGGAAAAGGCAAAAACCGCCGACAACAATGGCGAAGAGAACGACGAAAACAGCAGCGCCAGCGAGCAGATGATCAGAAACTGCAGGATGATGAAATAAAGCGCCACCAGCACCCAACCATCCGGCTTTTGAAATTTGTGCGCGACGTAGAGCAGTGCCGCAAATACGCCGATGGCCATGAAGAAGGCATTCACCACCAGCGTGCCGGCCAGGCCAAAGAATTTTCCGACAATAAACTCCCAGCGCCGCACCGGCCGCGATAGCACCGTGTACAACGTGCGTTTCTCGATTTCTTTCGAGACCAGGCCGATCCCCACGAAGATCGCAATCACCACGCCGAACAGCGACACCGCCGTCAGGCCCAGGTTGATGACCACCAGCTTCTCGATATCGATTGAGATCTGCCCTACCAGAATGGCCGCACCCGAAAGCAGCACTGCGAACGCGATCAGGTTGTAGAGCACCCGGTCGCGCACGGCTTCCCGGAACGTGTTCGATGCGATCGTAGCGATCCGGCTGTTCATGCCAGGCTCCCCACGGTCTTTTCCGATCGCTTCAGTTTCTCGACGAAATATTGCTCCAGCGTGGTGCGCACCGGAACCAGCGATACCAGCCGCAGCCGTTCCCGGCGCAGCACATCCAGCGCGAGATCCTGACTCTGCTCGGGGAGCACAGCTCGCACCGTGTCGCCCGTGATGTGACACTCCGCGCCCAACGCCTTCACCGAGGCGGGCACCGATGTGCCCTCCCAGATAATCTCCACCTTGCCTTGCACGCCCGATGTCAGGTCGGCAACCGCTCCCACGGCCCTCAATTCACCCAGATGAATCACCGCCACCCGGTCGCATAGGGCTTCCGCGTCCGAAAGAATATGGGTCGAGAAGAATACCGTCTTGCCTTCCGCCTTAAGCTGCTCCATCAGGTCGCGCACCTCGCGTCGGCCCATGGGATCGAGCCCCGACATGGGCTCATCGAAGAAAACCACCTTGGGTTCATGCAGGATGGCTTGCGCAATTCCCACCCGCTGCAACATGCCCTTGGAAAACTTGCGCAACTGCACGCCGCCTACATCCGGCAGCCCAACCCGCCCCAGGACTTTCTCGACCCGCCCCGACAAATCCTTGCCCACAACCCCCGAAAGCCGCCCGTAATACTCCAGCAGTTCGCGCGCGGTCAGATAGTCGTAGAAGTAAGGCTGCTCCGGCAAGAATCCGATCTGCGCCTTCACCGTGGAATCATTGATATCCATCCCGAGAATGCGCGCCGAGCCGCCCGTTGGAAACACCAGCCCCATGAGCATTTTCAGCGTGGTGGTCTTGCCAGCCCCATTGGGCCCCAGAAATCCGAAGATTTCCCCTTCTTCGACATTCAGATGAAGCGGACGCAAGGCGCACTTCGGGCGCTTGCGCCAGAAGCCCACGCTATACGTCTTCTCCAATCCCAAAATTTCTATAGCGTTCATGCGGTGTAGCGGGCGCCCACGCCCGCGGCGTTTCAGCGTCGGATCAAGAAAAGTATATAAAAACTTGAGGCGCAGAGAGTACCGCCGTCAGCCGCGGTTGGGTTCCTTTGGTAATGGCTGAATCTCAGTCGTCAGAAGAACCACACGGCTGATGGCTAATGGCGAACGCTGCTTTTTAGGATTTTTCTGCCAACGACCAACGATCGTCTTGCCTGACGACTGAAGACTGATGACTGTTCTACTGCGCGATTGGATACGCCAGGCATCCTGCCGTCGTATTTTCGGGCGTGGACGTCCCGAGAGGCTGTACGCGCAATACACCGTCATCGGTAGAGCAGAAGCTGCGGTTGCCGGTGGACTTAGGCGCGATCGGAGCGGCTGCCGCCACAAACGCGGCGTTGAATGTCCCGCCTCCTCCGCCCGTCAGTCCAGTAGCGAGAAAGGTGTAGCCGCTTTTCCCAGCGGAGCCAGGGATTGCCTGGGCGAGCACGTTATCTAATAAACATCCCGTCGTCGAAGAAGGCGTGCACGGCGACGCGCCTCCCAAATCCGCGATCGCGGCCGCGTATCCTATCGTCGGATATGCCGAGCTATACGCATACTCTGATGTCTTTATGGTGCGGAGATCGCTGGCCGCCGCCGACTCATTCGCCGCAATCTTCGCCTGCAAAAGGTTCGGGATCGCAATTGCCGCGATGATCAGAATGATCGCCACGACGATGAGCAGCTCGATCAGCGAGAATCCGTGTTGATGGCGCATAAGAGATTCCCGTTCACGCCTTGCAATCGATCGATCCGTGAACTTTTCCTTCTGTTTACACTGCACTCGGCGGGCCATTGTAAACACCCACCCGCTTCCCACCGTAACCCACCTAACATCGGTTTAGCCAATGACTTAGGCGCCAGAAGCTGGGAATGACGCGGCCACCGACAGGTCGCGAACCCGGTTACCGCCACAAATCGTCACTCCGGCGACACGGCGAGACAGCCCCTGAAAATGAAAAAGGGGCAGAAGCTTTCGCTTCCGCCCCCGGTTGCCCTTGCGGGATTTGAATTAGTTGTTGAGCGGCAAGAAGGCTACGCAGGTGTCATGCGTCGTCGAACCTGCACCCGCCGGGTCCTGACGAACCACCGCGTCTTCCACCGAGCAGAAGGCACGTGTGCCGGTCTGCTGGAACACGATCGGTGAGCCGTTGGCCGCATACTGCGAGAGCAGCACTCCGCCGCCGGTTGCAGCCGCAACTGCCGCGAAGTTGTATCCGCTCTTGCCAGCGCCGCCACCGTTGGTGGCCAGGTTGTTGTCGATCAAGCAGGCATTGGCAATCGCCGGAACGCAAGGCGAAGCCGCGCCACCGAGAGACGCCAGAGCCGCATACCCGGTCGCCGGATAGGTGGAGTAATAGGTGACTTCGGCTGTGTTGACTGTACGAATGGAGCTGGCCGCGGACGACTCGTTAGCCGCCATGCGCGCGCGCAGCAGGTTCGGAATGGCAATCGCTGCGATAATCAGGATGATCGCCACCACAATCAGCAACTCAATCAGTGAGAAACCCTTCTGTTTCCGCATTTCTTTTCCCTCGTCTCTAGTGTTTGGCTTTTTGAACTTGGTCAATGTTCGACCGACGCCTGTTGAATGGCACTTGCCGGGCCAAATTCGAAGGTGACCGCAATACCCACGTCACAAATGGCCTAACATCCACATTTTGATAGCTGACCGATCCTTTCGTAACCCTTACTGCCATGCTTGCCTTTGTCTTTCCATTCCCATTTCTGACAATTTCCGTCAATCTCACCAACAATCCTTGTCGTTACCTGCCGTGTTTTCAGCACATTCTCAGTAGCCTGCGAATTGCGCAAACTCGCGACGGCCTCACTGCCTGCACTCACCTCCACCACACAAAAGCCGCAATACAAAAGAAGAGTCGCGCGAATCGAGCTGAGCACAAAAAAGAAAAGCAGCGGAAGTCGCCTTCCGCTGCTTTCCGGCTTGTACCCTCCCCCAGGTACTTCGCCAACTTGTTAGAAAGATCTAGAACAACACTCTGACTGGTGGCACGTGCCATGCCAACTCACGAACACTCTCATCGCTCTCCCCGCTTCACCCGATCCATCAAAGAAAATCACTGACTTAGCATCCATCCCTTCGTACCAAACGCTACTGCTCCCTTCGCTCGGACTGAAACGAAACGTCGCCCCTGACAAATTTCGTCAGCCAATTTGTGTCGCTCTCCGACCACGTAGTGACAGGCGCCCTTGCCTGTCCGGCCGCGGAGGGTTTTTGCCACGGCTACAAGCGAGATCGGGACGACCGACCGACGACCAACGACCAGCGACCAGCGACAAATCCCTTCCCCATCCCAAGCGCTGCCGTACAATGCTGTCCGCAACCCAGATCCTATGACCCTCGTTCAACCTTCTCTGATCGACCCCAACATCTCCCGTGCCTGGACCCTGCCTGCCTCCTTCTACCTCGACCCCGCAATCGCTGCGCAAGAGAAGGACAAAATCTTCTCCCGCACCTGGCAGGTGGTTGGACACCATGACCAGGTCTCAAACTCGGGCGACTACTTCACTACCCAGTTCGCGGGCGAGCCACTGCTCATCGTCCGCGGTGGCGATCACCAGCTCCGTGCCTTCTTCAACGTGTGCCGGCATCGGGCCGGGCCGCCTGCCGAAGGCTGCGGCTCCCGCAAGCTCTTCCGCTGCGTCTATCACGGCTGGACCTACAACCTCGATGGCTCGCTCAACCATGCCACCGAAATCGAAGGCGTAGAAGGTTTCAAACCCGAAGACTTCGCGCTCGCACCGGTGCGCTGCGCAGAATGGTTCCATCTCGTATTTGTGAATCTCGATGCCAACGCGCCTCCGCTGCTGGACAGTCTCGGCCAGCTTCCGACACAGGCCGAGCGTTTCCAGTTCCAGACGATGAAGCTCTTGGAGCGCCGCACTTACGACATGAAGTGCAACTGGAAGACCTACGTCGACAACTATCTCGAGGGTTATCACCTGCCCACTGTGCATCCCGGCCTGAATCGCGAACTCGACTTCAACGCCTACACCGTCGAGCCCTACGCGCGTCACGTCCGCCAATGGAGCCCGATCCGCGGCGCGCAGCCCGGTGATACTACCCCTCGTCGCTACCAGGAAACCGGCGAAGGCCTCAGCACCGATTATTTCTGGGCCTTCCCCAACTGGATGCTCAACTGTTATCCCGACAACGTCTCGCTGAACATCGTTCTTCCCGTCGAGCCCGAGCGCAGCCTCGCAATCTTCGAATGGTATTTGCCGGAAAAAGATCTGGGCAGCGAGGCCGCCAAAGCTTCTGTTCGCTTCAGCGACGAGATTCAACAAGAAGACATGGCCATCTGCGAAGCCGTCCAGAAGAATTTGCGCTCACGCAGCTACCAGCGAGGCCGCTTCAGCGTAAAGCAGGAAAAGGGTGTCCACGCCTTCCACCGAATGTACGCGCAAACCATGTGCACGTAGGGACGGCGCCGGGGCCCCCAGCACGCCCGGTTTTGGCGTGATGGGGTCGAGGTGCCCTCGCCTGTCCGGCCGCGGCTTCTGCCGCGGCAACCGGGACGCGGAACGAGCACCACCCGACCCGGTCACTAGCATCCGTGATCGCCGTCACATTGGTCCTGCCATCTTCTGGTTTATAAAAATCCCACTCGATTGGGTGAGGCCCAGCATGGGAACACTTGTAGCGCCCGACGACCTTAAAGCACATCTCATCACGACCGGGACGTCCATCGAACGTGCCCGCGGCACCTATCTGTTTCGCCGTGGAGAACCCGTAACCGGCATCTTCCTGATCACCGAGGGAGTTGTCCGACTCGGACTCGACGGCAATCCCGTCGGCTTCCCCTCGCGCGAAGTCGGTCTGGGATCGGTGGTGGGCCTGCCCGCCACCCTCTCCGACTCCAGTTACAGTCTGACCGCTGAAGTACTTGAAGACTGCCGTCTGACCTTTCTGTCGCGGCAAAGCCTGCTCGATGTTCTGCGCCAAAAACCTGAGCTGTGCTTCCAGGTCATGAGCATCCTCACCGAGGAACTCGCGCAAACACGCACCGCGCTCGAACGTGTGCGCAAGGCAAGCGCGTAAGACGCCTTCGTTCTGGCCAAGTTTCTCTTGAGCGGTGGTTCTTCGCGAGCTGTGCGGTTAAGGTAGCGCCGGCATCTTGCCGGCATGTTTGCCGCGCCAAAACGGCGGCCTCGATGTCCGCCTACAGCCGGCGAGACGCCGGCGCTACCTCTAACAAACGTGTTGCCCATGTATTGAAGGCATGTCGCTTGAGACAATGATCGTCAAATCTTGCCCTGCACTTCCGCCAATCTTCTTTGCAGAAATTTTCGCTCCGCCTCGTTGCTGACCAACGCCAGCGCCTCCCGGTACGCTTCACCCGACTGTTCCCATCTCTCCATGCGCCGCAACAGATCCCCGCGCGCGGCCGGCAGCAAATAATACCCACGCAGTTCTCCACGTTCCTGCAAAGCATCGAGCAAAAGCAGCCCTTCCGACAACCCATTCGCCATCGCCACTGCCACGGCGCGATTCAACTCCACCACTGGCGATGGCTGCACCTGCCACAACAATTCATACAGCGCCGCAATCTGATGCCAATCGGTCTCCTGCACACTTTTTGCCTGCGCATGTAACGCCGCAATCGCCGCCTGCAGGGCGTAAGGTCCTCGGGCTCCACGTCCGAGCGCGTTCTCCACCAGTTCCAGTCCCTCGGCAATCTGATCACGATGCCACCGGCTTCGATCCTGCTCTTCGAGCAACACGATCTCGCCTGATTCCGTCGTCCGCGCGTCGCGCCGGGAATCATGCAGCAGCATGAGTGCCAACAAAGCTTGCGCCTCCGGTTCGCCCGGCATCAGTCCGTGCACCAGGCGTCCCAGGCGAATAGCTTCTCCGCAAAGTTCGCGCCGTACCAACGCATCGCCTGCGCTTGCGTTGTAGCCTTCGTTGAAGACGAGATACACGACCAGCAGAACCGTCTCCACGCGGTCGGGCAGTTCCTCGTCCGCGGGAACGCGGTAGGGAATCCCTGCGTCCCGAATTTTCTGCTTCGCGCGCACCAACCGCTGCGCCATGGTGGGGACAGGGACCAGAAACGCGTGCGCGATTTCCTCCGTGCTCAATCCGCAGAGCGTGCGCAGGGTCAACGGCACCTGCGCCTCCCGCGGCAATGCCGGATGGCAGCACGTAAAGATCAACCGCAGCCGGTCATCTTTGAGCATGGTTTCTTCCGGCACGTCGGCCACTTGCTCGGCCAGCGCGTTCAGGCGTGCCAGTTCGTCGCGCTTTGATTCCAGCAGAGCGCGCCGCCTCAGCAGATCGACCGCTTTGTTTCGTCCCGCCGAAACCAGCCATGCACGCGGGTTCGCGGGCGCACCGGTTTTCGGCCATGCCGCCAGCGCCGCCGCGAACGCCTCCTGCACCGCGTCCTCGGCGAGATCCAGATCGCCGAGAAGGCGGATCAACGTGGCGAGAATCCTTCCCGACTCCTCGCGATAAATTTGCTCGATGTTCAATGCTCCGCCTTCGCCTGACAGCCGCGTTCTGCGGGGCGCAGTTCGTAGCGGTCATGCCCTGAAGCGGTCAGGCAGCAACCCGCTCCCGCACCACCAGCGGACGGATCTCGATCGAGCCCAGGCGGGCCGACGGAATCCGCGCCGCAATTGCCACCGCGTCATCCAGATCTTTCGCCTCGATCAGGTAGAAGCCGCCCAGCTGTTCCTTGGTCTCCGCGAAAGGTCCATCGGTGACCAGTTTCTTACCATCGCGCACCCGCACCGTGGTCGCCTTCGCCACCGGATGGAGCTGGCTGCTCGCGAGGTAGTGCCCGCTCTGCTGAATGCTCTTGGTCAGCTCACCATACTCGTGCATCATTTTGCCCTGCTCGGCTTCGTTGAGCTTTCCCCACTGGCTCTCCTGGTCGTAAATCAGAAGCAGATATTGCATGTCATTGGGCCTCCTTGCCCTTCAGCGGATAGTCGAACGGCCTGCCCCATTATCGACAACCTGCAGAAATTTTTTTCCAGAGGATTCCGTGCTCCGGCCCTGGTGAGTTACTTGCACGGACGCCCCTACAGCGTTCTCTGTTTCAACATGGCAGACGGTGAAATCCGCAATATCTACATTGTGAGCAATCCAGACAAGCTAACGCGCTTGCCGGGACGGTCGTCGGCCTCCTAACAACCTGCGGGCGCCCCATCCTGACCTCGCGTCCTTTTGCGAGGTTAGGGGGGATTTTCTTGATTGGAAGTGGAGTGGTTTTCATCAGGCAGACCGTACGGGTTTCATCGTGCGACCGAGACGGATGATTTCACACTTCACGCAGGATCCGTCGCGAACAGTCCGAGTTGCTCGCCTTCCACTGAAGCAGAGGGCTGCACACGCCAGGCATAGCGCTCGTAGGCATTGCGGATGCCATGCTTCACGCGCAGGCGCGCCATCAACTGGGAAAGGCGCTTGCCATATGCGGGCGGGAGAAAGGCGCGCTGTTCGAAGCGTTCGCGATAGCTTGCGACCAGGTGAGGGAATTCTTTTTCGAGAAAAGGTAGGAAGATGGAAGCCGAGCACGGCTTGAGAAACAGGGCATTCGCATGGATCGATTTGGCTCCGGCGAGGGCAGCGGCCACCACCAGCGCTTCGAGATCGCGAGGCGCGTCGGTGATGCCCGGGAGCACGGGCGCGCAGATGATGCCGGCAGAAACGCCCGCGAGATTCAGTTGGCGGACCGCTTCGAGGCGAAGATCGGGACGGGGCGCGCGCGGCTCGAGAATGCGGGCGAGGTCGGTGTTCACGGTGGTGATGGTGAGATTGACGAAGACCTGGTTGTACTGGCCGATCTCGCGCAGCAGCGTAGCGTCGCGGACAACGAGGTTCGACTTGGTGACGATGCCCATTTCGAATCCGCGATGGCGGGCGAACTCCTCGAGGATGGCGCGGGTAATCTCGTAGCGGCGCTCGGCGGGCTGGTAGGGATCGGTGGCCGTGCCGATGGCGATCTCCTCGCCCTGCTTGACCTTCTTCAACTCCTGCCGAAGCAGGTCGGCGGCGTGCTGTTTGACGAAGATCTTGCGCTCGAAATCAAGATCCGACATCTCCATGAACTCGTGCGTGTAACGCGCATAACAGTATTTGCAGGCAAATTCGCATCCGCGGTAGGGATTGATGGCCCAGGTGAAAGGAAGATTGCGATTGCTGACCACGCGGCTGAGCAGAGAGCGGGTCGGCAGCGTGAAGTACTCAATGTCATGGCCCTCGCGGATGGATTCTCCCTGGGCGGCAAGGCGCGCGATGCCGATGAGACGAGGCTTGCCGGAATCAGGGAGGAGCGGGAGGGTAGCCACTTAGATTCGCCTTTTGTTCGCCTAGGATAGCAGCTTGAAGGGGGCACGTCAACCGTCGCAGGGGATAGTATCGGTAGCACATGATATGTCCGGTTCAAATAGCACGTGATATGTCCGCTTTGCGAGCGGTGAGGATAAGAGACCATGCGAAGCATGGAAGCTTATCCGA
>Ga0209806_1000725_pt1 | contig 22493 bp, 28 predicted proteins | sample GraSoiAngelo_152_FD_186166 | JGI IMG/M metagenome (GOLD analysis project Ga0209806, IMG submission 186166) | Grasslands soil microbial communities from the Angelo Coastal Reserve, California, USA - 14_1009_12_30cm (SPAdes) (version 2) | ecosystem: Environmental > Terrestrial > Soil > Grasslands ... | reverse complement strand
ACCTCGAGGAAGTGTTCTGCCAGACGGTTCTGAACGGCTCTCGCGTCGGCGCGGCGCTGCAGCTTTGAGCGCGCGAACTGCCGGACCAGCTCGAGCATCCCGAAGCGGGGCTCGTCGCCGGCGGTCTCGATCCGTCGCACCAGGCTGTTATCGAGCAACGACCCTAGAAGTTCGATCGGCCCGGCGTTGGGGACGACGCCGACGGCCTCAGCGGAATCAAGAGCAAAGCCTCCAGAGAAGATCGACATCTGCTCCAGGAAGGACTGTTCTGCGGGAGCGAGCAGGTTGTAGCTCCAGGCGATCGCGGCCCTGATCGTCTGCTGGCGGTCGGGGCGGTCACGGGCGGCAATGCCGAGGGTATCAAGAGCATTGTCGAGACGGCTCAGTAGGTTCTCCAAACTGAATAGCTTGAGGCGGGCCGCGGCCAGTTCCAGAGCCAGCGGCAGACCATCAAGGCGGCGACAAATGGCGCTGATGACAATTGCGTTGGAGTCGTCAAGCTGGAAGTCGGGCAGCACGTCTCGCGCGCGGGAGGCGAACAAGGCTGGTGCGTCGAACCGCGACAACTCGGCGCCGCTGAACTTACCGTCTAAAGGTGGTAGCGACATGGGGTTGATCTGGAGCTCCCGCTCCCCTGTGAGCCGAAGGGCCGCCCGACTTGTGGCCAGGAGTTTGAGCGATGGGCAACGCTTCAGAAGGTCCAGCACGATCGGGGTCGCGGCCAGGAGATGTTCGAAGTTGTCGAGAACCACGAGCAGCTGGCGCTCGCTGAGCGCGGCAGCGGGATCGCTTTGTCTCCCCTCCATTTCAGTAAGCCCCAATGTTTCGGCCAGCGCGGCTGTCACTCCGGCCGGATCGGTGATAGGAGCCAGTGACACAAAGGCGACCCCATCCCTCAACTGATGGGCGAGCCGGCGAGCAGCCTCCACGGCGAGCCGCGTCTTGCCGACTCCGCCGGGTCCAACCAGCGTCAGCAGGCGGACTGTTGGATCCAGCAGAAGGGCGACTATCTGGTCGATTTCACTTGACCGGCCGACGAGCGGATTCGGCTCTGCCGGTATCCCGGAGGCCAGCGGAGGTAGGGTGCGGGGCGGAGGGAATACGCCAGCCAGCCCGTTTTTCGCCAGCTGGTACAAGCGCCGCGGTTCTTCGAAGTCCTTGAGTCGATGAAATCCGAGGTCGATCAGGAAAGCGCCGGCCGGAAGTGGGGCTGGCAGTTCCTCGACAAGGTCCTCCGAGACCAGCACCTGGCCACCATGGGCCGCGTGGCAGATGCGGGCCGCCTGGTGGACGGCGAGTCCAACGTAACCTCCCGAAACGAGGGTCGCGGAACCGGTGTGGAGTCCCATTCGCACCTTCACCTGGACCTCAGACGTACGGTTTTCGGCCGCTAGCCGGAGCTGAGCGGCGAGGGCGGCGTTAACGGCCGGCGCGGAATCGTCGAAGACAACGAAGAAAGCGTCGCCGGCGGTGTCCACCTCGTGACCGCCGGAGGCGCTCACAACCGCTCGGATGGTCCGGCGGTGACGCTCCAGCACGGTGGCGTATCCGGTGCCCAGCCGACGGAGCAGCTCGGTGGACCCCTCGATGTCGGTGAAGAGAAAGGTGGGATCTTTCATCGGAGTGCTGGGGGCACGCGCCTAGGTTAAGGAATGCGTGCCTAAGGGTGGGCCACAAGAGCCTCATCCAGATGAACGTTGAGATGGAGCGCTTGACCCGCGACGCCTGGACGGCGCCGACTGCCTTAACGCTTATCAAATGCATTTGAGTATCCGAATACACTCGCTTTGACTAGTGATCGCCGGGCGGTGGCATCACCTCAAAGTGGTATTTCTCAGCCAGACTCAGCAGCCGCGGGATATCCAGCGGCCGAGGCTCCGGAAGGGCCCGCTCCTTCGCAGGCTCACCAAACTCCTCGACGAACTTCTCGAATCCAGTCGGCGAAGCGAACACGAGCATCCGCGCCGCGCCGGACCCGTCTACCTGGAAGCCGTGGACAACATCCTTTGGCGCAAAGACGAACGACCCTGTAATGGCCTTGAAGGCCCGGTCGCCGCACCGGAAGTGGACCGCCCCCTCCAGGATGTACCATGCCTCGTCCTCCGCGTGGTGTACGTGCGGGGGCGTCAGCTGACCTGGAGGAAGGAGGTACTCGAGGACGGTCCATCTGTTATCGGTGTCCTCTCCAGACGCCTTCACCGTGATGAGACCATCAACGAACCAGATCGCCTTACCTTCGTCTTTCGAAAGAGCAAATGGCGTTTTCGCGACTTTGGTTTTTTCCATCGATTTCCTCCTATCTGACGTCCGCTTTTTTCAACTGATCGCCCACCAGCTGGATCATGGCTCCTTCCGCCTGGGTGATGGACATCCCGGCATCAATCAGTGACTTCCAGAAAGGAAAGTCGATGAGCGTCCTGAGGATGAGTTCGGTCTGCTTGCTCACCCTGGCACGGCCCAGCGCGGCTCGAATTAGGACGGCGAGGGAGGAGTCCATCAGGCGCACAGCCTCAGCCATCGCTGGGATCAGGTGTGCCTCGCAGCGGGCGGCGTACAGCCAGCCTGCTCCACGTTGATAGCAGAGACAGGACTCGCGGATCAGGCGCTCGAGCCGCGCCGTCGGTGAGTCCAAATCGGCGAAGATTTCGCCAGCCTGGTCGATAGTCGGCGGCTTAACCATGTCGAAGATGGCTTTGACGCACGCCGGGATGAGCTCGCCAAGTGAAGGGAAGTGGCGGTAAACCGTAGCCAGCGCGACCTCGGCGCCCGCAGCAATCTCCTCCCAGTTGGTGCCAAGCAGGCCCTTCTCGCCATGAAGCGCCATGGCCGAATGCAGGATGCGTTCCCGCGTCTCGACAACGCCAGCGGCCCGGACAGCCATTCGATACCTACGCGGGGACATTCAGCCTCAAGCTCACTTTAGAGAGAATAATTAGATAGTGAAAGATTCCCACATCCTCTGCCAGCCGTCAAGGCGGGATGCGCCTATGCGAACGCCCGGCTCGCCCTCAGGTCGAGGGCGAACCCGCAAAACACGGGCTGGCTCAAGCGGCTTGACAGGCCTAAATATTAGATATAAGGTGCATCTAATTAATTATGGCGCCCCGGGCGTACAGGATGACGCGTCGCGCAGCCGCCAGCGCAGAAACTCGCCGACGGATCGTAGACGCCGCGATCGCCCTCCATGCTGAGAAAGGTGTCCTCGGCGCGAGCTGGCCCGACATTGCCAAGCGAGCCGATGTTGCGTTGGGCACGGTGTACCGCCACTTTCCCAGCCTCGATCAGTTAGTCCCCGCCTGCACCTCCGAGAATGCCGTCCGCATGAGGCCTCCTGGAGCCACCCTTCTTCAGGGACTCACTCGTCCTGAGGAGCGCATCAGCCGATTCGTCGAGGAACTCTTCGCCTTCTACGGGCGGTCGGCGCCATGGACCCCGAGAGCCGGCGTCGACCGGCATGAGCTCCCAATACTCGATACGATCCTCAGCCGTCGCGAGGCTGGATTGAAGGCTCTCGTCGAGGAGACGCTCGGACCGCTCCGACGCCGGCGCTATGCGCTGCACGCGGCGCTGGCCCTTACCGACTTCGGCGTCTGGCGATCGCTGACTCGCTCCGGACTCTCGACAGAGGCGGCTGCCCGACTGGTCACCGAGGTTCTCGTGACCTGGTTGAAGCGACGATCATCAACTCGCTAGGAGGGTTAAAGAAATGGCCGAAGTGAAGGAAATCGCTGACGGTATCTTCCGGATCGCGACCTTCATTCCGGAGGCCAACATCACCTTTAACCAATTCCTGATCGCGGACGAGAAGCCGCTGTTATTTCACACGGGGCAGCGACTGCTCTTCCCCCTGACTCTGGAAGCGGTTCGACAGGTGATCGACCCAACCCGCTTGCGGTACATTTCGTGGTCACATCTGGAAGCCGACGAATCCGGGGCCCTCAATGAATTTCTCCAGATCGCCCCGCAGGCCGAAGCGGTCCATAGCGAATTAGGTGTGGCGGTCAATGTCAACGACTTCGCCATCCGTCCGGCCAAGACAATCGGTGATGGGGAGCTACTCGATCTGGGACGGCACAAACTACGGTTTCTGATCACACCGCAGGTCCCCCATTGCTGGGATGCCATCTTGGCGTTCGAGGAGACAACTGGCACCCTGATGGCTAGCGACCTGTTCACCCAGCTCGGCGAGAAAACCTCGATGACGAGCGGCGACATGGTGGAGCGCACCATGGCGTCTCATAAACAGTTGCCCACCTATATCCCGGTCAGCCAGCACACGGCCCGGGTATTTGATCGGTTGGAGGCGTTGCGGCCTGGCGTGCTTGCTTGCATGCACGGGCCGGCCTTTAGCGGTGACGCCGTCCAGGCTCTCCGGGACCTGCGCAGTGCGCTGTTCTCTGAGCCCGACCTGGAGTTGACGACGATAGGCGGAGCGGCGGAGCCTACCCGGAAGTCCTGAACCGCGGCGAGGCCTAGCACTGATTCCCGTCATACAGCCGTAACAGCCTGCGGCTAGGCTAGCCTGGTGCCCGAGTTGGCGAGGACACCGCTCATGCCGCCAGGCCGGCCGCGGCCGGCATCGCCCATTCTCGTCGTCGACGACGACCCGAAGATCGTCAGCCTGGTGCAGACCTACCTGGAGCGAGAGGGGTTCGCCGTCGTGAGCGCCGGGGATGGACTGGCGGCGCTGCGGGCGGTGGCGCAGGCGCAGCCCTCCCTCATCGTGCTCGACGTGATGCTACCGGAGCTGGACGGTCTCGCCTTCATGCGCCTGGTCCGCGAGCGATCGAACCTGCCCATCCTGATCATCTCGGCGCGTGGATCGACCGCCGACCGCGTCTTCGGGATCCACGAGGGTGCCGACGACTACCTGGCCAAGCCGTTCTCGCCCGCCGAGCTGGTCGTGCGGGTCAAGGCCATCCTGCGGCGCGCCACCCCGCCGGCGCGGCGCGCCGTTCATGACGGCACGATCACCCTCGGCGACCTGGCCATCGACCGCCACCGTTTCGAGGTGCGGCGCGGCTCCCGCGTCATCCCGCTGACCCCGGCCGAGTTCAGACTGCTGAGCGCGCTGGCCGAGGCGGGTGGGCGCGTCCTGACACGCCAGGTACTGCTCGACGCCCTCTACGGTCCTGGCCAGGGCGAGGCGCTCGACCGCACCATCGACGTCCACATCGGGCGCCTGCGGGAGAAGCTCGGAGACGGCGCCGATCGCCCACGCTACATCGCGACCGTGCGCGGATCGGGCTATCGCACCGTGCGAGGAGAGACGTGATGAGTCGTCGCGGCATCTACGGCGGCCTGGCGGCGCGCGTGGGGCTGATGACCCTGCTGGTCGCCGCGATCGCGATCGGCGTCATCGCGGTCGGTGTGCTGGTGGTCGCGCAGTCCACCTTCAGTCGCCTGATGACGCAGGCCGGGAGCTCCGCCGCGTTCGCCCACGACATGTTCGATCACGGCGTCGCGATCATCTTCGTGATCGCGGCGATCATCGCGGCAGGAGTGAGCCTGATCCTCGCCGTCCTGCTCGCGCGGCGCCTCGCGCGGCCGCTGGACGACGTGGCGAGCGCCGCCCGCTTGATAGCGGAAGGCCAGTACCAGGCCCGGGTACCGAGGAGCGGCTTTGAAGAGGTTGCCTCGCTGGCCGATTCCTTCAACCAGATGGCGGTAACGCTCGAGGAGCAGGAGCGGCTTCGAAGCGAGTTCATCATCAACGCGGCGCACGAGCTGCGGACGCCGCTGACCAACCTGCAGGGCTACCTCGAGGCGCTGCGCGACGGTGTCCTGCCGCCGAGCCAGGAGCTGTTCCACTCGCTGCATGAAGAGACCCAGCGGCTGGTGCGCCTGTCGCGATCGCTCGACGCGTTGGCGGACCACGATGTGTCGCGAGCAGCCGACCGGATCGACGTTGATCTCTGTCAGGCGATTCGCTCCGCGGCCGAGCTGGCCCGGCCGTCGTTCGATGCGAAAGGCATTCGCATGGACCTTCGGTTACCCGCCGGGCTGCGGGCGCGCGCCAACCCGGATCAGCTCGCCCAGGTCCTCGCCAACCTCCTGCAGAACGCCTCGCGCTACACGCCCGACGGCGGGCTTGTCACGGTTGCGGCGAGCTCGAGGCGAGACGACGCGCTCGTGACCGTCGCGAATACGGGTGAAGGCATTCCGAAGCACGACCTGCCGCACGTGTTCGAGCGTTTCTACCGGGTGGAGAAGTCGCGTGACCCGGCCCGCGGGGGAGCCGGCATCGGCCTCGCGATCGTCAAGCAGCTGGTGGAGGCCGGGGGTGGGCGGGTAGGCGCGGAATCAGACAGCGGCGCGACCCGATTCTGGTTCAGCGTCCCCACGTAGATCGCCGCGGTGGAGTGTGTCGATTCCGTGAAGGCTGTCATTCCACGGTCATGCGCGGGTGTCAGGCTGGCCGGCATGCGACCAGACCTGAGGATCAAGGAGGATGGCATGCAACTACTGATACGGTGGACGGCGGTCGTGGCGACGGTGACGTCGGCGTTGATCGGCGGCCCGAGCCTGATCGCCCATGCGGACGAGGGTGAGGGCGGCCACGCCGTCTTCGCGCAGCTGAACGACCCGGCCCCGACGGGGAACACCATCAAGGCGTTTCGGCGGAATGCGGATGGGACTCTTACCCCGGCCGGGACGTTCGTGACCGGCGGAAACGGCGCGCGCGCCGCGGGGGCACCGTCTGATGCCCTCGCCTCGCAGGATTCGCTAGTCCTCGACCGCGAGCACTCCCTGCTACTCGCCGTCAACGCCGGTAGCAACACGATCTCGGTCTTCCGTGTCGATGGGACACAGCTGTCGCTGCGACAGGTGATCCCATCGGGCGGCCAGTTCCCGGACAGCATCGCCGTGTCCGAGAGCCTGGTCTACGTTCTCAACGCGGGCGGCCCCGGCAACATCCAGGGCTATCGCATCGGCGGCGGGCGGCTCCATCCTATTGCCGGCTCGAACCGGACGCTCGGCCTCCCGAACGCGAATCCGCCCGGATTCCTGACCTCGCCGCCGCAGATCGGCTTCACGCCTGATGGGCGCAAGCTGGTCGTGACCACGAAGTTCGGCGGTAACTCGGTCGACGTCTTCAAGATCGACGAGCACGGCCGTCCGTCGGCCGCACCGGTGGTGAATCCCGTCCCCAATGGGCCGTTCTCGTTCAACTTCACGCCGTCGGGACTTCTCGCGCTGGTGACCGCCGGCAACAGCTCAGCTGCGACGTATGGCATCGCGGAGAACGGCACGCTCGCGCTCGTCACCGGTCCGGTTCCGGACGGCCAGGGCGCCGCGTGCTGGATCCGGCCCGCCCGCGGCTTCTACTTCGTCGCCAACACGGCGACCGACGACATCAGCTCATACCGCATCGATGAGGACGGCGCCGTCGTCCTGGTCAAGCCGATCGCCGCAGATGGGGTGAATGGCGCGATCGATGAGGCCGCCTCGGGACGGTACCTATACGTGCAGGCCGGCACCGACTCAGTGGTTGATGAGTTCGTCGTCCATTCGAATGGCACGCTCACGCTGATTGGACACGTGGCGACCGGACTGAACCAGGAGGGACTGGTCGCCGCCTGAGCCGACACGCCCCCACCCTAACCCTCCCCCTATCGCGGGGGAGGGTTTGCTGGGCGACTCGATGACTTCGACGAGGAGCTAACGGCCGGGTCCGGCCAATCCCGATGGTAGGCGCTTGCTACGGCTCAGCGCGAGAGCCCTTCGAGGTGCTCGCGGTGCGCGTCGTAGTGGCGCGAGGAATCCCACAGGATCGTCTCTACCAGCGCCTCTCCGCCTAGCCACGGCCAGCGATCGGCGGCGAATAGCTCCTCGTCCGTGACCGGCACGAGCGCCGCCAGGAGCCGCGTGAATGACTCTTTGAACGCCCGCCGCGTGAGCTCCGGTGGATCGTCCAGGTGCTCGCGTCGGGTTCGCTCATTGATCGCGTCGGTGGTGTTCGCGGGATCCGTCCCGTCGTACGGCTGGCGGCCCACTCGGAGGCCCTCGATCACCAGCACGGTGTGGTCGTGCCACCAAGCCATGTGGGCGAGCAGATCCTTGCCGGTCCAGTTGTCCATCGCTGGCTCGAGCAGCCGCTGGTCGGGGAGGTGCTCGATCGCTTCAGCCATGCCCTGGTGCGCATCCCGCATCGTGCGGATCAACTCCTGCTTGTCCAACGAGCGAGGATAGTACCTCAAACTGAGATTCGGGTTCCGACTCTGAGGGCGGTGCGTACGAACGATATCGTTCACGTGGACGGTACGGTCTAAGGTGATGGCTGATCTCGATCCGGCCGCGGCCCTGCGCCGCATCGCCTTCCTGCTGGAGCGCCAGCGCGCCGAGACCTATCGGGTGCGGGCGTTCCGCCGGGCGGCCGAAGTGGTGGCCGAGCAGCAGCCCGAGCGGTTGCGGGCGCTCCACGAGGCCCGTCGGCTGAAGGACCTGCCTGGGGTGGGCGAGACCATAGCAGCGATCATCGCCGAGGTCCTTGACGGCCGCGGACCAGCCTACCTGGCAGAGCTGGAAGCCGCCCCCCTGCCCGCTCGCAGCGCGGCCGCCGACGCCTACCGCCGAGCGCTCCAAGGCGACTGCCACAGCCACAGCGACTGGTCCGACGGCGGCAGCGACATCCGCACGATGGCGGAAGCGGCCATCGCACTCGGCCACCGCTACCTGGTCCTGACCGACCACAGCCCGCGTCTCACCGTCGCCCACGGCCTCGACGCGGCTCGGCTCTCCGCCCAGTTGAAGGTCGTGACCCGCCTCAACGAGGAACTGGCGCCGTTCCGGATCCTCACCGGCATCGAGGTGGACATCCTGGAGGACGGCTCGCTCGACCAGGACGAGGGGCTGCTGGCAGAGCTGGACGTGGTGGTTGCCAGCGTGCACTCCAAGCTGCGGATGGAGGCGCCGGCCATGACGGCCCGGATGCTGGCGGCTATCGAGAGCCCGCACTCCGACATCCTCGGGCACTGCACCGGGCAAATCATCGTGGGTCGCGGTCGCAAACCGTCCAGCTTCGACGCGGCCAGCGTGTTCGAGGCGTGCGCCCGCACCGGCACCGCGGTGGAGATCAACTGCCGGCCCGAGCGGCGCGACCCGCCACCTGAACTGCTGGGGCAGGCGGTGGACGCCGGGTGCCTGTTCAGCATCGACACCGACGCCCACGCCCCCGGCCAGCTGGAGTGGCAGTGGTACGGCTGCGAGCGGGCAGCCGACGCGGCCGTGCCAGTGGAGCGCGTGGTCAACACCTGGCCTGTCGATCAGGTATTGGAGTGGGCCGGCGGGAACCGCTAGCCGCCTCCGGACGAGCCCTTCGTGCGCTGGATCGGACGGTCGCCCGTGGCCCTCAGTCAGGCCGGCGGCTGGCCCACCTGGAGGCGATTCCCGTCTGGATCGGTGACGACGGTAACACGCACGCCATCGCCAATGGTTTTGACTGGACCGGCCATGACCTTGCGCTCAGCGAGGCCGGCCAGGAATGCGTCGAGGTCGTCGACCAGGAGTGTGTTCAGCGCCGAACCGGCGCGAGTCGCGTCGGCGATAACGTATATCCAGCCCGTTTCGGTCAGTCGCCATGCCGCCTCGTCGTCGTTCGGGATGAGATCCGGCGGCCGGCCAACGAGTCGTTCATACCAGCCTGCGGCCGCGTCGCGGTCGGCGACGGGGATGCCAGCGAAGACGTAAGTGACGGCCATCGCGAGATCATAGCTGGGACGGTCACGGCATCCGGTGACGCGCGCAAGTATGGGGCCCTCGAAACCCGCCCGAACCTATAAGCTTTCCAACGCTGAAGCAACCGAGCGCGCTGATCCCTGTGGCCATGTCGCTCGCGGCCCTGGCTCTCGTCCTTGGTCAGATCGCCATGTTCGGCGTTAGTCGTCAGCCCGACGAAGGGACCGCGGCACATCTATGGCAATTACTCATGGCCGCACAGATACCGGTCGTCGCGTTCTTCCTGATCACGACGCTGCCGAAAAGGCCACGCAAAGCCCTGCTGGTGCTCGGCTTACAAGTTGCCGGCTTTCTCACTGCCGCCGCTCCCGTCTTCCTTCTCAAGTGGTAGCTGGGTATCGCACTGTGAGGTTGTGCTTGCAACGAAACGATCGCGAGTGCATACTCCGGTTCTTGCCGCTCGTTGATGCGAGCGTCGTACCCGTGTACTGCTCGCCGCGTTGATTGTTGGGTGAACCGGGAGGAGGGACCATGGAGCCGATTGTGCTCTTCGGGATTCAATTCACTTTGAGTTTGGTGGCGTATTCGCTCATCGCATTCTGGTACGTGGCGCCAAGGTTGTCGCGGTTGCCAAGGGAGCTGGCGCTGGTGCCGCTGCTCTGGGTCCATGCATTTCGCACGGTCGGCGGCACGATCCTGGCTCCGGGCGCGGTCGCCGCCGGTGTGCCCACGGAATTCCGAACGATGATCGGATTTGGCGACCTGATAACGGCACTCCTTGCCTTGATTGCACTGGCCGCCCTTCGTACCCGCCTCCCCGGTGCCCTCGGCTTCGTCTGGCTGTGCGTCATCGTCGGCATGCTCGACACGTTGAATGCGATCGTCCAATCGGTGCGTTTCAACGTCTTTACGTACGCTCTCGGCGTGAATTGGGTGATCGTGACCATCTATGTGCCGGCGTTACTGGTGACCAGCCTTCTGATCTTCATGCAACTGCTCGACCGCAATCGCTCCACCATGAAGGGCTAGAGGGCTTGTGATCCGGAGGCCCGCAAGCGTACGAACGCCCGCGAGTCACGATCGAGCCCTGGCAAGGCTGAAGGCCAGTGACCGAAAGCTGGCGCGGCTCATCGAGGCCACGGAACCCATCGATCTCGAGACCTGGCGCAAGGCGCGGCCGGTTGACAACGCCTTCAGCACGCTCGTCTACTCGATTATCGGACAGCAGATTTCGGGGTTCGCGGCTCGTGCCATCGCCGGGCGGTTGCGCGAGCGCTTCGCGAGCCGAATGCCATCACCTGTCGAGCTGTTTGCCGCAGATCCGGCAGATTTGAAAGGCGTCGGCCTGTCCCGGATGAAGATCGAATACCTGCGCTCGCTGGCTCAGCACATCATCTCAGGAGACCTCGACATCAATCACCTGGACAAGCTTTCGGACGAGGCGGTTCGCGGGCAAATCACATCCTCCAAAGGGCTCGGGCGGTGGACCGCGGACATGTTCTTGCTGATCAACCTCGAGCGGCCCGACATCCTTCCAATTGGTGACCTCGGTATCCGATCCGCGGTTCAGCGCCTATACCGGCTCGACCACTTGCCGACCCCACGCGAGGTCGATGCGATCGGGGAAAAATGGCGACCCAATCGCAGCCTGGCGAGCTTCTATCTCTGGTCATGGAACCGGCAGCAGGCAAAGCCAGCAAGCGGGAAGGCGCGCCAGGCGCCCAATCCGACGGCGTGAGGAGCGCGCTTGTGGCGTTAATCTGAATCCGTGTGGGGATGGCCAACACCACTGAAATGACTGTGACCGAGCAGCTGAAAAAGGTCCCCCCGGCGGTCCGTCCTGTGTTGCAGGCGGCCCGTGCGGTGGTTAGAGCCGCTGCGCCGGGGGCCGAGGAGATCCCCTACGGGAGCCAGCCTCCGCGCTCCAGCCGATACATGTGGAAGATCGCTCGATACGCGGTCGATGGCTCCAACGTGGTTGGCATCGGCACGTTTCCGGACCACGCCAACCTGTTTTTCTACCGCGGCCGGGAGCTCGACGACGGGAGTGGGCTCCTCCAGGGTGCGGGAAAGGACATGCGGTCTATCACCCTCCGGGCGCCGGCCGACGCCGAGCGGCCGGCGGTCAAGCGGATGGTGCGGAGCGCGTTCAAACTCGGCGGAACGCCAGCGCGAGCCCTGAAGAGCTCGGGGTAGCCTGAAGAGCGCGGGTGGAGTTCGCCATCCTCAGCGACCCCCAGGCGCAGCCTTCGGCCTTCTTCGAATGAGCGAGCGCTAGCCCAGGGGCAGCAAAGCGGGCCGGCTCTCTGCCGGCCCCCTTCTGAATCGTAGGCGGGGTTAGGCCATGGTCGCCAGGTGCTCGCCCAGGCGCTCGTAGGTCTCTCGCATTCCAGCTTCCATCCCCGACTGGACATGCCCGTCGCGGTCCTCGCGCGACTTGTACTGCAGCCTGCTGGTGATGGTCGTCTTGCCGCCATCCTCGGTAAAGGTCGCGGTGACCAGGTAGTCATGTCCGGGCATCGCCTCCCAGCCCTCGCTGTAGACGACGTGGTCTGGGGGCGCGATTTCGCGGTAGACGCCGGAGAAGGCATCTTCGCGGCCGGTCTCCTTGTCGCGCACCACGTACCGCCAGGCACCTCCCGGGCGCAAGTCGATCTCACACACGGTCATGGTCATGCGTCGCGGACCCCACCAGTGCTTGACGTGCTCTGGTTTGGTGCATGCCTCGAACACGAGGGCGCGAGGTGCGTCCACAACCGCCGTGATCACGAGTTCCCGATCCGACGGAGTGGTCACTGTGACAACGGGTTTACTTTTCACTGTCATGTTTTTCCTCCCTGGTTTTTAGCTCCTGCAGGTAATCGTCGAGTTGACCTATGCGTTCCTCCCAGCGCTCGCGATATCGTTCCAGCCAATCCGAGACGTCTTTCAGCGGGGCTGCTTCAAGCCGGCACGGCCGCCACTGTGCCTGCCGGCCCTGGGTGACCAGGCCTGCCTGGCGAAGCACCTTGAGGTGTTTGGACACCGTGGGCAGCTTCAGATGGAACGGCTCGGCGAGCTGCATGACAGTGGCCTCGCCCTCCGCGACCCGGGCCAGAATCGCCCTGCGGGTGGGATCGGCAAGGGCCGCAAACGTCACACTCAGCTGATCAGTCGGCATCGTACTTTCTCCAATGGCTAATTAGCTAATCGGCAGAATAGCAGTAGGATGTCCGCCTGTCAAGTGTCAAGGCGCATCCGCTGATGTTCGCCGCCCTCACGCACGTCGTCGATCCGCCGCCCTGATAGCCTGGCGGTGCCTTGGGGATCCCCGGCTTACTCGTCTTCGCGATCGACCCGGTCTCAGCCTCGGTTCGGGAAGGCTAGCCCGGTCCATGCTGACGGTGCGGCGGGACCAGGAAATTCATCGCGAGGATGGGGGCTGGTTCCGGGCCGCCTGGCACTTCTCGTTCGACCATTACCGCGATCGAGATCAGATGGGAATTGGGCCACTGCGCGTCTTCAACCACGATCAGCTTGCCCCCGGTGCCGTCTGGCCCATGCACCCGCACACCGACGTGGAAGGCATCACCTACGTCTGGAAAGGGACTTTCCGACACGCCGACAGCCTGGGCAACGACGGCATCCTTCATCCCGGAGGCATCCAGCTGATGACTCTTGGGTCAGGCGCGGAGCATTCGGAGCAGAACGGGTCGCAGACCGAACCGATGGAGTTCCTGCAATTGTGGATTCTTCCCGACACTCCGGGCCTCCCGCCTGAGGTCCAGCAGCGGCAGTTCACCACCGATCAGCGCTCGGACCGGCTGCTGAAGGTGATCGGGCCTGAAGGCGGCGAGGTGATCAGAGTCCACCAGGACGCCGGTGTTTACCTGGCGGCGCTGGCGCCAGGCAGAGAGGTCACCCATGGCTTGGGAGCCGGTCGCGGCGGCTACCTTTATTTGATCGAGGGCGGGCTCGAGGTTGGAGGTCAGGCGCTCAGGACGGGCGATGCGGCAAAAATCTCCGAGGAGCCGAGCCTGCGGATCCGCGCCAGCGAATTCGCTGAGCTGATCCTGGTAGACGTTCCCCTGCGGTTTACACCGGTTGGCGTCTGGTCCCGCTGAGCAGGAACCGATTGGGGGATGACCCGGAGGGATCGAAGGATGGATCCGCTCCGGGTCTTCTTTTGGGGGGAGGCTATTCCTGCCCGTCGAACTGGTGGTCGACTTTCGATTCTGTGGTGGCTCCGGGAGCCTCGTTGGTGTCTCTTCGAACGGTTTGAGCAAAGGCTCAGGCGCATGCCCGGCCGGCTCGAGCTGGTCGATGACGGCGCGCGGGGCGCGACCTTCCGGCTGTTCCTGCCCGCCCAGAACGGTAACATAAATGCTACGGTACCTCCCCGGGCCGGTTGCGACCGGGTCCGGCGTAGGGGGCTGATCTGGAGGAGGTGGAAAAATGGCAGGCAGCGTCAGGGGCTCGGGCACCAGGCAGGCGCCCTGGGTTCTCAAGACACCGCCCGGGACTTCGGAGTTTCAGGCCTTCCGCGACCCGGCTCTCGACCCGCCCGCGCTGGTGGTGACGGTAGGAAAAACCGAGCTGCGCTACCAGCTGCGCTGCCTCGATGACCTGCATGCGATGCTCAAGAAGCGCGGCGACTGGATGGCGCTCGGCAGCGCCGACGAACAGAAGCCCGCCGCCGAGGGCACGGTCGAAGCCTGGGCCCGATCGCCGAAGAACCCGGTCGGCGGCTGATACGGCCTGAAGAAGGGATTGCGTGGACGCTTCGGGATGTACGTGCCCCCGGTCATGGAAGCTCTGAAGCTGGCGGAGGTAGAGCACCTTCCGAAGAACAACAGGATGCGCGCTCTCTAAAAAACGGGGCCGCCTCCGCAAAAGGGCGGCGGTAGAGTGGGGCGGTGAGCCGGAAGCGCGGTAAGTCGGGTAGGCGCGCCGCCCCCAGGCGTTCCCAGGCGTCGACGCGCCGGTCGCCGGTGGGCGCGAACGCTGCGCCTGCGGGACGAGCGGCCAATCGGAGCCGCATTCTCTTGATGATTGTCGGCGCGGCGGTCCTGCTCACGGGTGCCGTCGCCTACCGGGTCTTCGCCGGGACCTCGCCCGCGACCAACTCGTCAGCCACCCTTTTAGCCTCTACCGCCGGCCAGGCGCGGGGGGAAACCGTAGACGGCATCTCCTGCCAGACGTCTGAGCAGGTCGTCTACCACATCCACGCCGAGCTGATGGTATTTGTCGCTGGCGAATCCAGGGTGATCCCAGAGGGAATTGGCATCGTCGGCTGCTTCTACTGGCTGCACTCGCACACCCGCGACGGGATCATCCACATCGAGTCGCCGGTTGACCGCATCTACTCACTCGGAAACTACTTCGACATCTGGAAGCAGCCGCTCTCGACCACCCAGGTTGGTCCGGCGACCGGAGCGGTGAACGCTTACGTGAACGGGGTGCGCTTCAGCGGCGATCCCCGGTCGATCCCGTTGACCCCGCACGCCATTATCCAGCTGAACGTGGGCAGCGAGGTACCGGCTCATACCTTTACGTTCCCGCCCGGCCTCTGAAAGGGGGACCTCGCCGTGAGGTCCCCCTTTTCGGTTACGAGCCCTCGGTCACCTCATAAACTTCCGTCGCCGGATGCCCAGCCTTTGCGTGGACGGCCTCCACCGCCTCCTTGTTTGGCCCCTTGGCCAGACAAAACACCTTCCCGGCTTTCGAGTCGAGCCAGTACCGCACGTACTCGACGCCGGTGCCTTTCTGGACTTCCAGGTCTTTCTTGTGCGCCTCCATCAGCTGTTGAAGCGACACGTGCATTCCCTCGTGGACATCCATATAGGTTGGCAAAGCTTCCACCTCCATGCTTGGCTGGATCGGTCGACTCCGGATCATCCTAACCGACGCCGGTGACCCGATGCCTCTCTCGAAAGCTTGACACGGGCATCGCAAATGCTTAACCTACGAGTTAATGGTTCACCATTCGGTTAAGTCCGCCACCCTCGATACCGTCTTCTCCGCGCTCAGCCATCCCACCCGGCGCGCCGTCCTGACGCGGCTCGCCCGAGGCGACGCCTCGGTGGGGGAGCTGTCCGCGCCCTTCTCCATCTCGCCGCCCGCCATGAGCAAGCACCTTCGGGTGCTCGAAGAGGCCGGCCTGGTCAAGCGCCACCTCGACGGCCGCGTTCATCGACTGCAGCTGGTCGCCGCACCGATGCGCAGCGCCGCCGGCTGGATCGCCCAATATGCCGAGTTCTGGAGCCAGCAGTTCGAGTCCCTGGCGAGGTTCCTCGAAGAGCCAGCTGCGAAACCGCCGCGGAAACCAAGGCGACCAGCCGGTGGGGCGGGGTGAGCATGCAGAACCCGACATCGACCGAGGTCCTGCGCATTACCCGGACGTTTCCCGCGCCGCGCGAGCGCGTGTTCGCCGCGTTCACCGAGACCGAGCTGCTCAAGCAGTGGTGGGGGCCGGCCGGCTTCACGCTGCCGAGCGCCTCGGTCGATCTGAGACCCGGCGGCCGCTATCGCTTTGGCATGAAGCCGCCGGAGGGCGACGTCATGTACCTGGTCGGGACCTTCCGGGAGGTCAAGCGACCCGAGCGGCTGGTCTACACCTGGGCGTGGGAGCAGCAGCCCGCGATGGAAACTGTCGTCACCATCGAGTTCAACGAGGCGGAGGGAGATACCGAGGTGGTGGTAACCCAGGAACGGTTCCCGGACGAAGGGACGCGACAGCAGCACGGCTTCGGCTGGGAGGGCGGCCTCGACCGCCTGCAGGAAATCTTCAGGAGGAAACAGCATGTCAAATCCTAAGCTCGAGTATCAGGCTTACGTTCGGACCACACCCGGCAAGCTCTGGGATGCGATCACCAGTCCGGAGCAGACCAGGCAGTACTTCTACGGGCTCGCGGTGACCTCGGACTGGAAGCCAGGCGCTTCGATCAAGCATCTGTTCCCCGACGGGAAATCTCAGGTCGAGGGCAAGGTGCTCGAGGTCGAGCCCGGAAGGAAAATCGTCCACACCTTCGCCACCACCGGCTCGACGGATGGCGCCAGCAGGGTGACATGGGAAATCCAACCGATGGGCGCGGTGACGCTCCTGACGCTGACCCACGACGACTTCGACGGGGAAACCGACACCTATCGCTCCGTGGCACGCGGCTGGAATCCAGTCGTGTCCGGGTTGAAGACGCTGCTCGAAACGGGCAAGCCCCTCGAGATCCCGGCGCCCGAGACCGCGGCGACCGGTTAGCCGGGCGGCCCTCAGGTCCAGGGGAGAGCGGCGCGCTCTCCCCAGTAATCCTCCGGCGCTTGCGCCAGGCTGCCGAGGCCGTCCGATTCGCTGACGGTCAGCCTGACCTCGAGAGCGCCCAGGTTGCTCAAGAGCTGGTCGACCGTTGCGGCTCCGGAGAGCACCACGTCGGCCCAGGGATTCGCCAGCGCGGCAGCGATGGCCAGCGCGTCGACCGAAGTCCCGCGCCGTTCCGCCATTTCACCCAGCGGTTGCGCGCGCGTCTCCAGGTCCCGATCCGTTAGCCTCCCATTGGCGAGCGCCTCCTTGACCAGTACGCCCCAACCGGCCGAGTGTGCCTCGGCAAGCGCGGGTCCGGCGGACGGCTCGAGCAGGTTCCAGGTTGCCTGGACGGCGTGAAAAGGACTGGTGCCATCGACCCTCAGGCTTAGCGCCCGGCGGATGACGTCGGCCTGGCGAGGTCCGCTGACGGTGAGGCCGATCCGGAGCCCTTCGGCGCTCAATGTCACCAGCTCAGCCAGGACTTCGCGGTTATCCAGGACTCCGCTCTCGAAAGTCGCCGAATGCACCTGGTAGAGACGGAGCCGGCTGCCGAGGAGGGCGCGGCTCTCGGCCAGCTGCCCCCGAAGCGCTGCCAGCGAGTGGTCCTTGACCTCGTGCACCGGCGCGTCGAGCCGCCAATCCCCAACGTACCTGTAGCCCCATTTCGAACCGATCGTGATCGCGTCCGCCGGGATTGCGTGTCCCTTCAGCCAGCTGCTCAGGAACTGCTCGGCAAGGCCGTAGGAGCGGGCGGCGTCGACGTATCGCACGCCGCGGCTGTAGGCGGCGTCGAGCAGTTGATGAGTGCGGGCTTCGAGCGCAGCGACGCTCCGATCTGTCCCGAGGTCATCGTCCCGCCCGGCCGTGATGTACCCGGGGCGGCCGACTGCCGCCAGGCCGAGCCCGATCGGTGTCACGCTGAGCCCGGTCGAGCCCAGCGTCTTCACGGTGCCAGCGCCTAGGGGCTCCGGAGGATCCGGGCCTTTTCCTGCTCGAACTCGGCCTCCGAAATCGTGCCCGACGCTCTGAGCTCCGCGAGCTTGCGGAGCTGGTCGTAACGGTCGGATGTCTTGGCATCGGCGCCTCGACCAGGCCCGGTGGTCGGCTCGCCAAGCGCCGCCCGGACCATCCCGAGGATGTCGTCACGAATAACCCGCCCGTTGATGTGCGCCGGCACGAGATACTTGGATCCCGAGGCGGTCGCGATGGTGACGGTAGAGTAGCCGACGAAATGCTTCTGAAAGACGACGTCCACCACGTCCTTGAGGAAGATGGCCACCTGGCTCTTACCCGATGGCTCGGCCGGGCAGAAGAGCCTCTGGGTGGTCAGGGTCACGGTGTGGCGGGCCAGCCCCCAGTCGCTAGCGGTCCGGACGATGATCTCGCCTGGTTGCAGCGAGAAGCCGGGCGGCAGGGTGGTATCGTCCTGGCCAGGGCTCATGGCTAGCCGGTGACCTTTTCCATCTGCCCGGCGCCCAGCGCCGCGGCGGCAACTTCGTCGAGCGGCTTGTCGATCGAGGCCTCCACGGCGGCAATCACGGCGCCTTCGACGAACGGGGCATTGCTTAGAATCACCCGGCCGCCTGCCTCGGCCAGCTGCTCGATTGCCATCTGCGTGCTGAGCACGGCGCTGCCCAGGTCCACCAGGATGAGCACTCCCTCCGGACCGCGAACTTCCTCAATCGCGCTGCGAATCGCGTTGGCGTCCGTCCCCAGGCGGCCGTCCGCGGTTCCGCCGGCGACCGCGATCTTGACCTTGCCCTGGGTCATCTGACCGGCCAGGTCGCGCACCCCGGTGGCGAGCTGCAGACTGTGCGATACCAGGACCAGGCTAACGGTACCCATATGCCCTGGCCAGGATCTCCACCGGGTGGGCGGAGCTTGCGCCGGCACCGTGCTCCACCTGCATCCGGCAGGTCTCGCAGTCGGCCAGCACCGCGTCGCTGCCCGCCGCCTTGACCGCGGCGAAGAGGCGGCTACCGATCTTCATGGAGAGGTCGTACTTCTCGACCTTGACCCCGAACGTCCCGGAGATCCCGCAGCAGCCCTCATCGACCTCCTCAACCTGGACGCCAGGCACCAGTCGAAGCAGCCGCATCGCCGGGTAGCCGATGCCGTGAGACTTGAGGTGGCAGGGAGCGTGATAAAGGACCCGCATCGGCACCTGCTGGAAATCGAGGTCGAGCTCTTTCGCCTCGTGCAGCATCCACAGGTATTCGCAGATGTCGTAGGTGCGTGCGCCCAGAGGTTCCGCGCCGGGGATGTCGAGCAGGTGGGAATAGTCGTGTTTGAGCATCAGGCCGCAGGAGGTCGAGCTGGCCACGATATCCATCTCGCCCGCGAGCGGAGTCAGCAGCCGCACGTTCTGCACCCCGTACCGTCGGGCCAGGTCGGTGTTGGAGTTGACCACCGCCGGGATACCGCAGCACTGCTGCCTGGGCACGACCACCTCGATCCCGTTTCGCTCCAGGATGGCCACCACCATTTCGCCCAATCGCCGCTCGTTGTAGTTGACCCAGCATCCGTAGAAATAGGCGACCTTGCGCCGGGCCCGGGCCGGCCTTGGGTGTCGCTTGTGCCAGCGCTCAAAGGTCAGAAACTGATAGCGGGGGAGGGGACGCTTGCGGTGAATACCGACAAACCGCTCCATAAACCAGCGTAGCAGGGGATTCCTGTTACCGAGGTTGGCGAGGGGGGCGGTCAGGCTGCCGAAGGTGCCGAGCAGCCTGGTGTGGCCGAGCAGGAAATCGCGCAGCGTTCTTCCCCGCTCGCGGGCCCCCTTGTTCTGCGCCCGCCGGATGTAAGTCTGGATGCTGACCTGTGAGGGGCAGGTGACCTCGCAGAGCTTGCAGCCCGAGCAGAGGTCGAGCCCGGCAACCACGCTCGGTTCCTGGGGGATGCGAAAGCGCTCAGACTCCGGGCCTAGAAGCTTTGGTCCGCGAAAGATCTCGGTATTCCGCGCCACCGGACAGACCGTGTTGCAGGCGGTGCACTTGGTACACGCCTCGACGGGAGCCTGTTCCTCGACCGTGTCCGTGACCGGCTCGAAGTCTTCGGTGATCATGCTGCGGCCATCGCCTCCATGGCGGCCCGATAGCCGGTGGCGATCGCCATCCCGCCTCGCGACTTCGTTCCGGATGGATCGTACCCGGCAATCGCCCCGCCCGCTACGAATACGTTATCCGCCAGCGGGCGGCCCGTCTCATCTGCCGGCTGCAGCCGGTCGGTTACCGGGTATCCGAGCTGGGCGTACGGTTGCACTCCGAAGATGGATTCCGCGGTCCGCTGACTTGGGACGGCATGCTCGGCGATGACGCGACCGAAGAATGGATCGCGCACCAGGTGGACCCCGGCCCGAAGGGCGCCATCCACCCAATCCTCCAGCGCCAGCACGTAGGCTCTGGCCTCGATCGGCTGTTCGCGGCCCGCCGACTTGAGAAGGATCCTGGTGCATCGTCCCTCGGTGACCGTGGCCGCGTGGGCGGGTGCGTTCCAGAAAAGCTCGACGCCAGTCTCCTGCAGGTGCTTGCGCAACCGGTCGAAGAGACGCAGGGCGGCGACCGACGGCGGCACCGTGGGGATCTCAAAGACCGGATAACCGAGCGCCGTCTCGAAGTCGGCGTAGACCTCCTCTGCGCGAGTCAGGCCCAGCACCGCCGGCAGACCGACGCGCACGCCGTCGCCGGAGATCTGCCGGCGCATCCGATTTGCAACTTCTGCGCGGAAGCCGCGGTCCTCGAAGCTCCGAGCCAGGTCGATCGACGTAAAGAGGCGATCGGCGTCGAAGCCGGGGGCGGCAATCCGGATCGCGCTGACCTGATTGCCCGTTCGCCAGGATCGCCGGAGGTTCGCCGCGGCCAGCTCAGGGGCAAAGTCCTGGTACCCGTGGAAACCGCAGAGCACGATCGGGTCGGCCCTTCGCAGATCCCCCGCGGCCATGCTGGCTGGAACCAGGCAGCTGGGTTTGGGGGTGCCGGTGGCGGTCGGCAGCAACACGTTGCGCGCCAGAGTTCCCTCCCAGACAAGCCCAGCCTCCCGCAGCCATTCGAGGAGCATCTTGGTTCCCCCCTCGAGAGCCGGCCGCCCCGCTCGGGCGTAAGGATGGCTCGGCTGATCCTTGATCAGGCCGGCCACGGCCGCCCCGGGATCGTCGACGGGCTCGGCGGCGCCCGCATCCGCGTAGCCGAGCACGTCGATGGTGGCGTATAGAAAGTAGAGAGAGGAGAGCCCGGGCCAGACGAGCACGACCTCCCGGTCCGATCTTTGAATTGCCCGGGCAGCGGTGAGAGCCGCAAGGCCGCCTCCGACGACCGCAAGGTCAGTCTTCACCCGCGAGCCTCAGCCGGGACGGGACGCCTCGAGGGCAGGCGCGGTTCGCGGGTTTCCGGCCGGTCGCCATCGATGGCGAGCTGGCGGTCCAGGTTGAACAGCTCCATCTGCAAACCGGTACCGACCTGGGCCTGCCGGAGCTGGCTTCCCCAGAAGACGTGGCGAACTCCCCGCCATCGGGTTTCAAGGAAGTCGGCCATGGCCCGGGTGGCCTGGGAGCCGTCCAAGCCCCGGTCGGTTACCAGCCGCGCGGCCAGCCGGTAAGAGCAGATCGCTGCCTGGCAGGGTCCCATGCCTGCGCGGGTGCGGCGGCGAACATCCTCCAGGGTGCGCACCGCCGGATCCGCAAACCAGGGAGCGGCATCCCGGGGCCGCACCATCTCGCACTCGCAGAGCAGAGGTTCGAGGGGATGCTCGCCACTGTGCGGCTTGGGAACGCCCAACTGGGCCGGCCGGTGGCGGAGCTGGTCGAGAGAGTCATCGTGGTCGCTGATCGGGACATCGGCCGTGGTGCAGGGATTCCCCACTCCCAGCCGGCGTGCCACCAGGTCGACGACCCGCTCAGCCATCAGCCGGTAGGTGGTGACCTTGCCGCCAACGATCGAGGTCAGGCCCTTGACCCCGTCGCGTACCTCGTGATCGATGACCGCGAAGTTGCGGCTCATCTCGCGACCTTCCGCTTCCGCGCCCAGGTCATAGAGCGGCCTGACCCCGGCATAGGCGCGCATGGCGCGAGCGGTGGTCACGCCGTCGAGCATCAGCGCTCCCTCTTCGATCATCCGGCGAACCTCGTCCCACTCGATTGGCAGGACCTCGGGATGTGGGACCTTCGCCGAGGTGGTGCCAAGGATGGCGACGCTCAGCGCCGGAACCACGATGTCACCGTCGCCCGGCTTGTGGCAACGGTTGATTGCGGCGTGGGCCAACCGGTGGGAGAGCACCACCATGACGCCCTTTACCGGGACCACCCTTACCTCGACCCCAAGCAGTCGCGCGACCAGGCCCGACCAGGCTCCGGTCGCGTTGATCACGGCCTGGCACGCGATGGCGGTCTCAGCCCCGGACATGACGTCGCGAAGCCGGACACCGGTGACGCGGTCGCCCGCGCGCGAAAAACCCACCACCTCCGTGTAGGTCATCACCCGTGCCCCCCGCCGCCGCGCCGACTCGGTATTGGCGAGCACCAGGAAGAAGGGGTCGAGATGCCCAT
>Ga0209806_1000719_pt1 | contig 22534 bp, 19 predicted proteins | sample GraSoiAngelo_152_FD_186166 | JGI IMG/M metagenome (GOLD analysis project Ga0209806, IMG submission 186166) | Grasslands soil microbial communities from the Angelo Coastal Reserve, California, USA - 14_1009_12_30cm (SPAdes) (version 2) | ecosystem: Environmental > Terrestrial > Soil > Grasslands ... | reverse complement strand
GGTGGCGTAGACGCGACTCTCCGGGAACGGATGCCCGGCGCTATCCTGCAGGGCAAATCGAACAGCGAGGATCGCCGCGTCGCGGGCTGGTCGTGATTCACGTCGATGGCCTCAGCCACGCGCGCTTGACCGCTGCCGTCGAGCAGGGCCACATGCCTTTCGTGTCGCACCTCATGACGGCTGAGGGGTACGAATCGCTTTCCTACCGGTGCGGCGTTCCATCCACGACCCCGTTTGCTCAGGCAGGCATCCTGTTCGGCGACAACACGGAGATCCCGTCGTACCGGTGGTGGGACAAGGAGGCCGGCCTCCTCGTGACATTTGGATCGGGGTCCACATTCGGCAAGGTGGCCGATCGATACTTCGCGGGCCGCATCCCGCTGACCGTTGGTGGCGCCTGCATCGCGGCGCTGTACCGTGCCGGAGCCACCGACCGCTTCGGGCCGGCCTACGAGGAGCGCCACCGTCCAGACAAGAGGGATGCGGGCGGGCGCGCGATCGCCGCCTTCCTTCTGAACCCTGTGACGCTCTACTTCTGGATTCGCCACGGCGGGCTGGCACTTTTCCGAATTGCATCGGAGTACCTGCAAGCTCGGTTCAGCCGCCGCCGGACCGCCAATGTCTATGTCGTCGCTGACATCTACCACGAGGTGCTGGTCCACCACCTGACGCGCTTCGCGCTGATCCAGGCGATGGACGAAGCGCTTCCCGCGATCTATGCGTGCTTCTACACATATGACGAGGCCGCGCACGCTTTCGGGCCCACAGACCCCAACACGCTGAGAATCCTTCGCCACATCGACAGCACGATCAGGCTGGCCGCTGAACGCCGGAATGCCAACGCGGGAGGGATCGGTTACGACCTCGTGGTGCTGTCTGACCACGGGCAGGTTGAGACGGCTCCCTTCATGGCGACCGACGGTAGGAGCTTGGGCTCGTTCGTCGCGGAATGGCTCGCGGGCTGCACCATCCGTGAGCACCGCGGCCGCACTTTCCAGGAAGGGGGCGGACATTTTGCCGGCCGGGTCGAGATCACCTATTCCGGAGGGCTGGCCCACATCTACTTCGCGGACGTGCCCGGCCGTCTGGACGACGAGCAGTTGGAGTTGAAGTTTCCCGGCCTGGTGGCAAAGATCGCAGCGCTGGATCGAGTCGGCGTCGTCATGCTGAAGAGCAGCAGCGGTGGCGTCCTCGCGACCCGGGAGGGGAGGTTCTCGCTGAAAGCACCGCTGACTCCGGACACCGCGGCCCTCCTCGAGCGCTTCGACTCTCCTGGACCTCTGGCTGCCGAGCTCCGGCGGCTCAACAGCTTCGAGCGATCGGGAGACGTGGTCGTGTTCGGCGCCTTCGACGGGAAGACCCAGGTCAACTTCGAAGACCAGGTGGGTGGGCATGGATCGATCGGGGGCGAGCAGCTCCATCCCTTTGTGCTGGCGAAGAAGGCTTGGGGCTTCGATACGTCGGCGGTCCTGGACTCGTCGGGTCTCTACCCGATGCTCTTCGCCCTGCGGCAGCCCGTCTAGCGGACGGACCGGATCCGCGACACGAAGATCGTCCCGAGCGTGAAGAACAGGATCACGCTCCCGAAGGCGACGCGATAGCCCGAATTCGGGGCGACGTGCTTGTTGAACGTGTCGATCAGGCTGCCTTCGATCGCAGGGATGATGCTGTTGGGCAGCGTCTGGGCGACGTGGAAGAGGCCCATGTCCTTCGCCGCCTTCGCCCGGTCCGGGATCGTGTCGCAGGCCAGGGCCCAATCGACGGCGAGGAAGAGCCCATACCCGATTCCATATAGGGCGCCGAGCGCGATGACAATGCCCTGCTGGTTCGGATAGAACACGATGAAGTACGCGGCCACGAGAATCTGCGCCGCACCGGCCGCGTAAACGAATCGCTTCCGTCCGTAGCGGTCAGAGGCGTGGCCGCCCCAAACTCCTGGCCCGATCATGGCGGCAAATGCGACGACCAGCCAGATCGACGTGAACTGGTCGGTGTTCGCCACGTGGACGACATCCTTGAAGAAGGAGGAGAGGAAGTAGAAGACCGCCGCCACGCCCGCCGTGACCATCATGCGCGTGAAGATCACCCAGCCGAAGTCGCCTGTCCACAACGGCCGTAGGAAATCGCTCACCGACCCGCGGGCAGCGCCGCGGGGCGCCACCGCAATCGGACGCCTGCCCTCGGACCCCGAGGCCCAAAGCACCGGTACCAGCGATAGGAGTAGGACGCCGGCCATGACGACAAAGCTCAGCCGCGTTTGGTGGATCGTTCCAAACACGAAAGTGATGACGAACCCGAGCAGCCCGCCTCCCTGCTGCATGCCTGCCAGGAAGCCGCTGGCCTTGCCGAACTCGGCGTCCGGGACGATGTCGGGGATGATCGCGTAGTAGGCCGCGGCGGCTCCGTTGAGAAAGATCTGGGCGATGACATGGCCGGCGACGAGCTGTGCGTACGAGTGCGCGGTCATCATCACGAACAGTCCGACGATCCCGAGAAGTACGCCCGTCACCATGAACGGGCGGCGTCGCCCGAAGCGTGTCGTCACACGGTCCGACCATGAACCGACCAGCGGCGGGACGGTGATGGCAAAGAACGCGCCGATGGCCGTCGCATAGCCGATGTAGGTATTGACCTGGCCGGGCGGAAAGAACTCGCGGACCTCGCTCGTGAGGACGATCACAGGGTAGGGAAGCCACGTGAACGAGAGGCCCAGGTAGAGCGCCGCCAGGGCGGCGTGGCGCCGATTGTCGAATTTGACAGCCGGGCCCACGACGGAAATCGCGCGTCGCGGTGCTGCTGTCATTGGGCGCTGCACGTGAACGAGCCGGCGATCTTCACCGGCGATGGCTGCGTGCTCGGCTGGGGCCGATCGGGGCGTGAACCGATGCTGAACGTCGCATCGATGCCTCCCGTGAATATTCCGTGGGTTGAAGACAACACGATGGTTCCGGAATCCGCCGTGTATCCGCCCTCGGTCGGGTCGCGCGGAGTGACCTGAATGATGGCGTGCGGCGGGCCCGCATGATCGGGCGGTGCCGACTGGCCTGGACCCTTTGGACGGAGCAGTGCCGCCGGATCGAGCTGGACAGTCTGCTGGGGCATATCGGCCGGGAACACAGCGTCGAACTGGATGAACAGGATGTAGCGGCGCGAAGAGCTGCGCAGCTGGTTGTCGAACGTGAAGCTGGATGGATTTGGGTTTTTGCAGTCGGGCTGCCGGCGAGTACATGCACGCACTGACTGGGCGGCGTAAACGAGCTCGACGTTCACCGCATCCGCTGAGCCGCACGGCCCCGAGCCGGTGGCTCTCGGTATGCCCGGAGCGCCCAGCTGGTCCGCCAGCTGCCCACCGACCCAGACCGTGCCGCCCACGAGCAGTGCCACCACAACCGCCGCTCCCAGGATCACTGCGGTGAAGAGTCGACGCTTGGAGGGGGCGGGAGACTGCGGCATGTCCGAAAGTTTGGGATCGCGGCCGGTCGGTGTCAGTCTCAAGGGGGTCTCAAAAACAGTCTCATCTTGCCCGGCCTTCTCCTGGCCTCGACAATGCAGTAAGACGCCAGCCGCCGGATCCGAGAACCAAATCCGTAGCGACGCGCGAGGCACAGGGCAACGTCCCGGGTCCCTGAGGCCAGCCTGCTCCAAACCAAGCCCATGTTTTTGCGCTAAACGAGCTCAGATCCACCAAGGTCGGCATATGCTCGGACATCAGACGGAGCTGCGGGTGAGCGGGAGCATCAGTACGCCAGGCGATGGGTCGGTCTGCCGAACTAAGGCGCCGCCCAAAGATCTCCTGTCGGTCAACAGGCGGCTCGGACCAATTTGATGCCAATCTGGGTATGGCCGCGCCGTTTCACCCGGAAGGTGGCGGCTCTGGATCGGTCAACGGACATCGGGCCCAAGGCCCTCCGGGCCCACAAGGTGGCGCCAGTGGTCGGCGCCCTTGTGGCGATCGGCGTGGCGGTCCTCCTCTACCGCAGCCAGCGGGACGCCGGATTCGCCATTCTGGCCGTTCTTAGCGGAGCTTCCGGTTGGCTGTTATCAGGCAGAGTCGCAAGGCTGATCTGTCTTGGCGAAGTCATCGCCTTGGCCGGATGCTTCTGGTGGGCCAGCTTGCCCTGGGCGGCTGGCCTTGTCCAGCTCGCGATCGTGATTTCCTTGACCGGTCTTGCCGATCTCGCGGCAGAAAGAGAACTGAGCGCACGCCGCAACGCTGCCAACCAACGGCGCCTCGACGGATTGACATTGTTGCTCGAGACGGCGGAATCGCTTGCCAGAACGCCGGATCGCGATGAGATCTTGACGACCGCGGTGTGGGCAGCAGCACGAGCGCTTTCTAGATCGGGCAACAATCGGTCGGCCCACGCCGCCTTCCATGAAGTCATCGGCGAGCGGATCAAGATCACAGTGGTTGCAGACGAGCCGCCGGAAAAGGAGATAGCGAGCGGATTCGAGTATCCAATAGCCAGAAATCAGGCGGCCCGTGCCGCGATCCGCACCGGTAGGCCGGCGCTCGTTCGTCCAGACCACCTCGCCGGCCCGCTGCGCGACCTCGCCGACCACCTCGGTTGGCCCGTTCTCATCATGGCGCCCGTCTACTGTGGAGGTTCACTGCACGGGTTGCTTGCCGCCTCCGCACGTGATGGCCCAGCGGTCGACCAGCTTCAGCAAAACCTGCTTGGCTCGCTGGCCCGTCTGACGAGCTCAAGCCTTAACTCCGCCGCCGATAAACACGACCTGCTTTCGGCGGCGGCAAGGAATCGCGCGGGCGAGATCACCTCGCTGGGTTTACTGCCTGGCATCGTCGACGAATTGCGCGAAGCCGTGAAACCGATCAAGCAGCTAATACTTGAACTAAGAGACCGCAAGAATGGTTCGAACCACGCTAGCGAGGATGTGGCTCATGTGTTCGACAAGTTCGATGACCTAGTCACGACCCTGGCTTCGCGAACGGCAATCGACGTAACCACCGGTCTATTCAATCGGCACTTTGGGCTTGCCGCCCTGGAGCGGGATGTGCTGCGTGCGCGGCGGACTCTGCTTGGCCGCCACTGCGTTGCAGTATTGCGCCTAGCCTCCCCCGAGTCAGCCAATGCCACCGAACTCATTCGTCTGGTTGCCGATCGGCTGCGGTCACGCTTGAGGCGGGAAGATCTGATATTCAGGAATTCAGAAGACGAACTTGTTTGCTCGTTCGCCGACATGGACAAGACCGATGCCTGGCCAATCCTGAATCGCATCAAAACCGAACTGGCGGGCGAACTCGGGTATACGCCGTTCGGGATCGGGCTCACGTCGCTAAGTCCGGACCAGCCCGCCGACTCCCTCAGTCGCGTCGAATCTCCGCCCTCCGCAAAACTGGCTTAGCTCCAGCGGACGTTGATTGACGCTTGCGGACCGCAGACCCGCGGTTTTAGAACGGTTGGGGGCCGTTATTGAGGCATCCTATGGCCCGGTGCGGCACGCCGTTGGTGGTGAGCCCGCTGAACATGGCCGAAGGCGCTTTCGCGTTGAGATAGCTGATCGGTGGGAGGTCGGCCAGGCGTCGTTCCTCGGCTACAACCCGCTGCAAACGCTGTCCCCGGCCGACGCGGCGCGCCTTGCCGGACACGCCTTCTTTCCGTCACTTATCGCCGAGCCGTTCCACCACGGCCTCGTGCTGGTACTGAGCTTCTCGATCGTCGCGAGCGTCGTCGCGGCGCTCGCATCGGCGATGCGGGGTGGGCAATACGTGCACATGGAAAATGAGAGCGTGTCCTTGCAGGAAGCCTCCCAGGTCTAGCTCTTACTTCCGCCGGTCATGCTCGGTCCTGGTCGCAACCGCGAGCAAGCCGGCCAGCACTCCCCCCTCGAAAAAGCCGTAGAAGATCGATCTTCCCAGCGGCTGGTAAAAAGGGCCAATGTTGATCGCGAAGGTGAGCACCGCAAGCACCGGAAACGACAGCGCCAGCTGCTTCCATATCTCGAGCGACTCCCACCAGAGTACGGCTCGAGGAGGTGGTTTGCGTTCGGGCTTCATGTCCACTCGTTCATTGTTGCTGGCTGCGACGTTCGCCCTCTTGGTGACTGGTGCATGCGATCCGGTAACCGGTACCGGCGCGGGAACTCCGCCCGATCCTCGACAGTATCTGAAGGTCGATTCCACGACACAGACCGCGGTCGTCACGCTGATCGCCGGCTACCCGGCTACTGATTACCAGTTCAACTACGACGGCTACGGCAACGGAACGCTGATGTTGAAGGTCCCTGTCGGTTGGCAGGTCACCGTGCAATGCGCGAATCACTCGACCGTGCCGAACTCCTGCGCCGTGGTTTCGAGCGCAACAGCCACCGAGCCCGTCCAGCCCGGCTGGAGCACGCCGGATCCGCAGCGGGGCCTGGATCCCGGCCAGTCCGCGAGCTTCACGTTCAATCCGACGGCAGCGGGCGTGTACCGGATCGCCTCGCTCGTCCGCGGGAGCGAGGCAAGCGGAATGTGGCTCGACCTGGAGGTCGTCCAGGGCGGCAAGCCGACGCTCACCGCGAGCCAGTGACGTGGTGACGATCGATGAGGTGCGGGCCCTGGCGGCAAGCCTGCCGCTCAGTTACGAGGCGCTGGTTGGGGGACGCGTCAAGTTTCGAGTCGGCCGGATCGTCTATCTCTCCTTCTCGCGCGACGGCGCGGTGATGGGCTTCGCCTTTCCCAAAGAAGAGCGCGACTGGCTGATCGGCGGCTCGCCCTACAAGTTCATGCAGCCGATCGCGTCGGACCTTCGCTACAACTGGGTGCTTGCCCGCCTGGCCGCGCTCGACACGAGGGAGATGGAGGAGCTCGTGATCGACGCGTGGCGGATGGTCGTCCCGAAAAGGGTTGCCTCCGCCTACCAGCCCGGCGTCTAGAAAAGCGTCTAAGGGTGGTCGGCCGAGCATCAAATTTGCCACGCTATCCGCTCTTACATGACTGTCCAAACGCGACCTGAGACCAGCGGACTGCGAGGTGCCTACATCCTGACGGGCGTTGCGGACGGGACGTTGCTCCCGTTTATTCCGCTCCTACTTTTCGATCGCGGGTTGAGCGCACCTCTGATCGGCGCGGTGCTCGCCAGCTCGTCGCTGGCTTCTCTCGTCGCCGGCCTGGCCCTGGCCTATCTCGCCGATCGGAGGTGGCGGCCCGAACGCATGGTGGTGGTGGCGAGCGCCGCTTCGGCATCAGCCGCGGCTCTGCTGGCTCTGGCAACCGGAGCCGTCGGGCTTGCCGTCGCGATAGTGGCCCTTTCTCTCGCGCGTTCGCCTTTGATGCTCATCGATCCCATCGCCCTCCGCCGACTGCGCGTCGCGCGGCGAACTCACTACGCGCGAATCAGGTTGCGGATGAGCGCGGGCTTCGCCGCGTCCACTGTTGTGGCGGGGGCGACCTATCAGATGCTCGGCGTGCGGCTGGTCCCATTTCTCTATGCCCCGCTAAGCGCCCTGTTTGGGCTGTGGGCGTGGAACGCGTTGCAGCCGGCCGCCCCCGAGCAAACAATCGAGCCGGAGCACACGCCTACGGTTCCGGGCCGCCTGTCAAGGATTCCGCCGGCCATGTTCATTTTTCTCATCAGCTCCTTTCTTCTCGGCGCATCACTGGCCGCGACAGGGAACTTCCTCACCTTGCAGATCAACCTCCTGGGCGGCGGAGCCCTGCTCGTCGGAGCGGCGGCCGCGTTCCAGGCCCTGACCGAGATTCCGACAATGGGCTACACGCACCTTTTGACCAGGCGCCTCAGTCACCGATCCCTCTTCGCGATCGGCTGCGCGATCTACGTGGTGGTCTTCGTCGCGTGGGCTTTCGTTTCCAGCCCACTGGTCGCGGCTTTGCTGAAGCTGGCGATCGGAGTCGCTTTCGCGCTGACCTACGTGGCCTCGGTGGTGATCGCCGACGAGCTCACGCCGGCCCGTCTGCGCGCAACCGGGCAGGCCCTGGTGAAATCGGTCACGTTCGGGCTGGCACCGATCGCCGGCTCGCTAGGAGGCGGGCTGATCTATGGCACGGTAGGACCGCGCGCTATGTTCCTCGCCGCCACGGCCGTGGTGGGCGCGGCCGGTCTCCTCGCACTGGTTGCGACACCCTCCCAGACCCGCCGCCGCGCAGAAGGTGGTGTCGTGCCGGTGGCCGAGCCGGCACCTGCTACGCCTTGACCTGAGTCAGGCGGGGAGCGGGATCCAGAACTCGACCCTCGTGCCCGAACCCGGATGACTTTCGATCCTGTACCGCCCGCCCGCCATCAGGGCTCGCTCCCTGAGCGCAAGCAAACCCAGATGGCCCGGGATGTTGCCGCGCTCCGACACCACGAAGCCCTGTCCGTCGTCCTCTATCACCCCCAAGACGCCGCCATCCTCAACGGTCAACGACACCTTGACTCGCTTCGCCTCCGAGTGCCTTTCGACGTTGCTGATAGCTTCTGACAGCTGGCGAAAAATGGTCGTCTTCAGGTCGAGACTCATGTCTTCAGGAATTTCCAGCACGACCTCATGAGCGATGCCCGACGCGCCGAGCATCACCAGCCGGTCGCGGATCGATTGCGCGAGCCCATCGGGGCTTTCGAGGGCGGGCGGACGGACCTCAAAAACCAACCGCCGCAGCGATCCCTCCGTTTCGTCCAACAGGCCCCGAAGGATCTCGAGCGATGCGACATCTGCCTTGCCCTCCTGGGTCAGGCGCCCAAGCTGCAGCTCGGCGGCCGTCAGCTTCTGGAGCGCGTCGTCGTGAAGCTCTGTGACGAAACGCTTGCGCTCCTTCTCAGCGACGGTGGTCATGTTCTTGAGCAGCATCTGGCGGGCCCCGTCGACCTTGGTCAGGCGTTCGATGGTCTTCCTCAGCTGCTCCTGGGTATGCCACAGCTGCGTCACCAGCCCAGCGGCGAGGCCCGCCTTCTGCAGCACCCAGGTGTCTTGCCTTGAGAAGCCACCGGGCCGCGTCGAGTCGTACGCGGCGACCAGCCCCAGGCGGATGTCGCCGGCGCGCCACGGCACGCTGATCGCGCTCGAAACACCGAGGGTTTCGAGCACGTTGGCAAACTCGGCGGGTCGCTCCCTGTTGTTCGCGCGAAAGATCAAGTCGTGGTGGACGACCTGGCTGGCGAGATCGTCGCCGCCTGGCTCGCAGGGGGTCGCGCTGAGGCTGGAGAGGAAGGCCTTGTCCACGCCGTAGCCGCTGGCCAGCGGAGCGAGCATGTTGTCATCGCCAAGCCGCCAGAACAGCACCTTCTCCGCGCTGACCAGCTCGCCCATCGTTCGCGCCAGCCGGCTGTAGAAGTCCATCAGGCTCTGGCCCGCGACAGCGTGCGATGACACCGCCAGCAGCACGTCGACCTCCAGGTCGTGTGCTCTGTCGATGGCATCGGCGCCAGGCCGCAAATCGTCCATCAGCGGCCGGTCACCGGACCAAAGCCCTTCATACTTCCCCCCGAACCTAGCTTAACAAAGCTTTACGGCGCCACTCGGCGGACCGAACATTATGATCACCGAGGGGATGGCGACGGGGGATTCGGCGAGCATGAACGTGGACGCGGCGCTGCTCCACTGGTTTCCCGATCATGCCGCGAGATCAACCTCCGGGTGGTTGCGGACGCCGTATCTCTCCTCGCGCCTGGAAGGGCGGGGTGGCCCCGTAATTCACGTGCTGATGATCGAGGACGACGGGTCGATCGCGGAGATGTACCGGCTCCAGCTCGAACACGATGGCTACGAGGTCACCGTCGCGACTACCGGCGAGCTTGGCTTCTCGACCATATCGGGGTCGGCTCCCGACATCGTCCTCCTCGATCTGCTCCTCCCGGACCAGAGCGGGTTTGAGGTGCTCGCCTCGCTGAACGAGCGGTTCCCGAATCACCCACCGGTCGTCATCCTCTCCAACTATGGCGAGCCGTCAATGATCGACAAGGGTCGCGAGCTCGGGGCTGTCGAATACCTGGTCAAGTCGCGCGTCACGCCCGGAGACATCTCGGGCCAGATTCCGAACTGGGTCGAACGTGGCCGGAGGGGGCCTCAGGAGTCTTGACCCTCGCGGTAACCCTGGTCCAGGACCTGACGGCGGCAGGCTTTGTCGCCCTGGGCCTGGCGATCGCCTATCGCTGGTACCGCGAGCGCGGCCGTGCGCAGGGCAAGCTCGCGCTCGGCCTGATCGCCCTGGGTGTGGTCGCGGCGCTCGGCCGGCTGCCCTCGTCCTTGCTCCTGTCGGTGATCGTCATCGTCGGCTTCATGCTTTCTGGATTCTTCGTGCTTCTGTTCCGGAACGAGTTCATCCCATTGGGACGAACCGCCTACCGGGCCGCATATGCCCTGCTCGGATTCTCGATCCTGGTCGGCGTGTTCGACGCGGTCGCACTCCAGCACGCGAGCCCCCTCGTCACGTCGGCCGCAGCCTTTGTCCTCATCAGCACATGGGCGATTTTCACCGGCGAGCCGATCGTCCGTTTCTGGCTCTCCAGCAACGTATTGCCGGCCGTGCAAAAGGCTCGGATGCGATTTCTCAGCCTTGGGTTCGCCGTCTTGATCGCCATTCTCTTTGTGGACGTGCTGGGCGGCGGAGCGCTGCAGAGTCCTGCGGCGCTCATCGTCACGCAGCTACTGGCACTCGCCGTCGTGCCGCTGATCTACGTCAGCTTTGCTCCGCCACCTCTTTTGCGCCGGATCTGGCGGATGAGCGAGGAGAACGAGCTCAGGTCGGCGATGCAAGACCTCCTCATCTTCAGTCCGGATCGCCAGGACCTCGCCGACCGTGCTGTCTTCTGGGCCGTGCGGCTGCTCGGCGCCACATCGGGCTTCATCGCCGATTCAAACGGCAAGGTCATCGCGAGCGTTGGAATCGATGCCGATCGTGCGGCGAAGCTGATCTCAAATCACGCCGAAGCGTCGGCTCAAGTCGTCCAGGCGCCGCTGCATATGGCCGAGGGAGAGGGGTCGCTCGCGGTGGTGGGCGGTCGGTTCACGCCTTTGTTTGGCAGTGACGAGATATCCCAGCTGAGGGCGTATGCGAACTCCGTCTCAGCAGGCCTCGAGCGCGCCCGCGTCACCGAGCGTCTGGCCGCGATAGAGGAGCACAAGACGCAGTTCCTCAATCTCGCTTCGCACGAGCTCCGCGGCCCGGTGACCGTGATCCGCGGTTACGTTTCGATGTTGGAAGGCGGCCTCCTCGGCAACCTCAACGAACGTGGGCGGACGGCGGCGGGTGTCATGGCCGCCAAGGTGTCTGAGATGAATGAGCTGATCGAGGAGATGATCGAAGCGGCGCGCCTCGAAGAGGGTGGGCTCACGTTGCGCACTGTGGAGGCGGACCTCCGCGACATCGCACAATCCGCCGCCTCGACCGTGGCCCCGCTGATCGAGCCGCAGCATCGCATGGTGATGGACCTGCCGGAGCGCCGTGTGCGGGTCAACGTCGACCCTGACCGGACGAGGACCATCATCGCCAACCTGCTGAGCAACGCGATCAAGTACTCTCCGGCGGGGGGAGAGATCATCTGCCAGGTCCGCGCGCGTGCCGGCGTCGCAAGGGTTGCCGTGACCGACCAGGGACTAGGCATCGCGCGAGAAGACTTGCCAACCTTGTTCACCCGATTCGGCCGGGTCATCACGCCCCAAACCGAGCACCTCAAAGGCACCGGTCTCGGCCTGTTCTTGGGCCGGCAGCTTGCTCGCATGCAGGGCGGCGATATCACGGTCGCCTCGGTCGAGGGCAAGGGCAGCACGTTCACCCTCCAGCTTCCGGTCGCCCTCGTGGCGGAATCAGCTTCGGCAGGTCTGCTGGAAACGCCGATGAGCGATGGAGAGCTTCGCACGGACGAGCGACCCAGCGCCACCCGCGCCAGGCGCTGAACCGCGGCCGAACCGATGAGTTTTACTGTTCTGGTTGGTCTATAGCTCTGTCAGGGCCACAGAGGCCGGCCCGCGTCCATCCGTTTCTGAGCAGGTGGGAAGAGAATGAGCAGCGTTCGGGTACTCGTCGGCACGCGGAAGGGAGCGTTCATCTTGAGCTCGGACGCGAGCCGCAAGAGCTGGAAGGTCGATGGCCCGCACTTTGCCGGCTGGGAGATCTACCACTTGAAGGCATCCCCGGTGAACCCCGACAGGATCTACGCCTCGCAGTCGAGCGGCTGGTTCGGCCAGGTGCTCCAGAGGTCCGAGGACGGCGGCAAGACATGGGAGGCGGCGGGCAACCAGTTCCTCTACGACGGCGCAACCGGTACGCACAAGTGGTACGACGGCTCCCCGCACCCGTGGGAGTTCAAGCGCGTGTGGCACCTCGAGCCTTCCCTGAGCGATCCGGAAAAGGTGTACGCCGGGGTCGAGGACGCGGCTCTATTCGAGTCGCCCGACGGCGGCAAGACCTGGAGCGAGCTGCCCGGCTTGCGCACCCACAAGACCGCCGCCGAGTGGGCGCCCGGCGCTGGAGGGATGTGCCTCCACACGATCGTCATCGATCCGAGCAACCACGACCGGATTTTCGCGGCGATCTCGTCGGCCGGCACCTTCCGATCCGACGACGCGGGCGCGTCGTGGCGTCCCATCAACAATGGACTCAAATCGAACTACATCCCCGATCCGGACGCCTACGTCGGCCACTGCGTGCACCGCATCGCCATGCACCCGTCGCGACCGAACACGCTCTTCATGCAGAAGCACTGGGACGTGATGCGCACCGACGACGGCGGTGAGAACTGGCGCGAGATCAGCGGCAACCTGCCAACTGACTTCGGGTTTGTCATCGACATCAACGCCAACGAGCCGGACACCGTGTACGTCGTCCCGATCACGAGCGACTCGCACCATTTCGTCCCGGATGGAAAGCTTCGCGTCTACCGAAGCCGCAGTGGAGGTGACGAGTGGGAGGCGCTCACCAAGGGCCTGCCGCAGCAGAACTGTTACGTGAATGTTCTGCGCGACGCGATGACGGTCGACACGCTCGACCCATCTGGAATCTATTTCGGCACGAGCGGCGGTCAGGTTTACGGATCACCCGACGGCGGTGACACCTGGTCCGCCATCGTCAGGGACCTCCCGCCTGTGTGTTCGGTCGAAGTCCAAACCCTGCTGTGATCCAGGTCGTCCTGCCCAAGAACCTGCAGATCCTCGCCGGAGTCGGCAGGGTGGTCGAGGTTGAGGTCGCGGGCCCGGCCACCCAGCGCTCGGTGCTCGACGCGCTCGAGGCACGACACCCGGCGCTGCTTGGCACGATGCGAGACACCGTGACCAAGCAACGCCGACCGATGATCAGGTTCTTTGCGTGCGAAGAAGACCTGTCCGACGCGTCCCTCGACTCTCCCCTTCCCCAGGAAGTCAACTCCGGCAAGGAGCCACTCCTCATCATCGGCGCGATCGCAGGCGGGTAAGAGCCTCTCGTCCATCCCCAGCGGATTCAGGTCAGAATGACGCGGGTGAGATGAGGGACGACACTCGCTCCGAGCGCAGGTGGGCGGGCGGCGGTCGTCGAGGCTGTCGAGGCTGCGGAGGCGGATGCGCGAGCGTGATCATCGTCCTCACGGTCGGCTTGCTGCTGACCATCTTCAACACCGCGATCAGCATCGGCGTATCAGTCCGGGTCCCCTTCACACAGAGCAACTTGACTGTCGCGGGTTCGGTCGGCAAGAAGGAGAAGGCGCCTGACGCGCTGCCTTCTTACGTGCACGGCAAGCTAGGTGCCAACCAGAACTTCATCAACGGGTCCCAAACACTGACGATATGGGTCGCCGAAGGCACGGCGATCTTCGTCCTCGGCGAGCAGGAAGGCGCCCCCTTGATCGACCTCCACCTCGAAGCGCGTTAGTCGACGACTACCGTCACCTCGTACCTACCCTCCGCTCCGACGCAAGCACGCGCCTCGCCGCAGCTGACTCGGCTGGCGCCCACGACCGCTTTCCCAACTTTGATCGCGCGGAAAAGCGCCGACGTCGCCCCACAGCCCTCGCCGGGGAAGCACGTCCCAGCCGGCGCGGGCGACACCTGCTGCAGACCGTCCTGCTCCAGGACCGCCCCGTCTGAGCTGCCGGAGATCGTCCAGGCGGTGCTGTTCAGCGTCACGTGGACGGTGTCGCTGACGTGCACCTTGACGGTCAGCCCGTTCTGCGCTTCTCCGACGGCGTACTCATGCGACGCCCGCTGCCCAGAAGAGGCACACGCGGCAACGGCGAGGGCCAGCATCGCGGCGAGCCAGAGACGCACACGCTAGGTATACCCCGGGCGTATCGGCACGGGCCACACCTGGTCCGCATGGATGATGTAGCGCTGGGTCGCAAACGCGCCGGCCCAAAGGGGCCAGCACGTCGTGAGCGTCAGGTGGTAGCCGTTCACATCGGTGACCAGCGCCGTTCGGTCATTCGGGCTCACGATCTCCGTGCTGACCAGTCGATAGCGATAGAGCCCATAGCGAGTCTCGAGGTCGATCTCGTCGCCCTTCGCCAGCTGTGGAAAGTTGATCCAGTAAACGTTGTGTGCGGCCACGCCCACCGTGCCGGGATCCCCGGGCCAGCGCGTCGTCGGGTAATGCCCCGGGCTCGCGTACAGGACGCCGCTGTCGATGCCTTCTTTGATGGCGGCGAAGTAGCCAAGCTTTGGAATCCGGATGGCGAAGTCAACGCCGTCGACGGGACGCTTCAGGCTTGGGTCGAGGGCCTTAGGCGCCGCTTTGGTGGGGCCGATCTGGTAGGTCCAGACCTGGTTCAGGTGCTGCTGGTCGGACACGCCCTTCCACATCCCGTAGCCGAAGTTGCTCAGCATGATGATCCCGGCCACCAGGCAGCTCGCCCACAGCACGGTGAGGACTCGGGCCAGCCCGACGCGCCGCGCGGGCGCCAGGGCACGCTGACCAAACGCACGGCGGGCGTGCATCTCGCTTGTAGAACGCCCATTGAAGGCTAAAGGACGAAGTAGAAGGTCGCTCCCTCTCCGACGGCTCCCTCAGCCCAGATCCGGCCCCCATGGCGGTTGACGATGCGCCTGGCGGTGGCCAGGCCGATGCCTGCTCCCGGAAACTCGCTCTGGCTGTGTAGGCGCTGGAAGGCGCCGAAGAGGCGGTGCGAATCGATCATGTCGAAGCCGACCCCGTCGTCCTTGACGAAGATGCGCGCCTCGCCGTCCACCATCTCCCGACCGATCTTGATCTGAGGTGAGCTCTTGAGGCTGCTGAACTTCCACGCGTTGTTGATCAGGTTGGTGAGCAGGATCCGCACCAGGCGCTTGTCGGCGGAGGCCAGTATCCCCGGTGCTATGTCGACATCGATATGGGTATCGGGATTGGCGGCCCGCAGCTCCCCGACGATCTGCGTCGCCATCCCGGAGATATCGACCTCTTCGCGGCGCATCTCACCGCTGGTCAGCCGGAAGAGCATCTGCAGGCCGTCGAAGACCGACGTCATGCGCTGGCTGGCTTCCCGCATCCGCTTCAGGTAGTCCCGGGCCGTCTCGTCCAGCTGTTCGCCGTAGTTGGCGAGCAGGGTCTGGCTGAGGCCGTCGAACGAGACCAGAGGTCCACGAAGGTCGTGCGACACCGAGTAGCTGAATGCCTCCAGCTCCCGGTTGATCGCGGTGAGCGCGATCGTCCGCTCCTCGACCAGCAGCTCGAGCTGCGTCCGGTACCGGCGAAGCTCCTGCTGGGCCCGGTAGAGTTCGACGAACACGCTCACCTTGGCGCGCAGGATCGCCGGCACCACGGGCGCGAACACGAAGTCGACTGCGCCGAGGTTGTAGCCGCGTCCCATGTCCGTCTCCGCCTGGTCGAGTGCGGTCACGAAGATGAGTGGAGTCAGCTCCGAGCGCGGGCGCTGGCGAATGAGCTGCGCCGTCTCGAAGCCGTCCATGATCGGCATCCTGACGTCGAGCAGCACCACCGCGAACTCGTTGCGGAGCAGCTGGCGCAAAGCGTCCGCGCCCGACGATGCCTCGATGATGTTCTCCTCGAGCGGCGAGAGGATGGTGCGCAAGGCAAATCGCTTGGTCGCGTCGTCGTCGACCACGAGGATGTTGACCTTGGGCTTGGTCGGCGCCACGGCGGGCTCATTCTCAGTCGCTGCGCTCTGCTGGCGGGTCACCATCTCATCTTGCGGAACAGGTTCACCCCGTCCCGCACCTGCTGGTAGTGGTCGCGGTCAGGACAGTAGAGGAGTGACTCGCGCTTGCCGAGCCCCAGATAGCCGCCCCGAATCAGGCTGTCATAGAAGAGTCGATGAGCACGCTCCTGGAGGGAAGATCGGAAATAGATGAGCACGTTTGCGCACATGATCAGGTGAAAGTCATTGAACGACCCGTCTGTCACCAGGTTGTGTCGAGACCACATGATGCTGTGCTGGAGCCCGGAGTGGAAACGCGCGCTGCGCCCGACGATCGAGTAGTGGTCGGCCAGGGATCCCCTGCCGCCGGACATCTGGTACGACTCGTCATAGCGACGCACGCGTTCAACCGGATAGGAGCCGAGCCGCGCCACAGCTAGCATGTCTTCGTTCAGGTCCGTCGCGTAGATGGTGCTCCGGAGCAGAAGCTCCTCTTCCTGCAACAGCACAGCCAGCGAGTAGACCTCCTCACCCGTTGCGCAGCCGGCGACCCAGATCCGGCATGAGGGGTAGGTCCTGAGCAGAGGAATCACGTCGTCACGGAGGGTGTGCACCAGCTCGGGGTCGCGAAACATCGTGGTCACGTTCACGCCGACCACGCCCAAGAAACGCTGCATGCACGCGGCGTCGTGCAGCACGCGGTCCTGGAAAGCCGATACTGTGCGCACGTTCTCGCGCGCCATCGCAGTCATGACTGCGCGCCGCAGCGGGCTCAGCGCATATTCACGAAAGTCGTAGCCGTAACACAGCCGGATTCCGTCGAGGAGGAGCCGAATCTCGACTTCCTCTAGCTCGGTACCTGTCCCTTCCAGCCGGAGTGCTGCCCCATCACTCCGAGTCACTGAACCAGCCATGACTTGAGCATGGAAAGTAGGTGCGCGTTGTTTATCGGTTTGGCGATGTAATCGGATGCTCCCGCTTCGATGCATTTCTCGCGGTCTCCTTTCATTGCTTTGGCGGTCAGAGCGATGATCGGCCGCTCCCCGAATGAGTCGAGCTCACGCATTTTCGACATCGTCACGTAACCATCCATCTCCGGCATCATCACGTCGACGAGGGCGATGTCGAAATCGTCCGCTTGCTGCAAGAGGTCCAACGCTTCCTGGCCTGAGTCGACCGAGACAACCTCCATCTCCTGCCGCTCGAGCATCGCAGTCAGCGCGAAGATGTTCCGGATGTCGTCATCCACGACCAGCACCTTCTTGCCGGTAAGCGCGCCGTCCGTGACCTCGGTGCCGTTCGACCTCACCTCCTCAACTCTTTCGTTCTCCTGATCGGCGTCACGTAGGACCGAAGTGATCTCCTGCTTCAGCCGCTGTGGCGAGCGGGCGTCCTTGATCACGATGCTCTTGGCCGCCTTTCCCAGCTTGAGCTCCTCCCTGCGAGTCAGGTCTCTGGCCGTGTAGACCAAGAGCGGTGTCGAGCCGAGCGACTGGTTCGCCTGGAGCTCCTCGATCACCCGCCAGCCGCTCATACCCGGAAGCCCGAGGTCGAGGACGACGCAGTCGAACCGCTCCTTCTGGAGCAGGGTCAGGGCTTCGTCACCCGATGACACCGCGGTCGTCCTGGTGTTGGTCGGCGCCATCAGGTCGATGATGTACTGCCGCTGGATTGGATCATCCTCGACGACGAGGAGCGATTTCGCCGCCGCGAAGCCATTGCCGCCAGACGTCTGCTCTACGGCCTCTGACTTCAACGGGCCGTGACTGCCGGCTCCCACCAGAACAGGCTGCGGCGCGATGCCGGCCGCGGCTTCCATCGTTTCAGAAGGGGCTCCGCGACGCGGGTGCGCGGGCGCGATCAGCGGCAGGTAGACGGTGAAGATGCTCCCCACGCCCGGCTCGCTCTGGAGCCGGATCTCGCCGCCCAGCAGTCGGGTCAGCTCGCGGCAGATCGAAAGACCGAGTCCGGTGCCGCCGTACTTCCGGCTGGTCGAGCCGTCCGCCTGAGCGAACGATTCGAAGATGGACTGCTGCTTGTCGATCGGGATGCCAATGCCGGTGTCGATCACGCGCAGCGCGATCACTTTCGGCGAGTGGTTCAACGCCTCATTGGACGGGCTCCAGCCGGAGGTCGCCATCTCGGCGACGAATTCGACCTTGCCGCGCTCGGTGAACTTGAAGGCGTTGCTCAGCAGATTGTTCAGGATCTGCTGCAGGCGCTGAGGGTCGGTGGGAATTGTCTGCGGCAGGTCCGACCGGAGATCTATCGCGAAAGCGAGCTTGGTGGCTTCCGCAACGTGGCGGAAAGTGCGCTCGAGCATCGGCTTGAGCTCCTCGAGCGGCCAGTTGCTGATGTCCAGGGCCACCGTCCCTGACTCGATCTTCGAGATGTCCAGGATGTCGTTGATCAGCTTCAAGAGGTCGGTGCCGGAAGACCGGATGATCGTCGCGTACTCGATCTGCTTGGGCAGCAGGTTGCCGTCAGGATTGGCGGCCAGCTCCTGAGCCAGGATCAGCAAGCTGTTCAGCGGCGTGCGCAGCTCGTGCGACATGTTGGCCAGGAACTCCGACTTGTAGCGCGAGGTGATGGCGAGCTGCTCCGCCTTTTCTTCGACCAGCGCCTTGGCCCCTTCGACTTCGAGCCGGCGCTGCTCCACTTCGGCGTTCTGCTCCGCCAGCTGGCGAGCTTTCTCCGCCAGCTCCTCGTTGGTGCGCTGCAGCTGGTCTTGCTGGCTCTGCAGCTCGGTGGCGAGGGACTGCGACTGCTTCAGCAGATCCTCGGTGCGGCTGTTCGCCTCGATCGTGTTGAGCACGATGCCGATGCTCTCCGCGAGCTGGTCGAGAAAGTCGATGTGGGTCGGGCTGAACGGCTGGAACGACGCAAGCTCGATGACAGCTCGAACCTCGCCTTCGAAGAGGACCGGGAGCTCGATGATGTTCGCGGGCGTCGACTCGCCGAGCGCCGAGGCGATCTTGATGTAATCCTTTGGGACGTTCGTCACGACGATTCGCTTCTTCTCGAACGCGCACTGGCCGACCAGGCCTTCGCCCAGGGCGAACTCCATCGGGATGTTCTTGCGCTGCTTGTATGCATAGGCGGTTTGCAGCGCGAGGTGAGCGGGCGTTCCATTCGCCCCGACCATGCCGTAGAAAACGCCGTGCTCAGCATGCACCAGCGGCGCCAGCTCGGACAAGATCATCTTCGAGACGGTCATCAGGTCACGCTGGCCCTGCAGCATGCGGGTGAACCGAGTCAGGTTGGTCTTCAGCCAGTCCTGCTCGTTGTTCTTCTCGGTGGTGTCGCGAAGGTTGCGGATCATCTCGTTGATGTTGTCCTTGAGGTTGGTGACCTCGCCCTTCGTGTCGACCCGAATCGACCGCGTGAGGTCACCCTTCGTCACGGCCGTAGCCACCTCCGCGATGGCACGGACCTGGGTCGTCAGAGTCGCCGACAGCTGGTTCACGTTGTCGGTCAGGTCGCGCCACGTGCCTGAGGCCCCAGGCACGCTCGCCTGCCCGCCCAATCTTCCTTCGGCGCCGACCTCGCGGGCCACCGTCGTGACCTGCTCGGCGAAGACGGCAAGGGTCTGGGTCATGCTGTTGATCGTGTCGGCGAGCTCTGCGATCTCGCCCTTCGCCTCCAGGGTCAGCTTGCCTCTCAGGTCTCCGTTGGCGACCCTGGTAACGACGCGGGCGATGCCACGCACCTGGTCGGTCAGGTTGCTCGCCATCGTGTTCACGTTGTCGGTCAGGTCCTTCCAGGTGCCGGCCACGCCTTCCACGTTGGCCTGGCCTCCCAGCTTGCCGTCGGTGCCGACCTCGCCGGCCACGCGCGTCACCTCTTTGGCGAACGCGTTGAGCTGGTCGACCATCGTGTTGATGGTGTTCTTGAGCTCGAGGATCTCACCGCGGACGTCGACGGTGATCTTTTTCGACAGGTCGCCCTGCTGGACCGCGGTCGTGACCTCAGCGATGTTGCGGACCTGGCTCGTCAGGTTGCCGGCCATGATGTTGACGTTGTCGGTGAGGTCCTTCCAGACGCCGCCCACGCCGACAACCTCGGCCTGACCCCCCAACCGGCCTTCGGTGCCGACCTCGCGGGCCACGCGCGTCACCTCGTTGGCGAACGCGTTGAGCTGGTCGACCATTGTGTTGATCGTTTGCTTGAGCTCGAGGATCTCGCCCCGGACGTCGACGGTGATCTTTTTCGAGAGGTCACCTTGCTGGACCGCGGTGGTGACCTCAGCGATGTTGCGGACCTGGCTCGTCAGGTTGCCGGCCATGAAGTTCACGTTGTCGGTGAGGTCCTTCCAGACACCGCCGACGCCCTTGACGTCGGCCTGGCCGCCCAGCCGGCCCTCGGTGCCGACCTCGCGCGCGACACGCGTCACCTCACCGGCGAACGCGTTGAGCTGGTCGACCATGGTGTTGATCGTCTGCTTGAGCTCGAGGATCTCGCCGCGGACGTCGACCGTGATCTTCTTTGAAAGGTCGCCTTGCTGGACCGCCGTGGTGACCTCGGCGATGTTGCGGACCTGGCTCGTCAGGTTGCCCGCCATGAAGTTGACGTTCTGGGTCAGGTCTTTCCAGATGCCGGCCACACCCCTCACATCGGCCTGGCCGCCCAAGCGGCCTTCGGTGCCCACCTCGCGGGCCACACGGGTCACCTCGTTGGCAAAGCCGTTGAGCTGGTCGACCATGGTGTTGATCGTCTGCTTGAGCTCGAGGATCTCGCCCTGGACGTCGACGGTGATCTTCTTCGAGAGGTCGCCGTTCGCGATACCGGTGGTGACCTCGGCGATGTTGCGAACCTGGCTCGTCAGGTTGCCAGCCATCTGGTTCACGTTCTCGGTCAGGTCTTTCCAGATGCCGGCGACTCCCTTGACCTCGGCCTGGCCGCCGAGCTTGCCCTCGGTTCCGACCTCGCGCGCGACACGCGTCACCTCGCTGGCGAAGGCGTTGAGCTGGTCGACCATCGTGTTGATGGTGTTCTTGAGCTCGAGGATCTCACCGCGGACGTCGACGGTGATCTTCTTCGACAGGTCGCCCTGCTGGACCGCGGTCGTGACCTCTGCGATGTTGCGGACCTGGCTTGTCAGGTTGCCCGCCATCAGGTTCACGTTCTCGGTCAAGTCCTTCCACACCCCGCCGACGCCGCGGACCTGAGCCTGGCCGCCGAGCTTGCCCTCGGTGCCGACCTCTCGCGCGACACGGGTCACCTCACCGGCGAACGCGTTGAGCTGGCCGACCATGGTGTTCACGGTCTTGGCAGTGTTCAGGAACTGACCCTGCAGCGGCCGCCCATCGATCTCCAAGGGCATCGTCTGCGACAGGTCGCCGTTGGCGACCGCGCTGATGACGCGGGCGATCTCGGAGTTTGGCCGACCCAGGTCTTCGACCAGATCGTTCACCGCGTCGAGGGTCGAGGCCCACGCGCCGCCCGCCTGACCGATGGAGGCGTGCTGGACCTGGCCTTCCTGACCGATATGGCGGCTCAAGCGCCGGATCTCGCGCTCGAGCCGCTCGTTGGATTCGATGATCGAGTTGAGCGCCGCGGCCACCTTGCCGGCCGAGCCGGACCAGTCCGCGGGCATACGCACGGAGAAGTCGCCGCGGCGCACCGCCGCCAGGACCTGGAGCGTGACCTTGCTGTCTACGTCCGCTCCGTTCTTATCTCCGTTCTTGTGCTGGGTCCCACCTCTGACTGCCGATTTGGTTGCCATGTCCCTTCTTCCTTCCTTGCCTACTGCTGTTTTTTCGCTCTCACAGGCTGCGTGGTACCCAGAATTCGACCTTGGTTCCGGTGCCGGGATCGCTCTGGACGCGGCACCAGCCTCCGGCGAGCTGCGCGCGTTCCCGCATGGCGACAAGTCCGATGTGACCCGGCACGCGGGCTGACTCGGCCACGACAAAGCCGGTCCCGTCGTCGCTGACCTCGACCCGAAGGCCGCCGTCTCCCGTCGCCGCGACGACGGTGACGCGCGTTGCGCGAGCGTGCTTCTCAACGTTGTTGAGCGCCTCCGAGATGTTCTTCAGAGCAATCGCCTGGATCGCCTGCGGGACCTCCTCGCTCAGCCGGATGTCGATGTGCGGTTCTATTCCCGCACGTACGCGCATCGACTCGAGACGCTCGCTGATCGCTTCGCGCATGTCACTCGGAAGCTGCAGCGGTTCAGGGCTTACGTTGGTGAGCAGGCGACGGAGCGAGTCCTCGACCTTGCGCAGCGTGTTGCGGAGTTGGTCCAGCTGGACGATGTTGTTGATGTTCGTCTCAGTTCGAATGCGCTCGAGCTGCAACTCGGCTCCAGTCAGCAACTGCAGGGAATCGTCGTGCAGCGCGCTGGCGAAGCGGCGGCGCGCCTCGTCGCCACCCGCGGCGATGTTGTTGAGAAGGTGGCGTCGCGCGGACATCGCCTCTTCCAGGCGCACGGCCGTGTGGCCGAGCTCGTCCTCTGACTCCTTGTACTGCCACACGAGCCCTGTCGCCATGCCGGCGAGCCGCAAGACACATAGGTCGTTGGCGGTGAATCC
>Ga0209806_1000718_pt1 | contig 22558 bp, 25 predicted proteins | sample GraSoiAngelo_152_FD_186166 | JGI IMG/M metagenome (GOLD analysis project Ga0209806, IMG submission 186166) | Grasslands soil microbial communities from the Angelo Coastal Reserve, California, USA - 14_1009_12_30cm (SPAdes) (version 2) | ecosystem: Environmental > Terrestrial > Soil > Grasslands ... | reverse complement strand
TGGCTCCTCGGTCCGCATCTAGCCGATGCAGGTCTGGAGCCAAGTCGAGGAACGACGGGAGCACCTGTGCTGCCGCACGAAGTACTTCGGCCAGGCTGTCGCGATGAACAACCAGGGCAGGGTGCTAATTCCGATCGTTTTGCGGAGCAGTGCGCACATGAGAGGTGGGGTGGATCTACTCGATTACTTGAATTATCTGGAAGTTTGGAACCATGCCCAATTCCTGAAAAATCTGAAAAGCAGTCCAATTACGGCGCAGGACAAAAAGATGCTGAGCAAACTGTCCTGCGCCCCACGATTCCCTCGGACGATACGCCGGAACAAAGAGGAAGGACATGTGCACGGAACAGAAATGCTGCGATTCAGGATAGACCGCGAGTGCATCCGGATTTACGCGGTCAAGCGGGCCAAGCCCTTATCCGGCCACGGCACCTTGGGGCAAGACAGAACGCGCGCCAGGGGCCGAAAACACCAATCCAAACTCTTCAACCCCCAGCGCGGACAGAACAGTGTCTCTCAAAGTGTGTTTGCCCCGCTGACAGGGTTGGTTGGTCGGGGAAGGAAACACCCGTGAGCGATGTACGTCTGAAATATCCGCTGTGGCAGAACCACTACCTACAGGCAATGGCTGAAACTCATCCTGAACTGCTGAAGAGTAAAATTAGCGCCGCAGAGCAGGTCGTCAGCCTGCGACTCAGGCAACTGGCAAGCACCGCAGACGACTATGAGGAGCAGATCGCTGGCAGCCGCGCGCGGAGGGAAGCGCCAAGGAGAAGATCGATGGAATCATTACTCAGTGGTTTGGGAAAGGAACAATTGCGACCGACGCTTTGAGTCGGGTGTTGGTTAGGATTGCTAAAAACGCAGTACACTTTTGTCCGCAGTTCCATAAGGCGGAAGACTTCATACTAGGACATGCTATTCAAGAGTGCCAACGCCTATACTCCGAGGCAAACACTCGTATAGCTCTCGCCCACTTCAACTGAATTTAAGGTTCTCTGGTTTCGATGGGAGTATCGCTGGCAGTCCTCCTGAAGCTCACTCAACCTTGAAACTTGTCGAAACTTCCGCAACGCGGACATCGTGAAATTCGTCGAGCACAGCGAAAAAGCCAGCCCAACGCCAGAGCGATGAGCAGAGTGACTGAAAGCGTCGCGATGAAGAGCTGCTCGAGGAGAATGCAGTCATTCGGGCCTTCAATCAGCTCTTCGATCTGAAAGACCCCAACACCGGTGTCCACAGCACTCGCGTCTGGGTGGAGTGAGGAATGCTCGTGTCCTTCGCCAAAGTTCAAGATGCGTTTGAAATGAATAGCGCGTGGAGTGCTCTGCAACACAGCCGGACGAGTCGTGCATACGGGTAAAGATATCTACGCCGCTCATACGCCTGCGTGCGCGGAACCAAGGATTAAACGAAGGCCATTTCGACAGGTTTCTTAGTCACTTTCGCGCAGCGCTGGATGAAGTGGACGTTGAGACTGATAAGGTTGAGAAGGTCACGAAACTTCTTGAAAGTAAACGCTGTGCTGAATCCCTGAGAATCTTTCTGCATCGGACTCTACGCAAACAATCTGTGGAATTGGCGACCGAAAACTCAGATTGCGAACTCTCGATCTCGCCCGCAATCCCCTACTTAGTGATATGGGCTCTTCCTCCTTGCCTGTGAAGCCTACGGAACAAATTATGGTGCCGCCGATTCGGACTCTGGTTCCAAGACATCCGTGCTTCTTCGCCCCCAAACCGTTCCCACGGGATGATGTTTCGAGGCTTCCGGGTAGACCGCCCTGGCGCGGCTCAGAGCTTCCGCTATGCTGTTGCACATATTCTCGGGTCCGATGTGTTGCTGAAACTCAGCCTGATGCATGAGTCTCGAAGGTTGTTCCCTGGCACCGCAGAGAATGAGTTCTCGTCCCGATTCGTGCACCTGGTCCGCTAAGCTCTCCAATGCTTGGAGGCCGGTGGAATCGATCGCGGTCATGTTGCGCAATCTTAGAATCAGGATCGGGGGCAGGCCGGACAACCGCGTTGTGATCTCCTCGATCTTGTCGGTCGCTCCAAACAGGAATGGTCCATGAATTCTAAAGATAGCGACGTACGCAGGGATTACCTTGTGCTGCAGGATGTGAACATGTCCTTCGCGGACGTACTCCTCAGTTACCTCTGAGACTGTGGTCGTCTGTGTGACTTTCCTAATGAAAACTAGCACGGCGAGAATCATCCCTGCTTCTACGGCTACCGTCAGATCCGCAAACACGGTCAATAAGAAAGTGACGAGCCATGTCGCAATCTCCATTCGAGAGAGCTTCAAAAGCTCGGGGATTTCCCCCCACTCACCCATGTTGTAAGCGACAACCAGCAGAATTGCGGCAAGGACCGACAACGGGATAAATCTTGCCAGGGGAGCTGCGAAGACCACGATGGCCAGGAGGGTTAGGGCATGAATCATTCCCGATACCGGAGTTTTCGCCCCGGAACGGATGTTGGTGGCCGTTCTCGCGATGGCGCCCGTCGCCGGAAGCCCTCCGAACAGCGGAGAAAGAATATTCGCGACCCCTTGTCCCACAAGTTCCACATTCGGATTGTGTTTGTCGCCGCTCATGCGATCGGAGACGACCGCGGACATCAACGATTCGATTGCGCCTAGCATGGCGACCGTGATTGCCGGCGAAATCAACGGCCGGAGTAAGTCCAGGTGAACGTGCGGAACCTTGAGCGTTGGCAGCCCTGAGGGGATACCACCAAAGCGAGTCCCAATCGTCTCGACTGGTAGTTTGAGCAGCACGACCGCCGCCGTACCAACAAAGAGAGCGATGATGTAACCAGGAACCCGCTTCACGTACCGCATGAAAACGATAATCACCGCGAGCGCAACAACGGCAAGCGTCGTCTCGAGAGGCGAGAAGGAAGGGAAATTGCGCACCACCGTCTGAATGCGAGCGAGGAACTCTCCCGGAACCTTGTCGATCTTCAGCCCAAAGAAATCCTTGAGTTGCGTGCTGGCGATAATAACCGCAATGCCGTTTGTAAAACCCACGACCACGGGCCGCGGTATGAACTTCACGGCCGTGCCCAGACCGGTTACACCCAGAATCAGCAAAAGGATACCGGCCATCAAGGTGGACATGAACAGTCCGTCCAAACCGTATTTCGCGATGATGCCGAAGACCACGACCACGAACGCCCCGGTAGGGCCTCCGATCTGGGTTTTTGATCCACCCAGAGCGGAAATCACAAAGCCCGCTACGATCGCGCAGTACAGACCGGCTTCCGGTGGAACGCCGGAAGCGATGGCGAAGGCCATCGCCAGAGGAAGCGCGACGAGACCCACGGTTATGCCGGATAGAAGGTCCGCCACGAACAGGCGCTTCGTGTAGGACTTGAGACAGAGGATTGACTTGGGTAGCCAGTTATTCATTGTGTTCTTCGTGTTGTCCGCTCTTCCAGATTCCGTATGACTTGCCCGCTCCTGCAAACCGCCTACGCGTGTAATATTGGACTTCTCTAGTTCGAATTGCGTTTTCTGTCCAGTCTCACTTCAAGTTTCCGGCAGGCTCGGCCACGAAAAGGCGGGCACTTCGATTCTGCCGCTGGCACTCAGTTACGCCTGCACGGCGCGCTCCTTTTAGCTTTTCCCAGCCCTTGACGCCCGCAATTTGATCCGCTCGCGTGCCGAGCCTCAACAAGAATCGCCGAACCACTTCTGCGCGGCGCTCCGCAAGTGCCGGAGTACACGCCTCCGAACCCGAGTCGTCACAATATCCGACGATCAGAATTCGGGCCGCGTGATGTTCATGCAACCATGCTGCTGCGCAATTCAGTGCGTTCCCGCCCCTTGCGGTGAGGTTGAGGCCATTCGGGGTGAACCGTAGAGGCTGTTTCAGAAAAATCGGCTCTTTTAATGCCTCAGAACTGGATTGTCCACTCTTGCTTGGCATGCTCACGAGAGCGAGCCGTGGGTCTCCCGTCAGTTCGTACTCGGTGTCAGCTACGGCACTATTCGCGGTTGCCTTCTCGACTATCGGTTGGTCAAAGTGCTTTTGTAGCGGTACCCAATCGGGTCCGCTCCCGAGCAGGCAGAACGCCATCAGTGGGGTCAGAATGTTTGCGGCAAATCTCATGGATGTGACCCTTTGCTATTCCTCGGCTCGCTGAATCAAGGGTTTGATTTTGGCCGCCCGTCTTCCTTCCCTCGGGTCCAGCTCGTCGTACTCCACCCAGTCCCCTACGAAGAGCTCCTGGGGGTCCAATCCTTGAAGCGAGGATTCATCAAACGCGACCAGGCACCCGTCGTCACCCAGGATATAGCCGGGACGCCGATTTCTAAGCAATTGGGTGATCGATCCTCTCGCCTTCATTTCTTGCTCCTAGAGTCACTGCGAATCTTGCGCTCATCGCATCAGGGTCCGTCTGCTGTTGCCTCAAGGCCCCGGAAATCTACCGGCGAAGGAAAGCTCAACTCCCCCGTGCGGGTTCACTTCGGGAATCCGGTATGATCTTGACCCCGGCAGCCCGCAAACGCTCGTGCCCAAAGTGTTCGCGGTATTCCACCGCTTTCCCAATCGAAAGCGCCCGGATGTCCGTTCCGTCCAGGGAAGAGAGATCGAAGTATGCCTCGGTAGCTGACGCTCTGGCCCGAAGAAAGCGTGTGAAACTCCGTTCAACTCAAAGCCGATTTTCGGAAAGGTACCTGCACTCCGTCATCACCGCGAATCATGCCTTTTTGCTGGTTGCAATAGATGTGCCAGATCACTCCCTGCATGTTTCTAACTCCTGTTCGTTCCGAAATACCCAACCTCCGTTTCCTTTCGCGCGTTCGGAGAATGACCCCTCTACCTTCGCGCAGGCGGCTCCAGCCCCGACGACTCGCAGATTTACATTACCCCGGTCCCACCGACTCTTGCCGAAATTACGTTTTCTGCATCCTCGCTGGTTGCCGTTGTGCCCCCGACCGCAGGCTGCACATTAATGCCAGTGGGAAGCTTCGCCCCCGTGGCGAAAAAGATCCCGTAAGACACTTTTAGGCCGAGGCTAAGCTCACCGTAGCTCAAGCCCACGACCAGCGATTCCTCGTTGAAGGTTACATCGTCTCCGTCGTCTCCGTGAATCATCCCCGTCCTCCGCGAATGAAAGAGCTGCACAATCTCCCCGCGCAAGCCCTCCCTCTGCATCAATTCCTTGACTCTGGTACCTCTTTTCATGGAGCCTCCGCGGAAAGAGTACAGGACAGTTCCGGTACTCGGTGTGATGCGAGTCCGCCGTTGCTTCCTTCATTTCGAGATTCTGCTCGGATCAAAGGCAGACGCTTTGGCTTGCCACGCTCAAATTCGATCAGACCGGCAATCAGTTCGTTGAGCGCGGAGTCGACCAGTTGTGCGGTGCTGGTGTTTGCGTTTCCTGTCATCATGAATTGCCGTGTCCGAAGCGAGACCAAGGCGCACAGGAGGAAGGTATTGGAGGTCTGTTTCTCCGCTTCCGCAAGGAGCCTCGACCGCACGCTCATTTGGTTTAACCCTCGCTCGACTCCTGCGCCGGCATTCGCCGCACACGGAAAACCAAACTCCTCTTGAACCACAGGAACCGCGGGATCGCGAGCCTCTCCACCTCCAAACGGTTCGGCCAAGTTTCCTTGTCGGAGCGAGCCACGCGGCCAATCCACGAGCCTAACGCCTTTTCGGCGGGTCTAGCTAAGAACCGGCCGGCAGCGCCACACAATGCACACAACAACAATCCGCTGCCGAGGGCAACTCCTCGGAAAAGGGTTAGCGCGGCTAAGCCTCCAACGATTAACCATAGAGCAAAAAGAAACTGCATCGTCTTGCAGCCGGTCGCAGCTTCCTAAGAAAAAACCGTCACGGGTCGCGCAGCCATCTATTTTGGCGAGCGAGTCTCCTGACTCTCGAAGCAGACCTTGCGTCCGATGGAGCCAGAAGTGGTTCGCGCGCACTTTGCGACTCAACACGAATTCCAGAGCTTCCCAAGGAACCGTGAAGAAGAGAGGAGATGGGTCGGCAATCTCTTGCAGGATGAGGACGAGTCCTGCGCCGGTCAGCGCCATCGGGAACGCTCGCCACAGCATGGAAGCCGCCAAAAGAAGAACTAATCCACCAGCAAACGGGAGCTCCCCTAGGGCCAAGTTCTTGATGTTTCGCAAGTGACCAAGGCTCCAACCGCCCAGACCCAGGGATGAACTCGGCAGCCTGGAAACGCTGTTGCATATGCGAACATTTGCAGGTGGCGGATAAAATTTTTTCGCCCTACTGGACCGCCTCCATCTGCTGAAGCATGTCTCGCACGCCCACCAAGTGGTTGTTAAAGATATCTTTGGCCACGTCAAGAAGACGGAACAGAGTGGTGTCGGAGACGGAGTAATACACATTGCTCCCAGCTTTGCGTCCAATCACGATGTTGCGCACTCGCAGAATTGCGAGCTGCTGTGAAACATTCGCAGGTTCAATTTTCAGAATTTCGCTGAGCTCGTTGACCCCCTTCTCACCATCCCGGAGACAGTCCAAGATCCGGATGCGCATGGGGTGCGCGAGAGCCTTGAAGAACTCGGCCTTGAAGTTGGCAATCTGCTGTGGCATGCTCATCCTTGGGTACAGGCATACTCTAATCTGCGAAGTTTGCTGTGTCAAGTGCTATCATCGAACTGCATGAGGCTCGTTATACCCGTAGATGTACAACGGTAAGCACTTAGAAAAGTCGCAGAGGGGACCTCCCGCGTAGGCACGGTGCAGCAGACAGCAGGAGACGGTCATGTTTCGCAGCCCCAAGTTCTCTGTGTTTCTACCTTGGGTAGAGCTTTCGTCCTCCACCAAAACAAATGGCGACAAGCAACGGTTGCTTTCCCCCAATAATGGTGACGCAAGCGAGGAACGAAAGGCCAACATCAAGCGCGCATGGTTTTTCGCGACGGTCGCTGTCTTATTTGTTCTGGCGAATCAGCTAGGTCATGTGAGAAATGCGTCCGATTCAACCTCCGGACCGGCTTCCGCAGCATCTGTGAGCTTGACACTATCTCGCCTCGAAGGGCCGCGAGAGCGAGTCGGGTTCTCCGTTCGGTTCCGGCTGAGCAACCGAGGGAAACATTCCATCTTTTATCCTATGCGCGCAGGGACGACTGTTCCGCTCGGACGGATTGTCGGGCGGACTTCCCCGTCATCGGAGTGGATAAATCTGTCGACTACGTCAAAACAGGGAGTGTCCCCTATCTCGGGGCTCATGGACGCAAATCTCACTTGGATTGAGATGCCGCCGGGCGGTTGGGTTGGCGGTGAGTTTCATGATGCTAACGAATCTCCTGGAGAGCATGCCTATGTGATCTACGTAAAATCAGCGCCAGATGCGAGTGGAATCAGGATTGTCTCAAATTCTTATCCCTCTCTTGCCAACCAGTAAGAGACCGCGTAGTGCCGTAGCTGTAAATTAAATAGCAATATAGATCGTCAGGCTTTGTAGCTTGTGCGTCGAAGGTTGAAAAGACGGCAAGAACTCACAAAGGGAAAATGACGCAGCGCAGAGGGGTTACGCATCGTAACGAAAACTCGCACGGAAAACTGTGCGACGATGGTATCCGAACGTTCTATCATTCGCGTCGTGAACAGGTCTCATGAACACGCTTCCAGTTGGCCCGGCCTTCGCACTTAGTCTTGCGGCCTACTCGACTGGCGCTCTTGCTAGTCTTGCGATTTGGAGAAAGCCAGCGCTCTGCCGCTACATCTGTTGCGGCAGCGCCTTGGCAGGCGCCAGCTTCGGCGGCCTCGCCGCAGTACTCGGGATTCTTCAAGGCGCGCCGCTCCGGTGGTCGATCTCCTCAGGAATTCCACTGTTTGCATACAGCTTTGACTACGACGCTCTGGCAGGCTTCTTCAACTTGACCCTGGCGATCCTCGCAGGTGCAGTTTCCATCTACTCATTCGGCTATTTGAAAGAGTTCGAGGGTAAGCGGAACATCGGCTTCTTCGGCTTCTTATTCCATCTCTTGCTTCTCAGCTTGACGATCGTTTTTACTGCCGCCAATGCTTTCCTCTTTCTGATCGGGTGGGAAGTTATGGCGCTGGCTGCCTATGGTCTGGTCACGTTTTACCACGAAGATCGGGAAACCCGGCGAGCGGGCTTGCTCTACATCGTCATGGCCCATATCGATGCCGGGTGCTTGCTCCTTGGTTTCGCTCTATTGATGCAGGTTAGCGGCAGCGCGGACTTTGCGAGCTTTCGCACCGCCGCCGGGCATTTATCCAGCAGCCAGCAAGCTGTCGCGTTTGTGCTGTTCTTTGTCGGCTTCGGCATCAAGGCCGGTGTTATTCCGTTCCATATCTGGCTTCCCGCAGCCCACCCCGTTGCTCCGAGCAACATCTCGTCTCTGCTTTCCGGAGTCGTGCTCAAGGCAGGCATTTATGGCATGACGCGCGTTTTCCTGGATGGACTAGGGGTGCTGCCGTCTTGGGCCGGTTTGCTGGTGCTCATCGTGGGCGTAGCCTCTGCCGTTCTTGGTGTCTTGTACGCCTTGATGGAACATGACCTCAAACGATTATTGGCCTACCACAGTATTGAGAATATCGGGATCATCCTCATCGGCCTCGGCGCGGCTTTGGTTTTCCGCGTCGCGGGCCATCCACAACTCGCGGGACTAGCCCTCATCGCCGCGCTGTTTCACACTCTCAATCACGCCATCTTCAAGTGTCTTTTGTTCCTGGGTGCCGGGTCGGTGCTGCATTCGACGGGGACCCGAAACATGGAGGAATTGGGCGGATTGATCCGTCCCATGCCGGTTACGGCCTTCTGTTTCCTGATCGGAGCAGTCGCCATTTCCGGCCTTCCCCCATTGAACGGATTTGTCAGCGAGTGGCTCACGTACCAGAGTCTGCTTGCCGGATTTGGCGCGACCGGAGGCTTGACGCGAATCCTGTTTCCGCTTGCTGGCTCCATGCTCGCGTTGACGGGAGCCTTGGCCGCGGCTTGTTTTGTGAAGGCATTCGCGATTACGTTCCTGGCCCTGCCGCGCAACGCTGGGTCCCGCAGTGCCCACGAAGCCCCACGCTCCATGCTCGTTGGCATGAGCTGGTTGGCGATGGCCTGTGTGGCCTTGGGCTTGGGGGCTACCTGGTTTCTCCCTGCGTTCGACGCGCTGACTGAGCAACTACTCGGACAGAGAATTGGCAGCAATCTCATCAGCTCGCATGGATGGGTGCTCTCCGCAGGAACACCTCATGGAGGTATGGTATCCACCTCGGTGATTGCAATTGCACTTCTGCTCCTGCTGATTCCTGCTCTTCTCGTGGTGTCGATTGCGGCGAGGCGGTTCGCAAGCAAGCGCGGACCCGCGTGGGACTGCGGCTTACCCGGCCTCACCGAAGACAACGAGTACACCGCCACCGCATTCTCAAAAGCATTGCGGATGATCTTCTCCGTTTTGTACCAGCCGCGTCGCGAGATTCAAACTGTCTTCGATGTATCCCCGTACTTTCCGAAAGCGATTCGTTTCGAGAGTGAGATCGAGCCGACGTTCGAGAAGCGGCTGTACGTTCCGCTGAAAGATCTCCTACTGCGGTTCGCCACCAGAATGCGAGCCATTCAGGCCGGCAGCATTCATGCCTACCTGGCATACATCTTTGTAACCCTCGTCTTGCTTTTGCTCTTTGGAGTTCGCCCGTGACCGGCCTGATAGCCAAAGCAGGTCTGCAATTGGTATTGGTGTTGCTCGTTGCTCCGCTCCTCGGCGGCATCATCAAGACTCTGAAGGCCAGACTGCAGACACGTCGCGGGCCGAACATTCTTCAATCCTATCGCGACATCTTCAAGTTGTTTCGCAAAGGGATGGTCATTCCGGAGACCGCGTCGTGGATTTTCTCCGCAACTCCGTACGTCGTCTTTGTGACCGCCGCTCTTGTCGGACTCATGATTCCTATGACCGCGACAGACGCCCCTCTGAGCTTGTTCGGGGGTGTTCTCGCGGTCGTCTATCTCTTAGCGCTTGGACGCTTCTTCCTTGCTCTTGGCGGGCTCGACGCAGGCAGTTCGTTCGGCGGCCTCGGTAGCAGCCGGGAAATGACCCTTTCGGCGATCGCCGAGCCTGCCATGATGCTCGCGATTTTCACTGTGGCGTTGGCAGCAAGTTCCACAAACCTAAGTGAAATGGCCAAGGTCGCCGTGAGCCAAAGCTGGAAGTTTCTGGCGCCGTCACAGATGCTGGCATTTGCGGCGTTGTTCATCGTGCTGATTGCGGAAACGGGACGCATTCCAGTTGACAACCCGGCGACGCATCTCGAATTAACCATGATTCACGAAGCCATGATCCTTGAATATTCCGGACCCTACCTCGCTTTGATTGAATATGGCGCCTCGATCAAGCAGCTCGTCCTCATGACCTTGGTGGTCAACACGTTCTTCCCGTTCGGTTTGAGTTCTGACTGGACGGTCCGCGGACTCGGTGTGGGCCTGCTCTTTTACTTTACCAAGATGCTTCTGCTGGCATGTCTCATTGTTCTGGTGGAAACGACCAACGCGAAATTGCGGCTCTTTCGAGTGCCGGAACTGCTCATGGTTTCTTTCATCTTTGGAGCGCTCGCGCTCATCTCTACATTCTTATTCTGAGGCTTTCCATGACCTTCCTCCAAGATCCAGAGTTCGGCGACAGAATCATCACCCTGATGGCGGCACTGGTCCTTGTGCTGCAGATCGCCGCGGTCGGGCAACGCTGGCTGGTCTCGAGCATTCGCATTTTCGCAGTGCAGTCGTTCCTCTTAGCGGGGATCGCGGGGATCATCGCGTACTTCAACCATGCCAGTCATATATATATCGCTGCCATGCTGACGCTCATCTTGAAAGCGGGGCTGCTTCCTTGGTTGCTGGAGCGTCTCGTAAGAAGAATCGAAATCCGGCGAGAGATTGAACCGCTGATCAACGCTCCGCTGTCGATTCTGATCGCAGGCGGCCTGACTCTGGTGGGCTACGTTGTTGCGCAGTCCTTTTACCATCCAGAGGAGACGTCCGTCCGAGGGGCGCTTGGGCATAACACGCTCGCTGTCGCGATCGCGCTGTTCCTGATCGGTTTCTTCACCATGTTGAATCGTCGCAAGGCCTTGACTCAGGTCCTCGGGCTGCTTTCCCTTGAGAATGGCCTCTTCCTGGCTGCGATTTCGTTGACTTACGGAATGCCGTTGGTCGTTGAACTCGGTATTTTTTTTGATGTTCTTGTTGCGGTCATGGTTCTCGGCATTCTCGTCTTCCGAATCCGAGAGGCGTTCGATTCGATGGATGTCAGCAAGCTTCGGAACTTGCGGGAGTAGACAAACGTATGATTTTGCTCTGGCTCCTTATCGTTCCTCTGGTCGCCAGTCCTCTGGCCTACGTCCTCCGAAAACGGCACTTCATGGAGGCGGTCAATCTCGCGGCCTTCGCGGTTTTGCTGTGTTTGGCAGCCACGCTGGGCGTTCGGGCACTTCGGAGCGGCCCCGTTTCAGTTTGGGATGGATTCTTTTACGCGGACGCTTTGAGTGCGTTGGTCGTTCTCCTGTCCGCTTTTGTGGCCCTGGTATGTTCGATCTATGCTGTTGGCTATTTTCGTCACGACGAGAGTAACGGAGTCTTTCGGGAAGGTGAAGAATTGGGTGGCGGGCCCGCTATCAATAAGCTGCGAGAATACTACGCGCTTACTCCTCTGTTTGTTTTTTCCATGATTCTCGTCGCTCTTGCCAACAACCTTGGAATACTCTGGGTGGCGATCGAAGGAACCACGTTGGCATCCGTGTTCCTGGTCATGTTCTACGGGCGCGAAACGTCTCTCGAAGCTGCATGGAAGTACGCCATCATCGGGGGCGTTGGGCTCTCGATGGCCCTGTTCGGCACGATTCTGACCTACTATTCCGCTCATCAGGCCCTTGGAACGGACACGCTGGCGGGGCTGAACTGGTCCGTCCTTGTCGGAAACGCCTCTCAGTTTGATAAGCCGACCATGCGGCTGGCCTTCATTTTGATTCTGCTGGGCTACGGAACGAAGGCCGGCATCGCTCCCATGCATACCTGGAAGCCGGATGCCTACAGTGAAGCACCCATCCCTGGGGCGGCCATGCTCGCCGCAGGAGTCCTCAACTGCGCTCTCTATGGTCTCGTGCGATTCTACATATTGAGCGCGAAATGTTTAGGCCCTGGGTTTGCCTCGCACCTTTTGATTCTTTTCGGACTGCTTTCGATGGGGGTAGCCGTCCCTTTCATCCTCGTCCAGAAGAACTTCCGGCGTATGCTGGCCTATTCCAGCATTGACCACAGCGGGATTATGGTGCTTGCCCTCGGCTTCGGGGGGCCTTTGGGCGTCCTTGGCATGCTTCTTCACATGACGTTTCATTCGATTACCAAGCCTCTGCTTTTCTTTTGCGCCGGAAATGTCCAGCAACAACTGAAGACAGATTTATTCCGCGAGGCGAAAGGAGGCCTGATCCATTCGATGCCTCTGACCGGCGCTGCCTTTCTCATGGTGACTCTGGCGGTCACCGGAGCACCTCCTTTCAGTTTGTTTCTGAGTGAGTTCACGATTCTCCGCGCAGGTTTCAGCCGAGGCTATCTCGTTCTAGCCGTTCTGTTCATCACCTTTCTCGTGGCGATTTTCTCCGGATTCCTCATCCACATCGCCAACATGGTGCTTGGTCCGGACCCAGGCCTTCCTCCGGCCGACAATTGCCGCTGGAAGAGGTCCTCCGTCGCGGGCTTGGCTCTGGTGATTATTGTCATGGGTTTCTGGATACCGGCTCCGTTGTTCCGGCTCATTCAGGGCGCAGTGGGCATTGTGACGAGCGGACGATGAGGCAAGCGATGTCTGCATTCTTTGAGGCTCTTGAACAGAAGTTTGGCGCGCAGATTCAAGCGCCATCTGCCGAACGCGAGGATGAAATCTATGTTGTTGTGGGTGATCCGGACATTCGGGCTCTGGCCGAATACCTGCGGAGTGAGTTCGAAGCCAGGCTGGTTACGGTGTTCGGCGAGGACCGGCGTTCTGTAGAACGTGTTTTCTTCAACTACTACGTATTTGAACGGAAAGGCGACACTCGCTATCTGATTGTGCGAGCTTCAGTCCGTGCTGACCATCCCGAGTTTCCATCGCTCTCTGCGGAGTTGCCCGCCGTGAACTGGCAAGAGCGGGAAATCCAGGATTGGTTTGGGTTGAAAGCCGTCGGACACCCCAATCCTCGCAAGGTCGCCCTGCATGACAACTGGCCGGATGTTCATCCCTTGCGCAAGGACTTTCTGCTTGAGACAGTACTGCCGCCGTTCCAGGGAGAACGCCACATCTACCGACCCGCTTTGGGCGAAGGCGTCTTTCAAGTTCCGGTAGGGCCGGTTCATGCGGGAACCATCGAGCCCGGCCATTTCAATTTCGCGGTAGCCGGTGAGCCGATCCTCTATTTGCAGCTGCGAATGTTCTATACCCATAAGGGCACGGAAAAACTCTTTGAGAAGCTGCCCATACCTAAAGCTGTGTTTCTCGCGGAGAGCATCTCCGGGGACTCTAGTTTTTCGCATGGAACAGCTTTCTGTCAGGCCATTGAACGCGCGGTTCAGATGGAAGTTCCGTTGCGGGCTTTGATCATGCGAACGATCCTTCTGGAGCTCGAACGAATTTGCAATCATGTAGCCGATATCGGGGCGATTGCGACCGATGTCGGCTTTGTCGTTGCCAATGCCCACGCCAGTCGGCTGAAGGAGATGCTCGTCACCCTAAACGAAAACTTGACGGGCAATCGTCTCTTGCGGGGCATGATCTGTGTCGGAGGCGTGCGAAGGGGCTGGAATGCCGTGCAATTGGGCTTGCTCCGTGCCACAGTGGACGCTTTCGCAGCCGATTTTCAAGATCTCGTCACGCTGATTGACTCCTCCGAATCCACTCGCGACCGGTTGGAGCAAACCGGAGTCCTCCTGCCTGAGAAGGCAAAGGATTTGGGAATCGTGGGCGTGGCAGGACGCGCCTCAGGCATTGACCTGGACGTTCGGCGCGATCACCCGTATGCGGCCTATGGCCGCTACTCCTTCCGCATACCCGTTTATCAGGTTGGCGACGTGAATCATCGGATGCAGGTCCGTGTCGACGAGGTGAACGAATCCCTGGGGATCCTCCGGAACGCTGCGGAGGACAGCCAGCACGGAGAGTTCCGTGCGCAGATCCCTCCCATTCCCCCGGACCGTTGCGCGGTGAGCGCCGTCGAGGGATGGCGCGGCGAGATCATCCATTGGATTCGTACCGGACCCAACAATCATCTGGAGCGTTGCAAAATTAAGGATCCTTCTCTCAACAACTGGCCAGCCCTGGTCGAGGCGGTTCAGGGAAACATCATTGCGGATTTCCCGGTCATCAATAAGAGTTTCAATCTTTCTTACTCGGGCACGGATCGATAGGCGATGTTCAAGATCATCCAGAAGACGATCCGCACGGGCATTGTAACGAAGGCCTACCCAGCCGAACTGGCACACGTTTCCGAACACTTTCGCGGCCGGCCGCACTTCGATTTCGAAAAGTGGACGGACGCCCGGCCCGCTGCAGAGGTATGCCCCACCGGGGCAATCTCTCTTCGCGACAGCCACGATTCTCGCGAAGTGACCGTCGATTATGGCTTGTGTGTCTTCTGTGGCTTATGCGCCGAAGCCTCGTCCGACAAAGCCGTCCGAATCACGCAAGAATTTGAACTGGCGACAAAGAACCGCCGCAACCTCGTCCTCACAGCAGAATACACATTGAATGCCGACCACACGCATCGGCAATTGGGCACGGTGCGTCCCGGTTCCGGGAACGTCGAAACGGATGTCAAGATTGTTGGGCAGAAAGCGCACGAAACGATCCGCAAAGTCCTGGGGCGTTCTCTCGCCATCCGAGAAGTGGATGCCGGGTCATGCAATGGATGCGAAGTGGAGATTGTCGCGCTCAACAATCCGATCCATGACATCGAACGCTTCGGAATTCAGTTTGTGGCATCTCCCCGTCACGCCGACATGCTGTTGGTCACCGGTCCGGTCACCCGGAATATGGAGCTGGCCTTGCTGAAGACGTATCGAGCGATGCCAGAGCCGAAGGTAGTCGTCGCGGTAGGCGCTTGTGGCATCAGCGGCGGTATCTTCGGCAAGAACTACGCGTCTCTGGGAGGCGTCGACAACGTCTTGCCCGTCGACGTTTACATTCCCGGCTGTCCACCCCGGCCGCAAGCTCTCCTCCACGGAATCCTGCTTGCTGTCGGGCGGCTCGGAGAGAAGCTGTATCACGAGCGCGGTGGGTGATCCAACTTTCGTGTCATCCAAAGTCCTTTGACGATGGAATTTGCCTTAAGCTGTGGTGGACAAATCATCAGGGCAGGCAACACTCAAGTTCGTTCTTCTCACTTGGAGACGTGCCGAAGGCGGCTTCACTCCAACTTTCTTATCCCCTATTGTTTAGCCCTTATTGGCCACGAGTAAACCAGTTGATGTTGGCGGGGTAGCCTACACCTGGGTTTTCGGTCGCCAATTCCATAAATTGTTCGCGTAGAGACCGATGCAGAAAAGATTAGCGGGAACGAATCCAAATTGAGCGCTTTGCACACCGATCACACAAATGATGATGCTATTTGCTCCCGCAATGACCCAACCGTGCCATAGTTTTTTCCCAATTAAAACCGTAGAGATAATGGTCAAGATGCAGGATATGTAGTCTAGCTTCAGCATTTCTTGTCCCTTGCACTCGTTACGTGGGCTACTTCCAATCGGTCGTCACCATTGTAAGCACCCAATCCGGTGACGGCGATAGTGGTCAACCGGACAGGTGACACGAAAGTTGAAATGAGGCTTGCGACACGCGAAGAGCCGGTCAAAAACAAAATCCCGGTAGGGATAGGATAGTACAATGAATTGATGAACTGCCAAGTGAAGGACGAACTGGTGAGTCAGCTCATCGCTTTGAATAACAAACTCAATCTGCTCAGTCCTAATCTGGTACATGGGGACGAACAACGCGCGGAAGTGCAACAACGACGTGAGAGCTTATACGCCGAGATCAAACACCACAGGGCGAAGGGACACGAAGGCAAACCGTGCCCGGCGGCAAGACAGGTCTAGGCCAGTCGCCCCTGCCTCGCTTGGCAAGCGAAACCGCTCAGAAGTTCGAGGCCAAAACGGTTTCATTTCCATCATTTCCAATTCCAAGTGCTTTGACTTGAGATAAGTGCCGCCAGCTCAGCGTGTTAGGGTTTGCTAGAAGGAGCTTGGGAAGCGCTGTTCTACCAGTGAACTAACCCGCTCGTTATTTCTGATTGGTATTTCACTGAGGGACCATCTGTACAGCGGTCGGATTGATTCTCTTTCATGGTTGAAGGTTGGAGCAGCTGGGTCCCACCAGCGCCGACGAATCGGCGGAATTCAGTTGCTTTGAACGCCTGCCTGTCACGCAGTAGTTCGCAGGTCGAGTCGCCGTTGCTTCCGTCAAATTACCGTTCAATGTTCTGCGATCCAAGTCGAGGACTGCGGCGACGGGACCACCCAGAGCATTGGCGCGACCATTGCAAACCTCAGGGGGGCTGGACTCGCCCGATTGATTGCCCGGCTCGATGGCGGAAGCTATGATGTCCGGCTCGCTTCCAAGGGGCCATGATGTCTGAGCTCGTCACCATTGGCACGTATTCGGTTTTCATTGCGAGTTACGTCGTCTTCGCCCTGGGAAAGTTTCCTGGCATGAAAATTGATCGCCCCGGCGCGGCCATCATCGGGGCGGTCCTGATGTTTGCAATCGGCGCCATGCATGCACACGATGCTCTGCAGTTCATTCATTTCGGCACTGTAGCGTTGCTTTTCTCGATGATGCTTGTGGTGGCCCTGCCTGCATTTGGCTGGCTTCTTCGATTGGATCACGGAGCTGGTCGTGACTCGACTCAAGCCCCACCACCTGCTCCCCACAGTGATTTTCCTGAGCGGATTGCTTTCCGCGTTCTTCGTCAACGACATCATTTGCATTGTCATGGTTCCTTTCGTCTTGAAAGCCACCCGCCGAATGGGGGTCAAACCAATACCCTATCTCTTAGCAGTGGCAACGGCGTCAAACATCGGGAGTACCGCAACCATCACGGGGAACCCGCAGAACATTCTGATCGGGTCTTTTTCCGGCATTGGGTATCGGGATTTCCTATGGCACTTAGGTCCCGTCGCGCTCGTCGGCTTGTTTCTGAATTGGCTCGTACTCTGGTGGCTCTATTTCCGTAGGCGTATTCACGATGTCCAAACCGAAGCTCCCGTCGATGCGGTGCAAATTGACCGCGCAGCTCTGGTCAAGGCTGGGCTGGTGACCGTACTCGTTCTGGCCGGATTTCTTGCTGGCTTCCCACCACCTCTGGTCGCCGCAATGGGAGCAGCCATCATGTTGATCACACGTACGCGCGACCCTCATCTGGTATACGAAGAAGTGGACTGGGGCCTTCTTGTTTTTTTCGTCGGGCTCTTTCTGATAGTGGGAGGCGCAGAGAACGCAGGTTTGACGGAACGCCTGCTAGGTTTCGGCGGGCGTTTCAATCTGCAGCACCTAGGTGTGTTCACATCGGTGACCGCGATATTGTCAAACTTGGTCAGCAATGTGCCCGCCGTAATGCTATTGAAATCCCTCGTGACTCGATTTGCCAACCCTCATACGGCTTGGCTCACGCTGGCAATGGCCAGCACCCTTGCAGGGAACCTGACCATCACGGGTTCCGTCGCCAACATCATCGTGGTAGAACGGGCTCGCAAAGAGGTAGCTATCGGCTTCTTCGACTACTTTCGAATCGGTCTGCCCATCACGCTTCTAACGCTGTTGTTTGGCTGGCTCTGGCTTTCCTGGATTCAATGACTGTCGCTACAAATGTCGCTAAGTAGCCGAGCAACCGCTGGCACCTTTCCTCTCCTGCCACGCCTAAACCAATTCAGGCTCCGTCCATTCACGGTAGGAAGGTTGTAATCCTCCAATCGCGGCAACGGCGCACACCACAATCCAAGGTGGTGTTTTTCAGGCGACCAGTGCGAGAAACGACGCCAATACGACTAGGAATTTGCAGTCATCTCTCGATTGCCCGACGTGGGATGAACGCGTCCCTGACCTCTGTTCGAAAAAGATAAAAGAGCAGCGCCCCAGCGATTGTGACACGCGTCGTGCCCCTAACGAAATGGCCCATAAAAATACCGATCAAGTCTCCTAAGACCTGGGTTGCGATGATGACCACGGCGAGGCTCCATCCCCAAAGGCGTCGTCCAAACCAACCTACACCGGCAGCCGCCAGTGCGGTGCTCCCTTAGGGCGTTCGGCGGAAGTTATCGGGTCGTCGGTCGGATTAGTACCGACAAAACGCGCCAGCAGTGACCAACCAATTTGCTGCAGAGAGGCCGACGTGGAAGCCGGATAGCTTCCGGTTAGCAGACACCCGTGGGCCAACGGTCCAGGGCATCAATGGTCGTGTTTCCCAGAAGGACCGAGCCCCATGCCATTTGCTAAGATCGAGCAATGACATCGAGGGACAGGACAGGGCATAACGCGAGTGATCTAGGTTCGGTCGAGTCTTGGCTGGTCTCGGCAGGACGGGACCGGCGCCCGGGCTTGCCGCTAAACGTGCCGCCATGCCCGGCGTCGAACTTCGTGCTGGGCGAGCGCCGTGCGTACTCTCGCGACGACGGCACGCCGAGTTGGGAGGCACTGGAAGAGATCGTCAGCGGCCTCGAAGGTGGCTCTTCGGTCTCCTTCGCCTCCGGCATGGCGGGAATCGCGGCGATTTTCGATCAACTCCACACAGGCTCGGTCGTGGCCCTGTCGGACGACTGCTACCAGGCTGTCGCGGGAATCGCCAAAGCTGGCCAAAGCCGCGGCCGGTGGACCGTGCATCGCGTCGCCGTGGCCGACACCGCGCGCTGGATCGAGATGTGTGGCGTGGCCGACTTGATCTGGCTGGAGTCGCCTTCGAACCCGCTGCTGACCGTGGCTGACCTGGACGCCATCTGCGCCGCACCGCGGAAGCGTGGTGCAATCCTAGGCGTGGACAACACCTTCGCTACGCCGCTCAATCAGCGTCCACTGACGCTCGGGGCCGACGTGGCCATGCAATCGGCGACGAAGTTCATCGGTGGACACTCGGACCTGCTCAGCGGCGTCGTCACCGTGCGCGACGCGAACCTGCTGGCGGCGCTGCGGCAGGCCCGGGAGCTCGCGGGTGCAACACCCGGCACCCTCGAAACGTTTCTCGCGGTCCGCGGGGCTAGGACGCTGGCACTGCGGCTGGAGCGGGCGCAGTGCAACGCGATGACACTGGCCGAGCGCCTCGCGCGACATCCAAACGTCACTCTGACGCGCTATCCCGGCCTCGCGAGCCACCCAACTCACGCGGCCGCGCGACGCCAACTCAAGGGCTTCGGCACGATTATCTCGTTCGACGTGCGTGGCGGCGCCTCCGCCGCCGACGCCGTGTGCGCCGGACTGCAGCTCATCCAACACGCCACCAGCCTGGGCGCGGTCGAGTCCACTATCGAACGGCGGGCCAGCATTCCTGGGCAGGAGCACCTGCCCCCGGCGCTGCTGCGGCTGAGCGTGGGTATCGAGGCCGTCGAGGACCTTTGGACCGATCTAGATCGAGCACTGCGCAACGTGGCCGGATGACGAGCCGGAAGTCAGACACCCCCCGCGGAGCGGGTAGCTTGGTGAGTGGGGCCGCCAACAAACGCCGAGTGCGGCGCTTCTATGGGCACCTCGTCGTACGGACAGACAGCCCGTGCCGCGTGTAGGGAGCGCCGGCTTGGCTGAACGCACCTCATTCGACGGTTTCTCCGACGGGAGTTCCGGGAAAACCGCGATACGAGAAGATGCCGGCCCGCTCAACCGAATCCTCTTGCCAGCTCACGCGCCATTTGGTGCCAAGCTGCAACAAGATCAAAGCAGCGGCAAAGAATGCGCCGGCGAAAAGAAAAAGTCCCCCCGAATACTGCCCGGTTCGCTGCTTGATCGCTCCGAGAATAAAAGGCAAGAAAAAGCCCCCCAAGCCGCCGGCCGCGCCGACCAATCCAGTGAGAAGCCCGACACGGTCAGGGAATCGCTGCGGCAGGAGTTGAAAAACGGCTCCATTCCCCATGCCCATCATTCCCATGGACAGAAACAAGAGCCCTACTTCTAGCGGAAGCACAGGAAGCCTCCCTACACCTCCGAGGCAACCGGCCACGCCAGCCAAGAGCAGCAAGAGCAAGCGATAACCTCCGATCTTGTCCGAGAGCCATCCGCCCACGGGCCGCAAGAAACTTCCCGCAAGGACAACAATGGTCGTAAAGTCGCCAGCGCGAACTTTTGAAAGTCCATACTGGTCATGAAAGAAGGTGGTGAGAAAACTGGCCATGCCCACGAAGCCACCGAACGTAAGGCTGTAGAAAAAACAAAACCAAGCCGTATCCGGTTCCCGCAAAATCGCTGCGATTGCTTTCCAGTTGGGTGGTTCACTGCAGCGCGGGCTGTCCTTTGCCAGCAAAGCGAAGAGAACCAATACAACGATCACCGGAAGCATGGCCAAAGCGAAAGTGTTCGCCCATCCAAACTTCTGAGCGAGGCGCGGCGCGAAGAGAGTGGCGATGAGCGTCCCCGAATTTCCTGCACCAGCAATGCCCATGACGAGCCCTTGATACTCTGGCGGATACCAGCGTCCCGCAAGCGGCAGAGCTACGGCAAAACTTGCGCCACCAATGCCCAACAGGAGCCCAAGAAAATAAAAGTGTTCAACCGTATGTGCTAAGCGCCAGGCAATAATCAGCGGAAGCAAAGTGAAAGCGAGCCCGAACAGGCCGGTCCTGCGTTCACCAAAACGCTCGCCGAGAAATCCGAGTACAGGCCGGAACAGCGCTCCACCCAGAAGAGGAATCGCCGTTAGCGACCCTTTCTGGTAGGGCGTGAGCTTAAGCATTTCGGAGAGGAACGGAGCAAGGGCACCGAGCAAGACCCATACCATGAAGCTGACATCGAAATAGAGAAACGCGGCGATGAGCGTTGGGAAGTGGCCGCTTTCCATGAACTTGCTTTTTTCCATCTCATCTCCTTGCGCGGGACGGAATTTCTTCCATCCCGTCCGACCTCATGCCTGGACTCTGGCTCTTGGGCTCCCGCGTACGCCCCAATACTGCGGAGCGATTTGCGCCCTCTCGATACGCACGGCGCACTGCTTGTAATTGGGCTCGCGAGAAATCGAATCGAAGGCGCTTTGCGTCACTTGATTGACATTTGCCTCGGCGTAGTGAAAGGGCATGAAGACTTGCCCCGGCGCGATGATCTCCGTAACACGAAGCTCTACGCTTTTCACGCGTCCTCGAGCTGAAATCACGTCGATGCGGTCATGCGGCTTTAGTCCGAGCGACTGCGCATCCCGCGGATTCATCTCCAGCCATGCGTTTGGCGAGAGCCGTTCGAGGATCGGAACGTTTCCTGTTTTGGTGCGCGTATGCCAATGTTCGACGGTGCGGCCAGTATTCAGCACGAAAGGAAAGTCCGTGTTCGGTTGCTCCGGAAAAGGTTCCCACTCAACCGGCAAGAGCCGCGCTCTTCCGTCCTCTGTCGAGAAGTGCCCATCGGAGTAAAGCCGCGTCGTCTTTACTTCTGTGGCGCCTGCCGGATGGGGCCACTGAATCCCGCCGTGGCGCTCGATGAGCTCGTATGTGAGCCCGGAGTAATCGCAGAGCCGGCCCGCCGAAATCCGCTTCCACTCCTCGAAGGCATCTTTCGGCTGGGTCCATCCCGGAAAAAGCTCGCCGTAGCAGCCGAGCTTTTTTGCCAAATCCAAAAAGATGTCGAAGTCCGTGCGGGCCTCTCCAGGCGGTTTCACAGCGCGATTGACCTTGCTCACGCGGCGTTCCGAATTCGTATAGGTGCCTTCTTTTTCTCCCCAGATAGCCGCGGGGAGGACGAGGTCCGCGACTTCGGTTGTGGGCGTGGGATGAAATCCATCCTGAACCACCAGAAAGTTCAAACTATCGAGGCTGTGCTGTAGCACGCCGAGATTCGGGAACGACACGATTGGATTTGTGGCGATGACCCACAGAGCGCGAATCTTCCTCGCAACCGCTCCTTCGATAATGTCCGGGTACGCCCATCCGCGCGATGTAGGCAGGCGCTCCGCGCCGATACCCCAGAGCGCCGCCAATTCCTCGCGGTCGGATGCACTCTCAAATTTGCGATACCCAGGGAGGCTCGACGCGAAGCCCGCCTCCCGTGTTCCCATTGCATTGCATTGCCCAGTAATCGAAAAAGGAGACGCTCCCGGCCTGCCGACGTTGCCGGTGATCAACGCAAGATTGTTGATGACGTTTACGGTTTCCGTGCCCTTGGTGCTGTGGTTCACACCCATCGTCCAGCCGATGAAAGGAGCCTTGGCTTTGCCGTAGATGAGTGCAGTCTTGTAGATTTGCTCGGGCGTAAGCCCGGTGAGTTGAGAGACGTGGTCCGGCGTGTACTTGCGAACCGACTCTTCCAGCTGGTCGAAACCCGTGGTATGCGCCGCAACGTACTCGCGATCGATGAGACCGTTCTCGATGAGCAGATGAATCATGCCGTTCAGAAGAGCGATATC
>Ga0209806_1000716_pt1 | contig 22578 bp, 19 predicted proteins | sample GraSoiAngelo_152_FD_186166 | JGI IMG/M metagenome (GOLD analysis project Ga0209806, IMG submission 186166) | Grasslands soil microbial communities from the Angelo Coastal Reserve, California, USA - 14_1009_12_30cm (SPAdes) (version 2) | ecosystem: Environmental > Terrestrial > Soil > Grasslands ... | reverse complement strand
CCGAGCCCGTCGACGACCGCCTCCAGGAGGACCTCTTTCAGAGCCTCGTGGAATCCGCGGACTACGTGGACGGACAAACGCCACTCCCGGCCCGGAGTGGAGGGGCGCTGCAACTCGCGACGCCGGAGGCGATTCGTGCTTCGTTTGCCGAGTCGTGGGAGGCCCTCTCTCATTCCCTCGGCCTCGGGGTGGATCCGGACAAGGCGCTCCTCGGCGTACGGGACCTCGTCATGTACGACATACCGGACGGGACGCGATCCACGCTTTCCGTGCCGGTCGAATACGATGTGGAAGCGGACGCGGGTCTGTACTGCCTCGCCTTGGTCCACAGCCTCGCGAGCCTCGGTGCGAAGTCGAACGTGATCCTGACGCACACCGCGTACAACCGAGAGCGCGGCCCGGAGGAAACGAAGCGGTTCCTCGATGTCCTCGCGAAAGGCATCGATCCGTTCCGCCATTATGCCCGTCGACACGGGATCGCGATTCACCTGGAAGGACTCGGCTCCGGCTATGAGCTGGAGGGCGCGTTCCGCAGAGCCTTCCCGATGCCGGAAGAAGCGAAGTTCGATGCGCATTTCCTCATGGACTACGAGGAGGAATGGTTCCTGACGCCGCACGGGAGGGAACTGCTCGACCTCCTTCCGATGATCGACGTGGTCGTCCGGCACACGAAACTCGGGATCGCCGGCGGTTGGATCCCCACGAGGATGCGACGGGCCTCGTACGTGTATTCGCAGAATGGGTCGGTTCACAGCAACTGGAACTTCGAGGAATATGCGGCCATGGTGGCGGTGTCCTATCTGTCGAAGCTGCTCCATCAGGGAGAATCGTTGTCGAAGACGTACGCGTCGGTCGACGAAATGAAAGCCCGGTACCGAGACCGGGAGATCAAGCTCCGGCAGAAGATTATTCGCCTCCGACCGAAGCCGCGGAAGCTGTTCGTCCTCGGTTCACCCGTGGGTCTCATCCAGGTGTACGCCTAGAGCAGCGGGGCTTCCGCAAAGAACGCCGACAACATGTCGTCCGTCCCCTTCGCTTCCGCGGGCATGCCCCGCCACTGCGCGAGAACGGCTCGGTTCGTCGTCTCGAAATCAAGGAGCAGGTCCCGCATCTGTCTCCGGAGTTGATCCGTTTCCTCGCCCTCGAGGACGACTGTCAGGTAAGTGTGCCGAGCCCGTTCCACGACCAACGTGTAGGTGCCGTGGCTGATCGAGCTGAGGGATTTCCCTCGAAGGATCGGGAACGAAGTTCGCATGAAGTTCTGGATCACATCGAGCGTCGCTCCGAAGAGATCTTGGTCGATGACCGTCTCGCCCGGCCGCGCCTTCGAACCGATCAACGTTCCATCCTCAAACGTGAGGAACGAGGCTTTGATCGAGTAGCGGCGGGACTGGAAACGGCGGACCGCCTCGGAAATTCGCTGACGGCTCCCCGGGTATAGGGTGTAAATGGTCGCTCCCGCGATGATCAGGAGCAAGGTCGAGAACGGCGGCGGGATGTTCGACCGGAGGGCCCCGAGCGCTCCGTTCGTGCCCAGTCCGAGGACGAGGATGAGCGTGAAGACGATCAGGAAACCCTGGGTCCTCCGTGCCAACTGCGGGGATGCCTTCCGAACGATCCGGTGCAGCCGATAGAGGTTCACCACACCGCCGATGCTATACCCCGCGATGTACACGAGGACGATCAGGAACACGGTTTCGTTGAACAGGGGAAGCCATAGGCCCGATCCCGGGGCCCGCATGACTCCTTCCAGCCCGAAACTCCAGACTAGGACCAGGATCGCGATTGTGACCACACTGAGGGACCAGTACACTCGTCGCATGCGGTCGATGTAGACGAGCGTGAACAGGAGCAAGAACATCGCCGTCACGATGGAGGTCGAGAGCGACACGAGGCCGGCAAACCGGGCGAAGCTCTCATCGCCAGCGGTGAAGAACAGATAGTCCCAGACGGCGTAGAGTCCCGCGAAGATGCATGAGAAGAGGAAGAACGTCTCCGTCCAGGTGTGGATTCGGTCTCGGTAGACCTGGAGCGCTGCCAAGACGAACCAGGTGGCTGCCGACGCGAGAGGGAGGACGCGTAGCAGGTCGTAGATGTCCATCGGTTCACGTAGACCGCAACAGGGTCGAGTCCATTGGGGAGCGATTTCAATATGAGGTAGGCCATATATAAACGGGGGTTTCCGGGTCCGATTGGAAGCCCTGTCCCCGGTGAAATCGTAACATCTGGATAGGAGAACTTATTTTGTCGTCGGAACGATTCCGCCGCCGTGGCGGAAGCGGTTCGGATTGCGGGCGCAGGTCTCGCCGGATTGACCGCCGCGTATGTGCTCTCGAAAGCCGGGCGACCCGTGGACGTGTACGAGCGGAAATCCCGGCTCCTCCCTAGCTCGGGACCTCACACGGAGGGAATCCGGAACTACCGGGAGCGAGACGTCCTCGATGAGTTGCGGTCGTTCGGATTCGACATCCCTCCGTTCAGCACGGTACAAGCGACGATTCGATGTTCTCCCCACGCGAGGAACGTGATTCGCGGACCCGCGCACTACCTGTTCATGCGCGGTCGAGAGGAGCATACCGTGGATCAGATTTTGTTCGAGCGCGCGAAGGCGGCCGGGGCGCAGTTTCACTTCGAGGAAGAAATCGATGCGTCGAACGTCGACATCGCAGCCACCGGACCTCCGCCGGCTGGATACAACATCCTCGGAGCGGGTTACTCGATTAGCGAGAACGGCAGTCGCCTGAGTCGAGACACCGCCTACGCGTTGTTCGACAACGACGTCGCGCCGGGCGGATACTTTGCCATCACGCCCGGGATCGGATTCCACTCTCTCTATAGCGTCTCCTGGAGCGAACTCGATTTCGATCGACTCCTCGCCCGGACGGAGAAGGCCTTCGATATCCCTTGGATCCGCGAGATCGTGGGCACGGGAAAGCGGGTCGGGCGAATCCTCGGCCGCGCGTATTTTGCTCCGGAACCGATTTCCAGGGCAGTCCGAGACGGCACGCTCCTGGCGGGCGAAGCGGGTGGATTCCAGGACGCGGTGGCCGGATTCGGATTTCGCTACTCCGTGATCACGGGCGGACTGGCCGCCCGTTCCTTGCTCGAAGGCCTGGACTACCGCGCCCTGTTGCGCGACGCATTCGGATTGGAGTTCGAGCATGCAAATGCGATGCGCGAGAAAATGAACAAAGCCTCGAACGAGGACTACGACAGGATGATCGGAGCCCTCGGTCCCGACATCACCCTCCAAGAATACATAAAGCGGCGGGAGGCGCGTGGATTCTGAATTCGCTGGTCGATTCCACGAGGGAGTGACGGTGCCGAAGCCGTTCGTCCTCTTCGATTTGGGAGAGACCCTTGTCGATTTGAGGGAGCTCCTCGTCTCCCTCGCGGCCAATCTTGCCGCAAAATACCCGACGCTCCAAGGAGACGTCGCCGACCTCGTGCGCCGGTGGATCGTCGATGCGTCTCGCGCGATGCCGCGGGATCCGGACCAGCGTTTCGTGTCGGAATTCCAGGTGGCGTCGGCCGTGATGGCGCAGATTCTGCAAGGACGCGGAATCCGTGTGAGCGACGCCGCCGCGGGGACGATCCTGCGGGAAGGATGGAATGATTTCGAGACGCGCGTCCACTTCGTTCAGGGTGTGACCGAGGAATGGCTCAAGGAGGTCCGGAGCCTTTCTGCCGGCTTGGCGATCGTGACCGACGGCGATCGGGAGAATGTGAACCGGCTCCTGCGCCATCTGCCCCTGGCCGCCTACTTCGACGTGATCGTTACCTCCGAGGACGTGAAGGCGTACAAGCCGAACCCGTCCATCTACGAAGCGGCCCTTCGCGCGCTCCACGCACCTGCCGATCGGAGCATCTTCGTCTCCGATTCGGCTCAAGACCTCCATGGGGCGGCCGCGCTCGGGATGGCGACGTGCCTCTTCGGCTCCCAACCGATCGATCGGTCGAGCGAGCTCCCGGCTGGGAGTCTGCACCTTTTAGACCCGCGGGGGTTTCCTGCGGCACTCCGGCAATACTCGTCGACCGGACGACTCCGTTCCGCGGATGCGGGCTAGTGCGACCCTTTCGTCCGTTTCAGTTGTCCGCGGTACATTTCGAGAAGTTCCTTCACGGTCGTGGCGTCCTCGGGTCCTTTGTCCTCTCGCCATCGACCCGTGAAGCGCGGGAACCGAACCGCGAGCCCTGCGCCTGATCGAATCGCATCCCAGGCTGCGGTATGCACCGGGCTCACGGTGAGTTCGGCCCCACGGACCTCGAGCACGACTTCCGGATTGAACCAGATGTCGGGCTCGATCTTGGAATCGACCCGTGCCGGCCGCCGTTCGCGTCGCGCCGCCTTCAGTTTTTCGGGGAACTGGCGCAAGGTCTCATCGTCGAAGCCGGTCCCGAGTTTGCACGTCGTGCGGAATACGTCCGAGGCCTCATCGTACGCCGCCATGAGGAGGGCTCCGTAGGAGCCCGCGCGCTTCCCTCGCCCTGCGAACGCCCCGACGATGACGAGGTCAATCGTGTCGCTCAGCGCGGCGCTGTACTCCTTCTTGAACTTGATCCACTGATATCCGCGAGCCCCGGCCTCGTATGGGGAATCGAGTGCCTTCGCCATGAGGCCCTCACAGCCCGCTTGTAACGCTTCGTCGAAGAACCTCTCCGCTTCCCTCACATCGTCCGTCACGCGGACGGTCGAATGCCGAATCCCCTCGCTCACGTTGATGACGGTCTCAAGGGCCTTCCGACGCTCCGAATACGGACGCGGTGTGAGATCCTCCTCGCCGCGCAGGAGACAGTCGAATGTGAACAGGGTGACCGGGAATTCCTTCGCCATCCGCTCCACGTCCGTCTTCCGACCGCGTCGCCGGCTGACCTCTTGGAACGGAAGGAACTCACCCGTGTTCGCGTCGACCGGAACGGCCTCGCCCTCGACGATCGTTTCGCGGTCGACCGACAATTTTCGGAGGCCCTCAAGGATCTCAGGGAACTGGCCTGTGATGTCCTCCAGATGACGCGAGAAGAGTTGGATCTTGCTCGGCGAGATGTGCGCCTGGACGCGCAGTCCGTCGTACTTGTATTCCAACGCGGCCTTGCCCATCCGCTGGACGATTTCCTCCAGGGTTTCGAGCCGCTCCGCGAGCATCGCACGGATCGGACGGAAGAGCTTCAGACGGACCTCGTCCAGGCCCTTGAGCCCCTTCGCGGCGATCACGCGGGCGACCTCACCGAGGTCTGACGACACGTTGTACGCGCGCTCGACGCGGTCGCGGTCGGCCTTCGTGGCGAAGGTCGTTGCCAACGCGTCGATGATCGTCATGTCGGCGACGCCGAGTCGCATCTTGCCGACCACCATCCGAACGATGTACTTCGCCTCCCGTGGAGTCGCGTTGCTGAGGAGATCCGAAAGCAGGCGGATCTTTCGGTCTTGGCTTCCTTCGCCCGACTCGCGCGCGATCGCGTCGAGGTTGTCGTAGACCTTGGCGACCGTGAGAGGGGTCGACTCGAGCGGTTTCTGCCGCCGGGAGGCAATCGCCTCCTCCGCGACGAGGCCGAGATCCCCTTTATCCCGCCACATCGTCTCGATCCGTTCCTCCTCAAGTCCCGTCGCGTATGCGAGTACACGGATCACCATTTTCTCTGCGAGCCCGAGCTCGATGCCCATGTAATCCGGGTGGATGCGCCCTTGAGTGAGGTACACGACCTCATCGAGGTCGGCGGGCGGGGTGGCGCGCAATAGACCGACGAGCAGATTCGTCATCTCGAGGCGTTTCGTCGTGGCCTCGATCCGGTCGTAGACCTCGACGACCCGGGCGAACTGCATCAATGCGTCGGAAGTCGCGGAGGCCTCTTAAGGATTCTCGGGACACGCGCAACACGACGCCCCGACGACACATGGATATGGCTACGCCTCCCTGTAGGGCCCGATGGATCGCAGGGCTCTCGTGACCGGCGGCACGGGATTCGTCGGGCGTCGTCTCATGCGTCGACTCCTGGACGACGGTTGGACGGTTCGGGCTCTCGTCCTCGAGGCGGAACGGCCTCGTCTCCCGAACCATCCGAATCTGGAGCCCGTCATCGGCGACGTGACGAGGGAAGAAAGCCTCCGCGGGACGATGGCGGACGTCGATGTCGTGTTCCACTTGGCGGCGCTCGTGGAGTCCTGGGTCCGCGATCCCGTTGACTTCTATCGTGTGAATGTCGCGGGCACGGACCATATGATCGACGAGGCGCTGCGGTCCAACGTGAGTCGATTCGTCTTCACGAGCAGTATATCGGGAATCGGCGTGACGCCGGGCGTGGTGATCCGAGAGGACAGCCCTCCCGGGAAAGTCTTCGGGGCTTACGAGGCATCGAAGGCGGAGGCGGAGCGACACCTCGCGAGCGCGTGTGATCAACGCGGATTGCCCGCCATCACCCTGATTCCGGGAGTCATCTTGGGACCGGGGGACACGCGCAACACAGGAAAGTTCCTCCTCGCCTTCATCAAGGGCGAGTTCCCCGGCATGTTCGCAGAAGAGTCAATGCTTCCGGTCGTCGACGTGGAGGATACCGCTCGGGCGCATCTGCTGGCGGCCGAACGAGGACGGATTGGCGAGCGCTACATCATCTGCGGCGAGAACCGGACATGGGGCGATCTGATCCGGGTGGCGAGTGCAATCTCCGGGACTCCCATGCCTTCGCGACATATCGGCGGCCGAGCCCTGTGGCTCGCTTCGCGAACGGGTGAAGTGTGGTCTCGTATGACGCGGGCTCCCCCGCGACTCCCTGCGTGGCTCGCGGATTTCCTCCTCACCGGGGCGATGATGGACAACGCGAAGTCGATCCGAGAGCTTGGCATGACGTATCGCCCAATCGACGAATCGATCCGCGAGTCGATCGAGTGGTTCCGGGAAGAAGGACTCTTCGAAGGACCGCGACCTCCGACCGAGGTCGCTCCGACGTTTTCCTTGCCGATCGAAAATCCATCCGCGCGACCGGGCACGGATATCGGATCGAAGATCCCAGACCAGCCGCAAATCGAAGGAAAGAAGGACCGGCGGCCGAACCGCCCTGATGGGCGAGCCTAGCGGACCCGCTTCACGATTGAATCGACGATCGCCGTGCTTTGTCCTAGATAGGCGGTCGGATCGAGGGCTGCGTCGAGTTCTTTCTTCGTCAGAATCTTGGTCACCTTCGGATCGGCCAGGAGTGCGTCCCGGAGATGAACGTCTCTCGCGCGGGCGGCCTGCGCCGCGTCGCGCATGATCTTGTGGGCTTCCTGCCGACCAAGGCCCTTCCCGACAAGCGACATCATCACTGCCTCGGCCATCACTTGACCCTTCGTCGCCTCCAGGTTCGACTTCATCCGATCGGGAAACACGCGGAGGGTCCGGAAGATCTCCGTCGTGCGTGCGAGCATCTCGTCGATCAAGACGCACGCGTGTGGGATTAGAATTCGTTCGGCCGCACTGTTCGTCAGATCCCGTTCGTGCCACAGCGGCACGTTCTCGAGGGCCGGGGTCACGAGCGAGCGGACGATGCGCGCGAGGGAACAGACATTCTCCGAGGCGATCGGGTTCTCCTTGTTGGCCATCGTCGAGCTGCCGACTTGGGCCGTTGTCTCGAAGGCCTCCGCGACCTCCCCGATCTCCGTACGCTGGAGGTTCCGGACCTCCGTGCAGAACTTTTCCAGGGAGGCGGCGAGGTTGGCGACGACCGCGATGAATTCCGCGTGCCGGTCCCGGCCGACAACCTGGGTCGAGGCCTCCTCGACTCCGATTCCAAGGGCGGCGATCACCGACGATTGGATCTCGGAAGCGCGAGGACCGAACGCGGCCCCCGTTCCGACGGCCCCCGACATCTTGCCAACCACGATGCGTGGCGTGGCCTGCCGGAGCCGTTCGCGTTGGCGCGCGACATCGGAGGCGAAGACGGCCATCTTGAGTCCGAACGTGATCGGCACGGCGGCCTGACCGTGCGTCCGTCCGAGCATGATCGTTTTCTTGTGCTTCGCCGCGAGCTCCGACAATGCTTCGATGAGATTGCCGAGCCCCTCGTCGATGACCTGGATCGCTTCCCTCAATTGAAGCGCGGTCGCGCTGTCTTGAATGTCGTTGCTCGTCGCGCCGAGATGGACGAACTTGCCTGCGTCTCCGGTGCACGCCTCCGTGAGAGCGAGGACGACCGCCATCAGATCGTGCCGCGTCTCCCGTTCGAGCTCCTCGACCCGTTTCACGGTCACATACTTCGTCGTCGCCTTCTTCGTGATCTCGGCGGCGGCCTCCCGCGGGACGAGCCCGACCTTGGCTTCCGCACGGGCCAGAGCGGCCTCGACATCCAAGAGACGTTGGAGGCGGGCCTCCTCCTCGAAGATCCCTTTCATCTCCGGGCGGCCGTATCGAAAGTCGATCGGACAGAGGAGAGACATGCCCCTCGGCGACGGCAAGGTCCCCGGCTATTAAGGAGCTTTTGGCGATCTCCCCGTCGTGGAGGCCTTGGTTTCCTTGGTGGAGCCCGCGTCCGACGCTCTTGCCAACATGATCGTGAATGTGGATCCTCGGCCCGGCTCGGAGGTAACTTGGATCGAGCCCTCATGACCTTCGACGACCTGCTTCGTGAAGACGAGTCCGAGGCCGAGTCCTTCCGACCGCGGCTTCGTCGTGACGAACGGCTGGAACAGGCGGGCCCGCATCTCGGCGTCGATGCCCGATCCAGTGTCGAGGACCGCAATCGTGATGTGATTGTTCTCCGATCGAAGGCGGACCGTCACCGACCCGGAGCCGGTCGCCTGGAAAGCGTTCTTGAGGAGGTTCACCAGAGCCTGTTGCATCCGAAGAGGGTCGACGGAGACGATGAGTGGACCGCGCGGGAGTTCTTTCACGAGCCGGACGTCGGGCTTTCGAAACGCGACCGACTGTTCGATGGCAGCCTCGACGACACCGCGCAGATCGACCGGGATCCGCGTCACCTCCTGGGAGCGGGTGAGGGAGAGGAGTTCCGAAACGATGTTCGCAGCGGTCCGTCGTTGCGCGTCGATCTTCGTGAGTTTCTCCAGGACGGCCGAATCGGTCATCCCGCGGGCGATGTTCGCGGACAGCAGGGAGATGTTCGTGAGGGGCGTGTTGATCTCGTGGGCGACGAACGCGGCGACTTGGCCCATGGAAGCTCGGCGCTCGCTCTCGAGGAGCCGCCGTTGATTTTCCTTCTCCGGGGTCACGTCGCGGGCGATGACCTGCACGTACGGGTCGGTCCCTTCTTCCCGGATCACCCGAGACCGGACATGGAGGAATCGCCGGTCCGCGCCGGCGGGCTCCAGATGGATCTCGAACGGTTCCACGATGGGCCGATCGTGGAGCAGGTCGCGGAGGTACTGGCGGGCGCTCTCGAGCTCCCGCGGGGGCAGCAGTTCGCCGAGGTTGATGCCACGCAGGGCCGCAGGATCTTTGACGCCGACCAGAGCGGCGCCGGCGGGGTTCACTTCGAGGATCGTGCCCCGACGGTCAATCAGGTACATCGCGTCCGCGCCGACCTCGAACAGCTGGCGGAACCGGGCCTCCGATCGGCGGACGAGCTGCTCCGATCTCTTCTTCTCCGTGATGTCCCGCGCGATTGTCGATCCTCCGATCAGACGGCCGGCGGCGTCTCGGAGCGGCGAGACCGACACGGAGACGACGATCTTGTGTCCGTCCTTCCGCAGCCGAACGGTCTCCAATGGCTCGAGCTTCTCGCCGTTCCGGAGCCGTGCCATGACCCGTTCGAACTCCTTCAGCCGATCCTCCGGCACGAGCATCTCGACCTGTTTGCCGATCGCCTCCGCGGCCGTGTATCCGTACATGTGTTCCGCGCCCGCGTTCCAAGTCATGATCTCCCCGGTGAGGTTCTTCGCGAAGACCGCGTCCTCGGAACTCTGGACGATCGCGGCGAGCCGAGACTGCGCCTCCCGTGCCCCAACGAACTCGGTGATGTCCACGAGGGTCGTGATGATCGTCGGCTGGTCTCGGAGGTCGAGGTACTCGATCGACATGAGCGCACGTCGGAGCTGGCCTGTCTTCGTGCGGATTTGGACCTCCGCGTCCCGGATCGACCCGCGTTCCTTGAGGCGCTCCCCGAGCACCCGCCGTTGCTGTTGATCGACCCACATCTCGAGCTCGAGGGAGGACCGCCCGACGACCTCGTCCCGATCGTACTCGAACATCCGGAGGAATTGGAGGTTCGCTTCCACGAATCGTCCGTCGTGGAGGGAGCTGATCGCCATCGGCACGGGACTCGCGTGGAAGGCCTTCTGGAACGCCTCGACCGAGGCGCGACGGGAAGCCTCGACCTTGTCCCGTTCGAAGATCTGACCGATCCGACCGCCGATGTCGGCCAGCAGGTCCAAGAGGGGCTCGTCCGGTTCGCGGATCGTGTGGCTGAACAGGATGCCGACCGCTTCGACCCCGGAACGGGCGCGGATCGGGAAGCCTACGGCGCTGCGAAGGCCCAGTCGTTCGGAGTACTCGGACCACCCGTGTTCGGCCTCTTCGCGAAGGTCGCGGATCCAGACCGGGGCGTCGCGCTGCCACACGCGGCCCACGAGGCCGACGCCCGGCCGGATCGTGACACCCGTCGTCGCGAGTTCGAGGCCGTGTACATCTCGTAGGCCCGGTGCATGCCACATTCCGTCGAGTCGCAGCACGGAGGCGGCCGGATCGTAGAGCCAGACCTCCCCGAGGGCCCACTCCTCCGCTTGGCAGATCGCGGCAATCGCTTGGGGCGCCGCCTCGACAAAGGACTTTGCATCGATCAGGACCCGGGTGACCGCAATCTCCGTGGCCCGGTGCCGGTCGGCACGCAGCCGCTCCGTCACGTCGTTCGAGAGCGACAGCCGGGCCCGTCGGGTGAGGATCGTGACCTCGGTCGAGAGGACCTCCACGTCGAAGAGCGTCCCGTCCTTCTTCTTGTGCCGCCAGATCCCAATCATCCGGTCGTTGGGCGTCAGGGTTCGCAGGGCCTCGCGGAGGCGGGGAACATCTTCCCGCGGCCCGATGTCCTCCAGCGTCATCGCGAGGAACTCAGACCGCGAATATCCGTACTTCTCGGCGGCGGCATCGTTCACGTCGAGGAATCGCAGGGTCTCGAGGTCGAAGACCCACATGGGGAGCGGGTTCTTCTCAAAGAGGAGTCGATAGGACTCCGTTTCCGCTGTGGAGCTTCCCTGCTTGCGCCTTTGTTCCGTTTTTGCGCGGCCCCCGCGACGGCGAACTCGCCTTCGCTCGGTGGGCGAGTGGGCACGGCTGTCCTAACCGCCGTACGCGATTTTCTTATGCAGGAGTTGTGGCTTAAAGATTTCCCGCGAGATGTTCAATTTTGGTTACGTCCTAACCTTGTCGTACACCTTGCTCCCAGAGAGCAGGATCCTATCGCGGCGAGGTTCCATGGATCAAATCTTGCCCGCCCAAAAAGGGCCGCAACACCTTCGGGACGGTTACGCTCCCGTCCGCGTTCTGGTAGTTTTCGAGGACCGTCACGAGACCGCGGGATGTCGCCATCGCCGTCGCGTTCAGCGTGTGGGGGACAAACTTCTCTCCGCCGACCTTTCCCGCTCGGATATTCAGACGCCGTGCCTGGTAGTCCGTGCAGTTGCTGCAACTGATCACCTCGCGAAACGCCTGTTGCCGAGGCGACCAGGCCTCGATGTCGTACTTCTTCGCCGCGACGGTCCCGATGTCTCCGGTGCAAACATTCACGACGCGGTACGGGATCTCGAGCGCGCGGTAGATCGCCTCGCCGTTCGCGCGCAATTTCTCGTGCCAGGTCCAGCTGTCCTCCGGCCGGCAGAAGACGAACTGCTCGACCTTGTTGAATTGGTGCATCCGGAACAGGCCTTTCGTGTCGACGCCATGGGCGCCGATTTCGCGGCGGAACTGGGTCGCGAGTCCCGTCAGGGTGAGAGGCAGCCTGCCGACGTCGATCACCTCGTCCATGAACATCGCTCCCATCGGGTGCTCCGACGTCGCGATCAGGTAGAGGTCCTCGCCCTCGATCTTGTACATCACGTTCTCGAAATCGGTGAGGTCGACGACGCCCTCGTACGCCGCGCGGCGCATCAGGAACGGCGGGAAGACCGCGGTGAAGCCCTGTTTCACCATGTAGTCCAGGGCGAAAGAGAGCAACGCCTGGTCTAGTCGGACGAGGTCTCCGAGCAAGTACACGAATCCGGCGCCCGCGATCTTGCGGGCTCGTTCGAAGTCGGCTAGCCGGAGGGCCTCGAGCAGCTCGCCGTGAGGCCGAAGTTCGAAGTCGACCGTCCGCGGCGTCCCCCACCGAGCGACCTCCACGTTCTCCGTGTCGTCCTTCCCCACCGGTACGCTCTCGTGGAGAAGATTCGGCAGCCGCAGGAGTCCGTCTCGGACTTTCCCCGCGAGTTCGTCGATCTGGCCGTCCAGGGCGGCGATCTTTTTCGGCAGGGCGGTGGCTTCCTTCCGCAGTTTATCGGTGTTCTTCCCCGCCTTCTTGGCCTCGGCAATGTCCTTCGTGATCTCGTTCCGACGACGCTTCAGGGCGTCCCCTTCCGCGAGAGCCTTCCGCCACTCCTTGTCCCACTGAATCAGGGAGTCGAGGACTTTCTCCTTGTCCGGCGCGTGGCGCTTGGCCAAATCCTTGCGGATGACCTCCGGGTTCTCCCGGATGAGCCGGATGTCGAGCATGCCGCGACACGATGTGAGGGAGCCTATTTGTAGGTTATTCGACAGGAGAAATCGAAGGCGTCATGCGAGAGCCGTTCGTGGCCTTCACACGATGTCGTCGATGATCTCGCGGATCTCTCGGCCCCGGGCCTGCATCGCGAGCTTCACCAGACCGAGGTTCTCGTCCGCGGGCAGGACGCAGGTGAGCGTGAGTCCGTTGCCGAGAAGTTGAACGAGGACCCGCCAGCCTCCCGCCTCGATCAGGATGTCTTCCGGCTCGGGGAGGTTCAGGCTCGAGGTGACCTTCGTCGCGGCGGACAGGGCCAGGGTCGCCATCGCGGTCGTCGTCATTGACGCGGGGCCCCGGAAGGTCGAGACGATCGGAAGCCCGCTCCGGTCCCCGACGACCAACGCGCGGACTCCGCCGATCTCGCTTGCGAGGGATTCGAGGACATGAACGAGCGCCTCATCCGAGGAACGCATGCGCGCATGGACCGGCACGTCCACAGTGAAGCTCTCCATTCGCTTCAGTGCCACCTGTTCTTGCCGCATCATTGAGAGTGGGTTCTTTCCCAGGGAGATAAAGGGCCTAGACAAGTCCGCTTGACCGGCGGCGAATCGCGACACGGCGTCCCGTTGGAGGTCGGAGCTCGCCAGGCGGATGATTGTCACGGGCGATAACGGAGGACGGACGCTTATATCGGTTCAGAGGACACGGATTCGACGAAGGGATCCCCATGCCCCGTCAGCGCCTCATCGTCGCCACGCTCCTGTTCCTCGGAGCGTTCGCGGTCATCGCTCAGCTCGCATGGAACACCGCGATCGCCACAAGCGCCCCCTGGTTTTCCTCCGGCATCTCGAGGGACGTCTACTCGACCACGATGGTCGCAGCGACCGTCCTCGTCGCCGTCCTCGCGGCCCTCGCATCCAGCCAGGCCGCCTCCGCGGCCCGGGAGGCCCGGGCACTCGACCTCCGGTTGAACATCCTCCGCGGGAGCGGCGTGATCGCGTCCGGTACGGGCGGCATCGACATCGACCGGGACATCGAGGACACCCTCGACGAGATTCTCGGGGGCGTTGACGGCTCGGCCGCACCCATCGTAACCATCGACCGGGAAGCCCATGACACGCTCGTCTCCGTGACGACCGAAGGGAGGACGTTGCGCCAGGACGTCGTCCTGCGCGAAGTCGCCCGGGCGCGCTCGGCCCTCCATAAGGCCGGCTCCCGGATCTGGAGCGCGGTCGCGGGTCCCATGGCCGCAGGAATCGTGTTCCTCGGCCTCGCCGGCGCCATGTTGCCCGGTTCGGAAGGGTTCGCCGAGAGCCACTTCATGACGAACACGGCGCTCATCCTGTTCCTCGGGTACGGCTGGCCCGTCCTGGTCGGATGGGTCGCGGTCGGCCTCGGCTTCGCCCGCGCTCAAGAGGGCAAGCACACGCACGAGTCGAAGCAAGCGTAACCCGACGCCGCACGTTAGTTTGCCATCGAGATTAGTCCATTCCCCTGTAGGCCTGCGACCGGTGGAGAATCTCCGTCACCCGAACTTGGTTCGAAACCACGAAGTAGAGAACGCGATAGTCCCCCACGCGGAGGCGGTACAGCGGTGGATCTTCGTGGCCCCACAGGATCCGGATATCCGTCCCGGGTCGCGGACGCCGCGGGTCGTCCGCGAGGAGCCGCAACTTCGCTCGGATTCGACTCGCCGTATCGCGTGGGAACCGCTCGAGTTGCCGGACTGCGGTCTTGGACAGAAAGACCTCAAACTTCGTCAACGGGGACGAACTCCTCCGTTTCGAGAATTCGCTTCTCCCGTTCGTAGAGAAGGCGTCCCTCGGCATCGCGAATCATTCTGCGAAGGAGAGCGTCGTACGTCTCGTCCTTGCCCGCGAGGCGCTTAAGCCGATCGCGAACTTCGGGAGAGACGGGGATTGTAGTGACAGACATCGTTGCTCATAATAACTATAAGGTACTTATGGCTATCTCAAATCATCACTCTCGTGAGTGAAGACCGATCCCTCCGGGCGAAGATCGCGGGATGCCGGGCATTCCCCGTTGCGGTTCGTTTGGCGCGTGACGTGTCAGAGGAAGAGCGCGCTGTTCTCGCCAATGATGAGCTGCTGTCCTTTTGGCAGGCGGCCCTCCGCGGAACGCACGGTTGCATAGCGGCCGATGAGACTGTTCACGATTTTGTGTCGCGTCTCGATGATCGCGTCGCCGATCACGATGGATGATTCGATGTCCGCTCCCACGAGCCGCGATCCGTCCCCGATCGAGGTGTACGGACCCACGTACGTCTCCGGTCCGATCACGCAGTCCTGACCGATGACGGCCGGGCCGCGGATCACGCTCCCTGTCTTCACGACGCTCCGCGCTCCGATCCGCACGCGACCCTCCACGCGCGCTCCCGGTTCCACGGTGCCTTCGATCCCGTGTTCGATGTCTTCCAAGAGCAGATGGTTGGCCTCGAGGATGTCCTCCGGTTTCCCCGTGTCCTTCCACCACCCGGTCACGATGTGGGCCTTAATCGATCGGCCTTGTGATCGCAGATGATCCAGGGCCTCCGTGATTTCGAGTTCGTTCCGCCAGGACGGCTTCAGGGACCGGATGATCGGGAAGATGTTCTTCCGGAGCAGGTAGATCCCGACGAGGGCCAGGTCGCTCTTGGGTGCCTTCGGCTTCTCGATGAGGGAGAGGATGTGCCCTTTCGGATCGAGTTCCGCGACCCCGAATTTCTCCGGGTTCGGGACGTGGCACAGCATGACCTCCGCGTCGTAGGCGTGCTCCTCGAACTCGCGGACCATCGGGCGGATGCCGCCCTTGAGGACGTTGTCCCCGAGGTACACACAGAAGGGCTCATCGCCGAGGAACGACTCCGCGCACAGGATCGCATGCGCGATGCCCGCGGGGAAGCCCTGGACGACATACGTGATCCCCACCCCATGGGCCTGGCCGTCCCCGAGGAGCTCCTTCACCTTTTCCGGCATCACGTCGCCGAGGATCACGCCGATGTCCGTGATGCCCGCATCGCGCAGGTCCTCGAGGCAGTACAGGATGTTCGGCTTGTTCGCGAGCGGGATCAACTGCTTCGGGCCCGTGTGCGTGAGCGGTCGAAGCCGGGTCCCGTGGCCCCCCGCCAGGATGAGTCCTTTCATGCCAACCTCAGGACTTGAATCGCGCCGGCGGCACAAAGCTATCGAGGCTTCGCTGCTCCTTCATGGCCTCGATGCCTTCGTCCGCCGGGAGGACCGCGATCCGATGGCGCTTCGCCTTCGCGCTCGAGAGCGAGGAGTCCGCGGGCCGCGGGGCCTTCATGTGCAAATCCGCCGAGCGCACCGGCTTGACCATGGCGGGGTCGAGGCCGAAGGCGTTCACGAGGCGCACCGCGAAGTCATAGCGACTCATTCCGTCCGCGCCGGCCAAGTGGTATACTCCACCGTCCGGCACCTTGAGCAGTTGCAGGATCCCGGCGGCCAGGCTGTCCGCAAACGTCGGGGACCCGATCCAATCCGTGACTACGTTGATCGGCTTCCCCTCCCGCGCGGAGCTGAGGACCCAGGTCGCGAAGTTCAGACGCGTGTCGTCCCAGCCGTAGATCACGCTCGGACGGGCGACCAGATGGTCCCCGCTGGCAGCGAGGGTGGCGTGCTCGCCGGCGAGCTTCGTCTCGCCGTAGTAGTTCACCGGCCTTGGGACATCCTGTTCGCGGTAGTGCCCTTTCCTGCCGTCGAACACGAAGTCCGTCGAGACGAACACGTACCGCGCGCCGATGTCGATCGCGACCCGCGCCAGCGAACCGGTCGATCCGGCGTTCACCTGCCACGCGAGGTCCCGTTCCTCCTCGCACCGGTCGACGTTGTGCATCGCCGCGGTGTCGATGACCGCCGAGGGCTTCGTCTTCCGGACGAGGGCCATGCCCTCTTCCACGTGTTCCTTCGACAGCTCGACAAAATCCACGCCGGGGATCTTCGGTTTCGCTCCGCGGTGCGTCGCGACGACCTTGAACGATTCGGAGGCCAGGGCCGCGACCTTCCCGCCGAGGAGGCCGCTACCGCCGAGGACGAGCAAGGTCTCCATGCCCTAGGCTTCCAGGGTCGGCGCGGGGATCGGGACGGGTTCGATGCAGTGGAACTTGTCCGCGAGCTTTCGGACGCCCTCCGCGATGCCGACCTTCGGCCGGAATCCGAGCCCGCGGAAGCGGCTGCCGTCCACTTCGTAGGAGAGCTGGTTCAGGCTCGGTGTCGCCGTCGTCGTCACCTGGACGTGCGGATACACCTGCTTGATCGCGCCGATGATCGTCTCCATGTTCGCGTTCTCGTGGACGGCGTTGAAGACCTGCCCTTTCGCCTTGGGGTGGGTGGCCGCGATCCGGTAGGCCTGCATCGCGTCCGTCACGGACACATAGGGCCTCTTCTCTTTCCATGCGGTGTCGTAGACCGTCAGCGGCCGCCCTTGGGCCGCCAGGTAGGTGAACCGATTGATGATCGTGTCGAACCGCATCCCGATCGTCCAGCCGAACACGGTCCCCAGGCGGAGGGCGGTCCAGTCGAGCCCGAGTTCCGCGGCGCGGGTCCGCATCTCCCGTTCCGCCGCGAGCTTCGATTCTCCGTAGGGCGATGCGGGTTTGCATTCCGCGTCTTCTGTGACGACGCCCGACGTCGGCCCGTACACGCTGCACGTCGACGTGTAGACGAACTTCCGGACGCCCGCCCGGACCGCGCGGTCGAAGAGGTGCAGGACGCCTTTGTGATTCGTGTCCCAGGTCAGTTCCTTGCGTTCGAACGAGACGGGCGCGTTCGTGATGTCAGAGAGGGAGAAGACGACCTCCACGTCGGCGAGGGCGTGCTTCACGGAGTCCTCCTGTCGGATGTCGCCCTCCAGGAATTCGTAGCGAACGCCCTTCGGCAGGTCCCACAGGGAGACATATCGCTCCCGGAACTCGTTGTCGAGGACGCGGATCGTCTCGCCCTTGAACGCGGCGATCTTGGGGAGAACGCGGATCAGTTGCGATCCGAGATATCCGGTGCCACCCGTGACGAGGACGACCATGGCGGGACCTATTTCATCACGATGTCCCAGGCATACGGGATCGCGGGGTCGTTGAACGGGCGTCGGGCCTCGTCGGGGTTCGCGTAGTCGTACATCTTGTCCGGGAAATTGATCAGCAGACAGGGCTTGACGCCGATGCACTTGAACCCATGCCACTTGGACCCGTCGAACGAGACGAGGACCGGGTTCTCCTCGCCGAGTATGTGCTCGTTCACCTCGCGGGTCGCCTCATCGTAGACGACCGCCTTGATCATGCCCGAAGGTACGACAAAGGAGTCCCGCTGTTTCGTCCGCGGGTGGGCATGCCATGCCCGGATCACACCGGGATAGGACACGGACATGTACGACATCGGGACGCTCTTGAAGACGTCGGACCAGTCGAGGCGCATCATCTCCATGAGCGAGCCGCGCTCGTCGACGAGGCGTTTCAACGGTCGAACGATCGTGCCCGGAATCATGCCTTCAAGTCCTCGTTCGTACGGTGGGTCGACACCGGCGCTCGGCGACGAAGCGAGTCCATCCCTCGTCAGTACAAAAGGGTAGCGGCCTTTTGGAGGAGCCGAAAGCCCACTTCCCGCGGATGCCGTCCGTCGCGCGACCGGGCGCCTGAAATCGCCCGCCTTGGCATGCGCGTTTGTGCGCAGGGTGGCACGAAAAGCACATATAGAATCCGGGCTAGCCAGGACTGCGGGGAGTGGCGTACGCTGAGGAACCGGGGGAGAGCATGGGGCATCATCCTCGCCGCGGTGGTCCTCGCGCCCGCCGCATGGTTCTCCGTCGCCCCGACCAAAGGCGCTTCCGCGGGATTCCAATTCTCGGCGGCCGGTGACTTCGGGGCATGGACCGGCTTTCGAACGACCTTGGGGCTGCTGAACGAGTCGGGCTCGGACTTCGCCCTAGCGATCGGCGACCTGAGCTACGGTGGGTTCACCGGGTATGCGGACAACACCACGGAAGCGGGATGGTGCGCCAAGTTCCACCGCTACTATGAGAACGTCATCATCCTCGCCGGGAATCACGATACCGGGGCGTTCCCACCCGGAGAGGGCAACATCAACAATTTCACGAAATACTGTCCGTTCCCGACGGGTCTCCAGACCGTCGTTTTTGGTGAGTACGGGAAACAGTACTACTTTGATTACCCGCGAACGAACCCGCTTGCGCGGTTCATCTTCCTCTCTCCCGATCTCGTGTTCGTGGACGACGGTGGAGAACATTACACGTACACCGTGAACTCCACGCGGTACCTGTGGACTCAGAGCGCGATCGAGCAGGCCCATTCCCTCGGCATCCCTTGGGTGATCGTGGCGTTCCACAAGAGCTGCATCGCCGCCGGAGAGCACGCCTGTGAGACCGGCACGGATATCCTGAATCTCCTACTGAGCGAAAAGGTCGACTTGATCCTGAATGCGCACACGCACAACTATGAGAGGAGCAATCAGCTGGCACCCACCGAGAGCTGTTCGGGGATCCAGCTCCACAGCTATGACCCCGGATGCATCGTGCATAATGGGGCCGATGGGAAATACCAGCGAGGCGCCGGACCCGTCCTCGTCATCCAGGGGACCGGAGGGCGGGAACTGGACGCCTTCAACCAAGACGATCCGTACTCGGGCTACTTCGCGGCGCACATGGCCAAGGATACTCCCGGCAACGGGCTGGGTGTGGTCACATACAACGTCTACCCGGACCGGATCGTCGAGCGGACCAACTTCAACGGGACGTATTCGGACACATTCACGATCGGAGACTTTTCGACCGGGTTCGTGGAACAATTCGTCGTGGCCCTACCAATCGCGGCTCCGGTTGCGGTTGGCTTGATTGGCCTGGGCGTCGGCGTGTTCTTGACTTGGCGGATGAGGGCCATCGGAATGAGGGCCATCGGCATGAGGACAGTCGGCTTGAGCGCCCGGCTATTCAGGTTGTAACCGCCGCGAGCGAGGGCAAGGGCATCGGACCTCGTGACCATGGATCACGCGAGCTTGTTCTCACGGCCACGGAGGGAGGTCGCCCGGTGCGGTCCCGTGACGTCCCCTAGCGGGCGTGCCCGGCGACTCGACTCCCCGCCGGAGCCGTCCGGCTGCCGATCGGCTCCGCCGGGATCGCGGGGAAATCGGCGAGATCTCTCGAAGGCGGCGTCCCTCTCCGATCCCACATCGCGTCGATGAGCCGCTGGTACTGTTCTAAGTACTTCGACGGCGAGTGGAAGGTCTCGTATGCCGTTCGGGCGGACCCGCGCTGCCGGCTCGGACCTTCCTCGGCCTCGAACTGTTCGATGCCTTGGAGGATTCCCTCCGGAGTGGGTCGAATCGTCCGCCCGCAGACGCCTCCATGGAGGGTCTCGGGCAACGCCCCGGTATCCGAACACAGGAGGGGCGTCCCCCACGCGAGGGCCTCGAAGGCGACGAGCGGTGCATTCTCATACCAGATCGACGGGAGGAGGAGGGCCCGCGCCCCGGCGTACGTCGAATCGCGCTCCCCCGCCGGCAACCACCCGTGGAGGTCGAGCGGCGCGTTTTGCCGCAGGGCTTCCTCGAGGACACCCGCCTGCTTGCCTTTCCCGACGACGACGAATCGATTCCGGCCCCGGGACATCATCGCCGCCTTCGCGAGTTCCGGGATGCCCTTGTAGAATTCGAGGCGGCCGACGTAGAGGTAATAATCTCCCGGGGGGCTCAACCGCCCGGAGGGATTCGGATCGGGGGCGAAATTCGGGATGTGGACGACGGGACCGCGAAGGTACGGCTGGATCATTCGACCCAGGAACGCGCTCGGCGCGATCGTCACGTCGAGGGAGTCGAAGGGCTTCAACCCGTTCGGAAGGTACCGCCAGAGTTGCGGCGGTTTCCCGGACAGGGTCAGGCAAGTGAGACACGTGGGCTTCTCGCACAGTCGCTGATTGAACTTGAACAGGTCGTTCCGGGGGCAACGGACCCAGTAGTCGTGGGCCGTATACATCTTCAGGCCGGTGGTGGGAACGTTGACCAAGTCGAGGCCCAGCAGGGAGAGATTGTGAAAATGGACGACGTCGGGCCGTATCTCGCGGACGAGTCTCGCGTGATGTCGCCGAACGACCGGGGGAGCGCCGAAGATCCACGCACCGAGGGGTTGGAACCGGCCCGCGGGTGCGGGGATCGGGTGTCGAACCACGCCGCCGTCCCCTTGTCCGTCGGGCGTTGGCTTTCCCCTCTTGAGCGCCAAGGCCGCCGGTGAATATTCCACGTGGACCTCGTGGCCTTGCGCCGCGAGCGCCTCGGCCAGATACCGGACGTGGTTGGCGTCGCCCCCCAGGTGATAGGGCGGATAGAACGCCGCCGCCATGAGGAACCGCAGGGTCTCCGTCTAACGCTCCCTCCTGCAGGGCCCGGACAGCGGGTGAATCGCCATGGTCCCAGTACAGATGAAGGGACGGACTTAGAAGCTTTGGATTCATTCGTCGCCCGCGTCACCGGGTCTGAGGAAGGCCCGGGCGGGGCACCCGCTTGTACGCAGGGTGCCCCAAAAAGCACTTATAGGCTTTGGGCGAGCAGGACGTAGGGGGGAGCGGGGAGAGAATGCGGAAGCTTTTCGAGATGGCCATCATCGTGGCCGTCGTGGCGGTCCTCCTGGCGTCGGGAATCCGCTTCGTGCTCCTTTCGAACGGTGCCACCGAATCCAGTTTCGTGTTCTCCGTCGCGGGCGACTACGGGGCCTGGAACGGTTTCATGGAGAGTCTCAACCAGCTCAAGCAGACACGCTCCGATTTCGCGATTGCCCTGGGTGATCTCAGCTACGGGGGGATCGCCAAGCCGGGCCTCGGAACGGAAGAGGGTTGGTGCAAGGAATTCCACGATGCCTTCCAGAATCTCGTGATCGTCGCCGGGAACCACGACACAGGAGATACGCTGCCCGGAGAAGGGGACATCAACCAATTCGCCCAGTATTGCCCGGCCCCTCCCCAGTTCGCGGTGAACGGAGACTACGGGAAGCAGTACTATTTCGACTATCCGAAGGGGAATCCGATTGTCCGCTTCATCTTGCTCTCGCCCGACCTGGTGTTCGTGTTCGATGGCGGCGAACACTACCGGTACAATGTCGGGACGCCGCGGTACAACTGGACACGGGACACGATCGATCAAGCCCGAGCCGCGGGGATCCCTTGGGTGATCGTGGGTATGCACAAGAACTGCATCGGCGCGGGCGAGCACGCATGCGAAACCGGGCCGGACATCCTGAATCTCCTCGTAGGAAAGAAGGTCGATCTGATCCTCAACGCCCACACCCACAACTATGAACGGAGCAAGCAACTGGCGCTGAATGCGGACAGCTGCGCGGCCATGCAGCTTCACATCTTCAACGGGAACTGCATCGTCGACGACGGGGCAAGTCACCTCTACAAGCGCGGGAAGGGCTCCATCGTCGTCATCGCCGGGACGGGCGGGCGGGACATCGACCCGTTCAACCTCGACGACCCGTACGCCGGCTACTTCGCCGCGTGGAAAGGGAACGAGACACCGGGAGCGGGCAAGGGCGTCGTCACCTTCAGCGTCGACGCGGATCGCATTTCGATGGTAACGAACTTCAACGGGACCTTCTCCGACGAATTTTCGATCGCCGGAAGCGGCCGTGCGCTCATGTCCCAGAGCGTCGTCCAAATCTTTCCGTTCGCCGCGCCGATCGTGGCAGGCGCGGTAGGATTCGGCACCGGCGGCTTCTTGGTGTGGCGGAGATGGTAAGTCGACATCAAGCTCCTCCATTCGCTCCGGTGAGCCGGGTCGGGTGCGCACCGTTTTGAAGGAATCGCGGATTCCCACGGAGGTCGTGCGCATGCAACCGGGGGATGCCCGAAACACGAGAGCCATGTCGAATCGTGGCAGCCACGAATCCCTGCCTTCGGCCGGACGCCCT
>Ga0209806_1000711_pt1 | contig 22678 bp, 24 predicted proteins | sample GraSoiAngelo_152_FD_186166 | JGI IMG/M metagenome (GOLD analysis project Ga0209806, IMG submission 186166) | Grasslands soil microbial communities from the Angelo Coastal Reserve, California, USA - 14_1009_12_30cm (SPAdes) (version 2) | ecosystem: Environmental > Terrestrial > Soil > Grasslands ... | reverse complement strand
GGCTGCGCCCTGGATCGCAGTCTCGTAGTCGGTCTCGCTCCAAGCGTATGATCCGTTGAGCAACTCCGGATTCTCCTCTAGCATTTTTCTAACCTTCTCCAGGTTCCCGTGGCCGGCGATTACGAATTCGCGGACCATATCAGTTGAGAGAGACGCGTTAGTCGTTTGCACACGATAAGATTCTCTCTCGCAGCCTATAACCGTTCGGAGAACCGCCCTTGCCGGAATTCCATGTTCTCTTCCGGTCATGATATGTGGGAGTGTGCGATCGTGTCATGGCGGGCCCGGAGGGATTTGAACCCTCGACCATTCCCCGAACGAGTCGAATGGACTCGTCCTTCAGGTTAAGAGCTTCAGCCCTAGAGTCTGCTGCTCTACCTGGCTGAGCTGCCCGACTAGACCAGTATGCTTGTCCGGTTTACGGGCCCACGAACCCGCCGAAGGCTCGGTCTCGGCCGAATTTCTAATAAGGGTTACCGTTTCTGAGAGCAGATTGATCCCCAATAGGTGGATTACAACCGAAGAATTCTTCACTTTACTCCATCGAGGGTTGAGGATCTGGGAGGGGAGTCAGACTGTTTCAGCTTTGCGACGAGCGTGCTGGTGTTCCTAGCCTGCTTCTGTTTCGGTAACACAAGCCTTCCCCGACACTATGGGCAGCGGCTTCGTGGATGATGCGGCAGACTGCTGAGGCTGGGTACTGATGAGACAACACGTCGTGCTCCTACTCCTAGTGCTGGTGACGGTTCTGGTATTTGCTTTACCCGTAAGGGCGATCTCTCCCTACTCTCTGACCATTAACCCAACGACAACAAGCCTAGGCAACGGTGTCAGCCTTACAGTAACTGTGACCAACGGCAATCGGAACAATGCCTACACGGTCACAATAGGAGTGCAAAAGCCCAACGGTACAGGTTCAGCTATCACCAGTCAGGTGATATCCACAGACAACCGGGGATCGGGCAGCGTATCCGTTCAGTATCCCAATGGAGGCGCGGGCTGGACCACGTTGAACGGAACTGTCGCAACCAACGTTGGAGGTGTTTACAATGTCGTGGTAAACCAGACCTCACCGACGAATATTGGAACCGTACTAGCAGGCCAGTTTACTGTAACTACTGGAATGAACGTGGTCATCTCTCAGCCAACATCCGGTGTGACTTTACAGAGGGGTCTGGCGTTGACTATCAGCGTGACTGTTGCAAATTCACTTGGAGCCGTCAGTGGTGCGACAGTAACAGCGGACACTCCTTCGAATGGCCAACTCACCCTTCCCGAAGTTAGCTCCGCAAATGGGGTCTACTCCATTAGTTATCAGGTCTTGATGAATGATCCACTCGGCTCCTGGACGATAGTAGTCCAGGCGACAGATCCCAACAAGAATTCAGGGACAAGTCTTCCCGTTACAGTCACTATTGCCAAGAGCCAGTTGTTTGTGGACGCCATGGTCATCTACAATTCCAGGGGCACCCCTTCCACAAGTTTTTCGAGCGGTGACGCTCTCTACCCCTACTTTCGGATAAAATACTCAGGTTCTAGCGGGACGTTTCTAACAGGCGGCCAGTATGTCGTCTCAGTTAAAAATCCTTCAGGGACAACCGTTGCGAACCTCACCGCGGTTTATGATGCGAACCGTCTCGGATTCTATACTCCTACAGGCTATTCAGTCTCTACTTTTGACCCAGGCGGTGCTTGGACGGTCGGAATAGACGCGAATAGTCTGAACGATGGTTTTGGGAATACTGGACCCGACTTCGATACGTCCGTCAGAGTTGACGTTGTAACATCTCCACTAGGCTACCTTCCGTTCGTTGTCGGTGGAGTGGTTGCTTTGCTCGGGGGAATCGTCGTGTTGAAGCGGTATGATACGTCCTTTGAGGGATTCGAGCATCTCGAGCAGATGATCGGAGGGCCGATTCCCCGTGGGTCGAGCCTCTTGTTGCTCGGGGATCCGGGTAGCGGAAAAACCGTCCTTTCGTATGAGCTGTTGCATGATGAGCTTGAGGCTGGAAGACCATGCGCCCTCTTGTCGTATGACGCATTCCCTGAAGACGTTCAAGGGCGTATGGGAGAGTTTGGATGGGACATTATCTCCCACCTCCGCAAGGGGCGTTTGAAGATTATCGATTGCTATTCAGGGCTGGCGGGGCAGGGCGAAGGGGCGTTGAGGGATCCTTCGGATCTCACCGAGCTCAACATTCAAGTTACATCTTTCATAACGAAAGCGAAGAATGCGCCTGTGACTCTAATTCTCGACTCGCTCACACCTATCTTTAACGGGGTCGAGGCGAAGCAGGCGATCAACTTCTTGCAGACTGTTGGGGCGAAGGTGAAGAAGACTGGGGGTCTCTTTATCCTGACCGCCTCCAAAGGAGCTATACCGGAAGATTCGATTGCGAAGATCAAAAGCATAGCAGACGGGGTCATCGAACTCACCTTAGTGAGAACCGGAAGAAGGGGAGTTAGGTATCTCACTGTCTTGAAAATGGAACGGAGACGAATCGCGTCCGAGACGGTCTCCTTCGAGATAGCGAGAGGCCGAGGACTTGTCTTCCGAGTCTCACGCTTCGGTATCTTGCGAGGCAAGCTCCTGCAGTTGAAGCTAAGGCCCAGGCCCTCATCCCCAAAGGACGCTGCAAAAGCCGTGTCACCTGCTAAACCGGAGGGTAAGCGCATGGACGAGAAAGATAAGGAAGCAGTGAGTTCAGGGCCGTCGTCCAAGGGAACGGGTACGAGACAGCGGTAGGGCTATGAAAGCGAGCTTTTAGCGCACAAACCATCTCCTATCGTCATGAGCGTCGCGTTTATCGGGCTAGGCTTGAATGATGAAAGAGGCCTCACCTTAGAAGGGCTGGAGGAGGCTCGGCAAGCAAGCAGTGTTTTCGCAGAGTTCTACACCAACATCATGCCCGACTTAGATCGGAAGAAGCTCGAGCTTCTTATCGGCAAGAAGGTTGTCGTTTTGAATCGAATCCAGCTCGAGGATGAAGAAGCCAAGCCAATTGTCGAGGCATTTGGGAGGGGAAAAGTTGCCTTCCTGGTGCCTGGAGACCCGATGATTGCTACAACTCATATTTCTATCAGGCTGGAGCTAGCCAGAAGGGGAATTCCCTCAAGGATCATTCACGGCCCCTCGGTTACGTCGGCGGTCTGTGGAGCCACGGGTCTTCAGAGCTATAAGTTCGGAAAATCCGTAACCTTACCCCAAGAGCCTGGTGTGCCGGGTTCGTTGCTGGACACTGTCCGGGATAACAAGAATAGAGGACTTCACACCTTGATTCTTCTCGACATCAGACCGGAAATGACGCAACAACTGACGATAGCGGAGGCGGCGGCGAAACTGGTCGCCGCCGATCCAACGCATGAGAATTGGACGGGAGTCGGTGTTGCACGGATAGGATCCACAGACCAGTTCGTGCTTTCCGCTAAGCTTGGAAAGCTTCAGAACCAAGATTTCGGGCGGATCCCTCACTGCCTCGTAATCCCGGGGAGGCTCCATTTCATGGAAATTGAAGCTTTGAAAGCGTTTTGCGGAGCGGAGGATGCGGACTTGGAGGCGTTGAAATGAGAGAGCGGGCAGGAGAAAGAGCCGCGAAATATCTAAAGACAACGACGAAATCGCTGCGAGCCTTGACGGTCAAAAAGAGCCCTGGAACGATTTTCTCTCCTCAGGTTGATCAAGTTTCGTCACTTGCACGGGACTACACGCGAGATGCCAAGCACTATCTGAGCAACCGGAAACCGGTTACTGCGCTCGCATGCATCGCTTATGCTGAAGGTCTTCTTGACGCCTTGAAATTTCTTGAGTTGGCCGAGTTCTAGCGGGACCAGATTGTTTGGGTAACACTGCCCTGATATCGCGGGGCCGAGTCGTATTATCGTCGAGACTCATGGAGAGCTGCGCGGTCTGCGGCAAGCCTATTCATAGGGACGAGCCGGTCTCCGCCTCGTTCAACCAGGAAGGCCAGAGGAGCTTCTTCCACAAGACATGCGAAGACAGAGCCGAGCACGTGAACAAGTGGAAGGAGGAAGCAGCTTGGGCTTTCAGGGTGACGCGAATGACGATGTCCGAGTGGAACGCGTGCAGTCCCAGAAAACATGTCGGGGTCTGGCAGTCGATTTTCATTGCGCGAAGAGATGAAGATGTTTGGTGCCCGGACTGCGGTCTCAAGATCGCCAGACAGGAAAGGTTCGATTGTCCCACTTGTGGTGGTCGAGTCATCATCACCAACGCTGAAACCACGAAGATGGTGTTCACTCACAGGGAGCCTCTCTACAAACTCCAGGTGCACTGTACCGAGAGGGGAGATGACGCGTTCGTTTATGCAATCACAAGCGGATACACTCCAGTTACCATCACGTCGAAGAAGGGCGAAGCTCCCGAGGCCTCATCGAAACAGGCAATGATGCTAAAGTACGAACCTAAAGGAGATCTCAAGAAGGGGCTAAGTGTATAGCCTCTCACGTCGTCGAGAAAGCGTTCTTATCCTCTCTAGTCGCAGACTCATCCCGTTTGTGGTCTTGCCATCAGGAAACACAGTGCTAGCCACTGGAGTCTTCGACCTTCTGCATCTTGGGCATCTTAGATTCCTTGAAGAATCCAAGAGAAACGGGGGCCCTAGATCCAAGCTCGTAGTTGTTGTCGCCCGCGACAAGACCGTGTTTCGCAGGAAAGGGAAGGGTCCGATCATCCCTGAAAACCAGAGAAGGGAGCTTGTTGCCGCTCTGCGAGTAGTGGATAGAGCGATTCTTGGGCGAGAGGAAATTGATCTTCTCGGTATCCTTCAAGAGGTCAAACCGAATATTGTGTGTGTCGGCTACGACCAGGATGAGATAAGAGCCGCAGTTAGCCGACTTATCCGGAAACGGAGGCTGCAGATCAAGGTTGTTCGAATACGAAGGTTTGGGCCAGCAGGTCTCAACAGCAGCTCGAAGCTAAAGAGCAGGGTTGCCAGGGCATTATCGGTGTCTTAGGGTTTTGTCGGGACTCTGACACGCACCTTGTCTCCATCGTTTAGCTTGAACTGTTTTCTCAATGATACGGGAGCGATTAGCTCGACAACATCCTCACCGTAGTGGGCTCTGATGGGGAGGACGATTGCGCTTTTGACCTCCTCGTTGACCATTGCCCTGAAACATTTTGCTGGCCCATAGGTTCGCTTCTCATTGGCAAATCCTTCGATGTAGACAAACGGGTATGTGTCCAGGATTTTTCGATTGTCGAGATCTTCCTTGCTGACCCTGAGGTTGAGCGTGCCGGGAAAAGGGTCGAATCCTAGTTTTGATATGAACTGTTTCCGGTAACCGTCGCGGCTCATGTAGTATGAGCCCTCGCGGAGACCGGTGAACACTGTTCCGGTGATGATTAGGTCTTTCTTGGGGGCTTCGAAGACTCGCCTGAGGTTGACGTACATGTCGGATAGCTGGCGGAGTCCTTCGCCGGTTATTCTTACCTTCTGGTCGCGTCCGTTTCTAGCCCTCTCTATCAAGCCAAGTTTTTCCATTTCGATAAGGCGTCGGGAGGCGGTTTGTTGGGAGCTTCCAATTCCCTTCGCTACATCTGATGTGCTGCAGACGACCTCTTTGTCGGTTGCTCCCATCTCGGACAGTTTGTAGAGGGCTAGTAGATGAGAGGGTTTCATTTCCAGATGCCCTTCTCAAGGAATGGTCGGGAATCACTTACTGCTTTTCTATCTTCTTTCCAAGACGGTCCAGGGCCTGCTCGAGTGAGAATCGTCGGACTTCAGTGACCACATCGCCTCTGGTGGTCTCGATGATTCTTCTCGCTGCGTCCATTTTGACTCTGAACGTTGGAACGATCGAAGTGTGTTCGAGGGTCTGTAGGTCATCGTATACTCCTTCCATCGCGTCTAGAAGTTTCTCGGCTTTTGCAACGTCGCCCTTTCGGAGAGAGTTCAGTGCCATTCTCCGAAATTCTCCGACAGCGTCGAGTAGCCCGAGCATGTAGCTTCGGTGGTCGGCGCCAGACTCTGCGATCGATACAATTCCTTCGTTCCGCGAGACCTTCCGCAGAGTGATAGCTTCCACATATTCCTGGAACGCAACTATGACTCCGTTCGAACTTCGTAACTCTGGAGCATCAGCGGACATCTTTTCGATCTCCCGAAGAGTCTTCTCGGCTCGTTCTAGCGTCGAGTTGGCCGCCTTCAAATCTCCTCTATGAATCTCGAGAATTGAGGATGACGCCATTCTCGTGGCGGCTCTGGAAAGATCGAGGACTCTTTCACGCGCCTGATCGTATTGGGAGAGGTCTTTCTGGATCGAGGTCAGGTCCTTTTTCGACAGCATGTTGCGAGCTTCTGCTCCGCTGAGCTTCGCGGTATTAAAACAGGGTTCCAGTTACTCGTTTTTCTCTTTGACGAGCTTGTGGGACTCTTCCTTTATCCCGCTCTCGGTTATGACGAGCAGATCGACTCCATCTCCGCTTGAGATGTCTCGAGCGAGGGCGGATCTTATGGCTCGCAGGATGAGCGGACGGGCTTCGTCGACCGATAGTCCTTCTCGGTATTCTGATTCTAGGACTCCCATGGCGACTTCGGCGCCAGTTCCGATTGCGGCGAACTTGTCTTCGAGCACGGATCCGATGGGATCCATGACGAATAGGCTTGGTGAGCCGTTGTCTACTCCCGCGATTATGGTCTGGGCGAGATAGGGCATGAAGCGTCTCGCCGATAGCAGATTGGCCATTAGCTTGGCTGTGTTCTTTACCGTTCCAGCTCTTCCTCGTTCGTATTCGAAGATGTTCATGTAAGCTAATGCTTCCCGCGATAGGACTTGCATGTCTCCGATAATTCCCGCGCAGCCGACCCCTATCGTGTCTGTTATCTTGAAGACTTTCTTGGCTACCTTGCTCATAACGAATGTTCCGTAGGCGTATCGGCGCTCGGAGCCAAGGATAGCTCCTTCCTTGCATACGAGTCCGACTGTTGTCGCTCCAGGCATGTAGATCTCGTCGCTCATAATCGGGTCAGCGTGCGACCCCATGCCGTTTTGCTATAAAGCTAGCGCTTGACTGAGATTCGGGTTGGAATGTTCCTGTAGTCTAGCGAGTTTCGACGGGGATGTGGTCGCGGATTCGTGGCTCGCGTTGTCCGAGCCAAGATGGAACATAGGGTTTCCTCCAGTCAATGGGGCCCGAGGAGAATCTTTGCTGCATTCTCGCTAGGTCGAGGTTCCATGCGTGGTCGAAGAACTCGTATGCTTCGTCCCATTCTTCTCCTTCTTGCCAGCCGGAATGGGCAACACTGATTTTCGTTAATGCTTCAACTCTTTCGAAGTAGATGTCAACGCGGGTCTTCTGTCTCCGCACATTAGGAAACTGGGGTGGAGCCTTCCATTCTACGGATAGGGTTTTCGCCCGCTCGAATCCGAGTATTTTGCAGCCTTCTGTTCCCTTGAAGCCTAGTGGAGCTTCGGGGTCGAATAATATCTCGTAGGGACCTTGGACTTCGAGCTTGATGTTCGCTTTCGGGGCCAGAAAACTGATTATTCCCTCGTCGGTCGTCCAAACTGTCCAGACATCTGCGATGGGCGTTGATGTGACTGCTTCTTTTCGTAATACCTTTGGATCCAAGGAGCTCACTGTTCTTGCCTGAAAGGTAGGAGTTGCAAGGCTACTGGAACGATTTAGCCTTGTGCTCGGACGATCGAAAAACCCATCTTCAAACCATTCAATTGTCCTTCCATGCGGGAACATCCTCTGAAGGCAATCCTTTCGAGGATTATGCGCGGTGGAAGTGATCCTTCAGAGTTCGAGCTGGCCTACATTCATCGAGGCGCGGCGGACGATCAGATGATCATCAGAGTCTCAGAGATAGATAGGCTGGGAAAGGGGTCATTCCTCTTGCGGGACGGTGAGACTCAGATTCCCTTTCACAGGGTCTTGTACTTAATGGACGCGAAGAAGACCATGCTGTGGAGGAAGAGACAACGAGAGATTGCCGGACAACCTGTTCTTTAGCCGAGTTTGGTTTGGACTCCTGTCCGGAATGTCCACTGATGACACGCAAGACCGCTGCGCGATATCTCCCTTTCTAGAACACCTGCTGTCTCCGATGACCAAATCAACAATGCAAAGAGTTGCGCTCTAACCTTTTTTAGTGGAACTGGCAAGCAAGAGTTCCAAACTTGCCTCGGAAAGAAACTCTCGATCTTTCCATGATAGCAGATCGCGTTCATCCACAGACGTGGTCTCTCTTCCAAGCACTAAGAACTCGTATGAGACAACTGAAAGGGGTCTCGATGAAGGTTCTCTACGAAAAACACAGTAGCGAATCCACGCCCGCTTTCTTCTACGAGGGCCGTCAACTCTTCCATCTGCACCTCAGAGGAATGGAGATCAGCGCGACATTCCACACCGACTTCAAGTCAAGGCTCCGCCTCACGGAAAACCAGTCGATTGACTGGCGTCTCCGGGACGAGATCAGGAAAAGGACCTGGGCAGGCTTCTCCTTCGAGTCCTCGAAGGATCTGGGACCCTTCATGGAACTCGTCAAGGCAAAATACCAGATCATTGCCGAGGAGACCGGTGCCAAACCGCGAGAGGAAAGACCAATCGCGGTCTAGATGTCCTAGGAACAAGACCTCATGCCGGACTCTACTTGCCATTATTGAATAGGTAAGCGACAGCGTGTTAGGCTTTTGTCAAAACCAGGCCTGAGTTCGGCTCTGCTTCAGGCCAAAGAAGAACTAGAGTCGATTCATCGATCACGTGACGGCGAACGTGTTGAAGCGGTTGTCGCCATTCTTCTCTGGGACGAGCCTGGAAGAGGACTGCAGACACTCCTAGTACAAAGAGCTGAGAGGGAAGGTGACCCGTGGTCGGGACAGATTGGGCTTCCCGGTGGCCGGATCAAACAGGACGTCGAATCGCCTCGAGCTGCTCTTCATCGGGAGGTCGAAGAAGAAGTTGGAATCAAGCTTGAAGAAGTTGGCGTGGAGCTTGGCAGGCTCTCCGTGGGTCACCCTATGCGCCGGATCGAAATGAGGGTTCAGCCGTGGGTTTTCGGATTGAGCGTCAAGCCCAAAGTCAGTATCGGCTCCGAGATTGCTAGTTCCTTCTGGGTGAACTTGACGGAGCTACCCTCTATGATGAAGATGAGCGAGGTTACGATCAGAAACGAACCGAGGAGCGTAGAATCCTTCGTGGTCGAAGGAAAGATCGTCTGGGGTTTTACATACCGGGTCTTGACTGAGTTGATTCCAATTCTGAAGTCTCGTCCTAAGCGCTAATTTCAGGGATAGCCGAACTTACACCCTGCATCTTGCAGGCCTCGCAAATCTCGAACGGTGTCGGTTCTCCACAAGACTTGCAAGGTTGCAACTGAGAAGGTGCGAGATTGGGTTCGGCGAGAGTTCGAAGCCGGAGCATCGCCCGGTAGGCTGAGAAAGTTACACCTGGATGGGCAAGCTCCAGTTTGTTCAGTACCGTCCGAAGCTCATTCCTCAATGCTTCAGTCATATAGGGACAAGAGGCGGTTTGAAACTGGAGATCCTCAGCGTATCCATACATAACAATCTCTCGCTCAGGAATCTCGCACAACGGTTTCACCCGGGTTAGGAAGAGTCCTCGGGGATCTTTGAGAACAGGACTGAATCTGACGAACCGATCGGCATCGCCTTGGAACAAGTTCAGCATGTAAGTCTGCACAATGTCATCGAGATTGTGGCCTGTTGCAATCTTGGTGGCTCCAATCTTCTTCGCGGCTAGGTTGATTGCCTTTCTGCGAAAAACACCACAATAGGAACAAGCGGTCATCCGCTCCTGCTTGTTCTTCAGAAAATCGTCTAGACCTGACCCAAACAGCTCCTCGAACGAAAGAACTTCATGCTCGATCCCGAGATCTCTGCAATACATTGTCGCAAGGTCAACAGCCTCCTCCCGGTAACCCGCGATACCCTCATCCACAGTCACGGCGGTGATACGAGTGCGGGGAAATCGCTTCGCGAGCTTGTGGAGGATCATGAGGAGCGTCAAGCTATCCTTCCCTCCCGATACTGCCACTGCTACATGGTCTTCAGGGCTGAACATGTCCCAGTGACTAATGGTTCGGCGAACTTTACGTTCTAACGAATCTCTAAAGCAGCTCTTGCATAGAACCGACCCCTCATACTCTCTTCGGAAATAACCCGGATTGCGCTTGCAGACTGTGCAGGAACTGGGATCCATCGGACCTATCTCGGAAATATCGTACCGAACAAGATGTAGGACAGAATAATGTTAGAGCTCAAAAGACCGAGAGAGATAACACTGGCCACTGTCCGTATGTTTTTGGTATTCTTTACCCCCAGAACACCCAAGAGGGTATCAAGATACCGATCACCGTCAAAAGGAACGAGGGGAAGCATGTTTACGAGCGCAACCCCAAGTAAAATGAATGACATCCAATATAGTGAGTTGAAAGAATAGAATGTCCATGATGCGGGGAACACCGATTTAGGAGCATAGTAGTTGAATGAGAATACGCCAATCGTAGCACGGCTGGCGTTCTCTGGCGCCGGTCGCGTCACTAGTGTGTAATTCTTTCCCGTGTTAAGCGCAACTACCAAGTGATGCCCGGGATTCTGGGGGGCGAGGATAACCCGAAGATCATTCGGTTGATGGACAACAGTATTGTTGATCGACGTGATGACAGACCAAGGTTGGATGCCTGCATTCTGGGCCGCGCCCCCGTCAACGAGACTAGTGACAAGAACACCAGAGGACGTTGGCTGATAGAACGGGCTTATGGCGGCTGTAAAGTTAACAAATAGGATGAATACCACAATCCAAGTTGCAACGTTAGTGAACGAACCAGCTGCGAAAACCCTCAACTTGGTTCTAGCCTTTCGCTTGGCCAGATTCTCCTCATCAATTTCCACGAACCCACCGGGGAGGAATATGGCCATGAAGACCCCTGATGATTTCAATGGGACTTTGTCTAAGACGCTGGCTATTCCATGCGCTACTTCGTGTGGTATCAGCAGAACTGCAATCGCTAAAACTATGTACGGAAAGATGTCCCAACCAATGGTCAATCCAGGCAGAGGGACAATCAGGAGCGCCGGCCCGGCCTGCGCGCTGTGCTGGAAGAGCGCTACTGCATTACTAACGAAGTTGTAGATGACGAAGACAATTAGCCCTATGCCCAATGCTGCTCCGATGTCGAAGAAGGTGAGCCAAGCCCTTCGAAATCGGCTTCCTATCTTCTCTATCCAGCTGTTGAAAACTACGGTTTTCAGCATGACATAGTAGGGCTTGACAATGATCCCGTGCTTGTCGAGTTTCAAGAGTAATCCAAGGGCGACGATGACCCCCCAAATGGCGAGGTAGAAGAGTAGAGAAATGTAAGGGTCGAGTAGACTCAAGAAGCTCTTCTCTTAGTGTCGGGGAATTAGGCTCGGCTCAAGCGGGTTTCATATTACCTTTTCAGCTTCTTCCTCTAAGCGTTCTTCTCAGAGCCGGGTCCGAGTCCACACGCGCCTGAAGTACCTCTTCGAAGGATTCTCCATCTCGAACCGGGATCCTTAGATACATTCCTGTTCTACCAATCGTATCCCTCCGAGTCAAGACCCTTACCCGCTCCGTGACAATGGCAACACTGACCCCAAGCAGTCTCGCAACTTCATTTTCTCTGCCAACAACGGGAGACTCGAAATGCCCCTCTGCTGTCGGTTCGATCAGAATCAGTTTCTTAGTACAACCCGGAGTTCGAATGCTGCTTTTCAATTCGGGAAGTGTGACTTTTCCTCCGAACGCGTAGAATTCCAGTTCTAGTGAGCGGAAAGGTGTTAGCGGGACAGTAACGGAAGTGGTCTGTTCGGCGTCTAATTGGAGATGTGCTTTGGGGGAATGAGATGGTGTTGCTTGGGCGATTTCTTTTGAGAAGATGGTGAAGCCACCGCTTTCTAGCGCCGCCTCTACCAGTTGCGTGTTGACATTGGATGGAATCAACACGTCAACATCGCTCTTGTCATCGACGTCCCCTCTCGCGACGCTGCCATGGGTCAGAGCGATTTGGCTCCACGTGGCCAAGGTGCTGATGACGCGGACAGCTCTATCCCTCAGCGACTCCAGTTTTGCCCAATGGGACACGGGATAGTTGACTTGGATCCCGTCAGAGGTTCTGCTCGGCTTTGAACCCGAGCCCCGTCTTTTCACAATGTCCCCTTGAACAAGTCGTCTCGAGAGGGTCCTGTGAGGTCAGAACTTCTCGCTTTGTCTTGGAATCGAACTCTCTGCAATCCTCTCACAATGGCTGCTGGAATGGCCTCTCTACCTTGACCCATGACGAGTTCTGCCGCACCGGCCACCTCGTCTGCCAAGGCTACGTTCTTGAAGCGCAATTGATATCCGAACAGATCTCTTTGGCCCCTATAGTCAGCATGAGGCTTGAGACCCGCAATTCCAATCGTTTCCTCGACCTGACCCAATCTGAATGGCCGGCTGTGAGTATCAGTCACGATGACGCCGATTTCCTTGCCGGTGAGGCGTCTTATTCTGTCTCTGATCTTCCTCGCTGAAGCATCCGGGTTGGTGGGAAGTAGCGCATAGTTCTGGTCCCCTTTCACATTCGACTTGTCCACGCCGGCGTTGAGACATGTCCACCCATGTTTTGTTGTAACTATCAGGGCCATCTTGTCAGCTCTAACAACTTTTTTTGAATCATTGAGGACTATCTGAACGAACCCCGGTTTCCTCCCGGTCTTCCGGGCAATGACCATGGCCCTTTTTGAGGGACGAACAGAGGCAACATCCACGAGCCTCCCCTCGGCCTTGGAAACAGCCTTCTGACCAACTACAAGCACGTCTTTTTCTCGGATTCCCCATCCAAGCTTGCGGGCAGCTTCAACCATCAGCCGAGGCAAGTCGTCCCCTGGTAGAATTAATGGAAGCCCAGTTAGGGGAAGTATCTCGACTGCACCGCGCATGACGAGCGAATTGTTGCATGGGGTATACAAACTAGATTTTTAGGAGAGAATTACGTTTCTTGCGGTGCCACGATGAAAGCACGTTTATATTCTGAAGTGTCCGCTTTCCTGTTGTCAGGTTGACTGGCCGGAGAACGTCCGGTAGCCGTTACGAAACGACGACTGCTGATTTCTCCCGTAGCAACCGAACGGAAGAAACGAAGAACGGAGGTGGAAAATGCTATGGGTTATGAAAGGAGAGGCTATGGCGGTGGTGGCGGTGCGAACAGATTCGGACCGAAACCGGTTGAGGAAGGCAAAGAATACGATGTCGACATCAAGGAGATCAGTCGCCGCGGTGAAGGAATCGCGCGCGTTGAAGGACTTGTTGTCTTCGTACCAAACACCAAACCCGGAGATCACATCAAGATAAAGATCACACGGGTCTCGAACCGCTTCGCCTCAGGCGAAGTCGTCCAGTAGGACGCCCTGGAATTAGGGAGAGACGCGGTTTCTCCCAAATCCCCCATTTCTTATTTCTGCGAAAGCCTAAAGGCTCCATAGACTGTCAAGGGAACTAGTTTCCTATGACTGAGGGGAAGCTGGGCCGCCTGGGCTGGACTGAAATCCGAGCCTTCATTGAAAGACGACCCTGGTCCGTCTTATCATGGTCAGCCGGCCTATCCGCATTGGCTTTCATCGTGTTCTACGGACTGCAGGCCACGACGAACCCGCAAGTAGGGATACAATTCGTCCAGTCGGAGTGGCCTGATCCGTCGATCTTTCCCTATTTCTATGCAAAACCGATAACCTGGTTCGCTTACTTCAGCTTCGTATACTGGGCCGCTGGCCTCGAATCAAACAAAGATCATTTTCTCAAACTTTCCCCGAGGGCTCGAAACCTCCTCTTCCTTGCCACAGCCCTCGTCGCGTTCGCCTCATTCTACGAGATCTTCTATAACTTCATGGTCTGGTTGGCTCTGGAAGTTCTAACGACGAATTGCAAACCCTTCCCCTGCAACCCAGACCAGGTAGCAAGTATTTTCGATCTCCGAAGCCCGCTCAACCTAGTTTTCGCAACAAAGATCGTGACCACAGCTTTCGGTTTGTCTATGTACTCGCTATGGTTCCTTCACCGCGTGGACGTGGAGACGGAAAGGCGAAATCAGACAACGAGGACTCTCGCTGGGGATGTGAAGGCCCCTTTGCCCAGCCCATCAAGGAAACGTATAGAAATCGAAGCCGGCCTCGCTGCGCAGCAACCGATAGATCCAACCGTAGACCAAACCTGAATCAATATCCCAGGAAAAACAGATCTTTGGAAACCTATGATGTAGCCGTAATCGGAGCTGGTCCCGCAGGAGTGATGGCTGCGTGGAAAGCAGCCGAATCACACGCGAGAACCTTGTTGATAGAACGAGAAGGTTCTCCCGGAAAGAAAGTTTGCGCTGAGGGAGTATTGGCAGACGTTCTTACTGACGCGGAGGTTAGGCCGGTACCTGAGTTTGTAGCCAACGAAATTTCCGGGGCGTTCCTCTACGCTCCAGATGAAGCGAAGAGAGTGAATGTTGGCGGCGAAGGCTACATCCTTGACAAGCCAGCATTTCTCAGAGTCCTTGCCGACCGGGCCGAAAAGGCTGGCGCAGTAGCAAGATACTCAACCTCTGTAGAAGATATCGAGCGAAAAGATGGATTGATCGAGATCCGGAGCAAGACGGATGGAGAGCCCAGCTCGGTAAAAGCGAGAGTTGTCATAGGATGCGATGGGACGGGGTCTATACTGGCTAGGCGGTTCTTTCCGCGGAAGAACTACCAAGCGATTACAGCTTTACAATACTCGATGACCAATTGCGAGGTCGAGGACGAGTCAAAACTTGAGATCTACGTCGGACATGAAAAAGCCCCTGCTGGTTACATCTGGGTGTTTCCTAAGGGAAAAGGCGATGCGAACGTGGGCATCGGCGTGAAGGGAGCTGGCGCGAAGACGCTTCTCGACAAGTTCATTGACAAACACCCCAAGGCGTTCGGCTCTGCTCGGGTAGGACGGACCCTTGCTGCGCCCGTTCCCGTCGGAGGGGAGGTCGAGAGTTACGTTGCTGACAACATGATGCTATGCGGTGACGCGGCAGGCCAAGTTATACCGCTGACGGGAGCGGGGATTCACACTGGGCTGGTGGCTGGAAAGATTGCTGGCGAAGAAGCAGCCATCTGTGCCCTAAGCGGGAACACGTCGGCAGAGAATCTGAACCACTACCGAGATAGATTCAACAAGCTGTGGGGACCGCGTATATCCAACAGTCTGAGAGCACTTGACTCCTTCGAAAGATTCTCGGATCCCGAGCTCAACATCATAACGGGCCTATTGGAAGGGCAAGATCTGGTTGAGATGGCAAACGGCTTCAGCCCCACTCGAGCGGTTGGACTGCTTGCACGACACCCTCTCCTAGCGATGAAGGTCGCCTACCAACTGCTGACCGGATAGAAGGCGGGACAAATGGGACCGGTAGAATCTTCCTTACTTGCCGCGATCGAAGAACAAGGCTGCATTCACTTATCGCTCATTGACCCCGAGAAGTTTACCGGACGTCTGTCAAGATCCTTAGAAGACCTACAGAGTTGGGGGACAGCAGCCATAATGGTGGGCGGCTCTACTGTCAGCTCAGTTGAACAACTCGACGGAACGGTGAAGAAAATCAAGAAGCTGACCAACCTCCCAGTCATTCTCTTTCCAAACGGTCCCACGGGAGTGAGTCGTTTCGCCGATGCAATATTCTTCATGTCTCTACTCAACTCTTCCACTCCTCGATTTTTGATCCGTGCCCAAGCGAAAGGTGCTCCGTCAGTCAAGAGGTTCAATCTCGAACCGATTCCCCTCGGATACCTGGTAGTGGGAGACTCGAAGACCGCTGTGAGCGCCGTCGGAAGAGCAAACAGAATTCCGTATTCCAAGCCCGAGCTGGCAGCTGCGTATGCCCTTGCGGCCCAGTATCTGGGGATGCGATTTGTCTACCTTGAAGCCGGCAGCGGGGCCGAACATTCGGTAGATACGAGCATGGTCCGCAAGGTCTCCTCGGACCTGGACATTCCCGTAATCGTGGGAGGGGGCATCCGGACCCCCGACCGGGCACGAGCCTTGGCTAAGGCGGGCGCCTCGGCCATAGTGACGGGAACTCTGCTTGAGCAACAGGGGCCAGGTCCAGTTAAGGGAATCGTGTCCGCCATGAGACGCGCCTAGTGGATACTCCGTGACCCAAGAGACTACTAGAGGCGTAGGTGGTACCGTTGGAGCCTTCAATTTCATACGAAGAGTGGGCTTTCCATCGACGCCGGAAGTTGTCTCCGTTCTATTGACCCTAGGATTACTTTCATCGGTTCTTTCTCTCCCGTTAGCGGGAATTGGTCTCCAAGCTGCACTGTTATTCCCCTTGATTGCGGTCGTGATTCCGACCATCGTCGGCGAAGCCCTGAATTCAACAATGATTCTTCACGGCGACAAAGTTCTGAACTTTCGACGGCTCATTGGACTTGAGACTCTATCCTGGTTCCTCCTCATATTGGCATTGCCGCTCGGGGCGACAGCCGGGATGGCGGCTTCGAATAACGCATTATGGGTTGATGGATTCTTCGTTGTGCTGGCCTTGTCCCTGCCCATTCGGTTTCTCACAATTGCCTCCATTTCATCGGTGCCGTCTTGGAAGAAATTCGTGGCCTCCGCACTGCCGCCTATTCTCTCGATCCGATCCCTTTCGATCTTCGGTCCAAGTGTTGGTCTGACAATTGTTGACAGTGGTCTAATCATCCACGGAACAGCGGCAGTCTTGGTAGGAATCGTTCTCTCGGCTGCTGGCGTGTCAAGGATCATACGCAACGTAGAACATTCGGGCACACCGGAAGTTCGGGATTCCCCGATGACCCTCTTCAGGGTGTTCCTCCAACACTGGCTAAAGTCTGAGCCTGAACCCCTTGAAAAACGACTTGGCGCGCTAGGGACGAATGGAACGATCGAGGGCTCGATTCTCGGCTTCACTGGCGCGAAGGGATCGATAGGCTGCGTTGTGGTGTCGAACTTCCATCCAGGACCTTATCGTGATCTTGGAAGTGGAGGTCTCCCTTCCCGTTTGAAAGCCTCTCTTGAGAGTTCGAGGGGAGGGATTGTCCAGGTCCCGCACGGGATCTCTAATCATCAGTTGAATATCGTCTCGCAAGGGGATGTTCAGAGGGTCATTGAGAAGGTTGTGGCCGAATATCCTGTCGGAGCATCTGTTCGCGAGTCTAGCGCCATGGTCAGATCGGTGGTAGGCGAGGCCAAGGCATCCGGTCAGGTCTTTGGTAATGTTGCGTTTCTTACGCTGACGCTGTCGCCTACGGACACGGAAGATTTGCCTTCTGAGGTTGCCCGTGAGATCGAGCGGGAAGCGCAAGCACGCGGTCTGATGACCATTGTCGCAGACGCCCACAATAGCCTTTCAAATCAAACCTCAATAACCCCCGGCCAGGCACGAAGGCTCGTTGAGGCGTCAGTCAAAGTGCTGGACCAGCTGGCTCTCTCCAGAAGATCACCGTTCAGTGCAGGGTCAGCGGCGGACCCCCTAGAAGAGTTCCGACTTGAAGACGGGATCGGTCCAGGCGGACTTTCCTCCTTGGTAGTCCGGAACGGGAGCCAGGTCGTTGCCTATTTGACCATTGACGGGAATAACATGCATACGGGAGTGAGAGAGACAATTCTGGAGGCTCTTGAGACGATCGGAGTAGCAGACGGCGAAATAATGACAACCGACACGCACCTAGTAACAGGGCTCGTCCGGTCAAATCTCGGATACTACCCTGTTGGAGCCCATCTTGATCTTGGACTGTTGACCCAGAAGGTGAGGGAAACGGTTCAGCGCGCCGTGGCATCGATGGAAGAGTCTACAGCAGGTTTTTCGAGATTCGCTATTGAAGTGCGGGTACTCGGGTCAGAGACTTTTCAGACCATCACTGGTTTCGTGGGCCGCATTGCAAGACGAATTGCACGCCAATTCTATTTGCTCGAAGCGCTAACCCTTGCGGTCACACTAGCAATCCTGTTCTTCCCGTGAAAGCCATGGAAGCAGACGAGTCCTTACACTACATGCAGCTTCCACGAGAGGTCATAGTGGGCAAGAATGTTCTCGGCCGAATCGGGGAGGTCTGCTCACGACTTGGCTACACCGGTATGGCCCTCGTAGTTTCAGGACCACTAACTTATCCTATTGCTGGCGAACCTGTTGCGAAATCAGTTGTAAAGGCCGGTCTGAAAGTGGACCATGTTATAGTCAAAGAATCAACTGAGGTGGTCGTAACTCAGGTCATAGGATCGATTAAGCGCACAAAGGCTTCGATTGTCCTAGGCGTTGGTGGCGGCAAGGATATCGACGTGGCAAAACTCGCATCAGCCAAAGCCTCTGTTCCCTTCATGAGCATTCCAACAGCAGGAAGCCACGACGGAATCGCAAGTCCCTACGCTTCGATCAAGGGCGGCTCGAGGCCCTACTCGATCAGGGCACAAGCACCGGTCGCAATCCTCACCGATATCGGTGTCATAGCCGATTCACCCTACAACTTGCTGGCGGCAGGCTGCGCGGACATCGTTGCCAAGTTTACAGCTGTTAAGGACTGGCAGCTCGCCCACAAACTGAAGAACGAGTACTACGGCGACTACGCAGCCGAACTCGCACTCATGAGCGCTGAGCTTGTTACCAAGAACGCTAAGGAGATCCTCAAGCGAAACATCGAAGGCGTCAGAACAGTGGTAGAGGCGCTCATAAGTTGCGGTGTGGCAATGAGCATAGCGGGGAGCTCCAGACCTTGCAGTGGGTCGGAACACTTGTTCAGTCATGCCCTTGACATTGTGGCCGGTGAGACGAGTCTGCACGGGGAGAGAACCGGTGTTGGCGCAATCTTGTGCGCTTATCTCCAAGGGTCTAACTGGGAAGCAATTCGAGCATTTCTGAAGGAGATTGGAGCGCCCTCAACTGCTAAGGAGCTTAACGTCTCCTCTGAACAATTGGTGAGGGCCCTGACGCTGGCTCATAGTCTGCGTCCAGAACGATATACTATTCTCGGTGAGACGGGAGTGGCTGAGGCTGCGGCGGAGAAGGTCGCTCGGACTACAGGCGTCATTGGGTAAGGCATTGAAGAGTTCCGCTCGCGCTTATGCGATTCAAGGGCTCGTGAAATACCATGGTCTCCGGAACGAGAGACTGCGGCTGCCATTTCACGACAGCATATCCGTGTGCATGAAAGCGCTTCCCACGATTACGACAGTAGCGTTCAGCCGAGAGTTCGCTGATGATCGTATCAGGATAAACGGCAAGTCACCTTCACGGAAGGAACAGCATAGAGTGTTGGCGGTCGTTAACCATCTCCGACACTCGTCTCCTCTGAGGTCCGTGAAAGCAAGAGTAGAATCCAGAAACCCTGACGTCAAGGGCAAGGGACTGGGATTCTCAGCCTCTGGATTCGCGGCGTTGGGACTCGCAACGGCAAGAGCGTTGGATCTGGACATCAAGACGCCTGAGCTTTCTGAAGTTGTTAGATTGGGCGCTGGTTCTGCTTCACGCAGTTTAGCCGGGGGTTTCTCCATTTGGTACGCGAACAGAAACGGTCGTTCCTATGCGGAAGAGCTTGCACCTGCTAGCTCCATCAAACTAAGAACGATAATTGTTCCGATAGAGTCAGAAATCAAAACGGATAGCGCTCACGCTGACGCTGTCAAGTCCCCATTTTTCAAACCACGACTAGTTTACCTTAGAAGTATTCTTCCACGGATGAAACGTGCGATTTCACAGAAGGACGTGGAATCCATTGGAAAGCTAGCTGAAGAAGACACGTTGAACCTGCATGCAGTTACCATGACAGGTAAGGAGGGATTGATTCTGCTCAGTTCACTATCTATCGAAATCATCCGAGAGGTGAGAAGACTTCGAAAGGAAGACGAGCTCCCGGTTTGGTTCTCGCTAGACACTGGCCCATCGGTGTTCGTCAACACTACGCCAGATGCTACCCGGTCGGTCCGAAGAAATCTCAGCAAGATTACAAACAACATCTTCGTCTCGGAGCCAGGTGGACCCGCTGAGATCATCGACAAGCACCTTTTCTAACCACTCAATCCGTTTGAGTTGTGAGAATAAGAAGCTCGGATGTCATCGCAGAAAGGACCCGCTGTTGGATCGACCGATGCCAAGAGTCTGGCTCCTCTCCCAAACGCGGACAAGTATTCCCAGATCGTAACCCGGTTTGCTCCGAATCCTGACTTCGTACTCCACATAGGTTCTCTACGCGCTGTGTTTCTCTCGCATGACTATGCGAGGATGTACAAGGGGAAGTTCATACTTCGTTTCGAAGATACGGATCCGAGACTGAAGAGGTCGGTTCTCGAGTACTATGCACAGATTGAGAAAGATGTGAAGTGGCTGGGTTGCCAGTGGGACGAGGAATACATCATGAGCGATAGGGTCCCGATTTACTACGAGTATTCAGAGAAGGCACTCGGACAAGGATTCGCGTTTGTCTGTACCTGTGAGCCTGACCAGTTCAAGGCGATAATCGAGTCAGGCCGTGCCTGTCCACACAGGTCGAAGAGTCCCACCGAGAATCTTGACCAGTGGCACAAGATGCTGAGTGGAGGGCTAAGTGAAGGAGAAGCGGTAGTTCGTGTCAAGACGGAGACAACTCACCCGAATCCGGCGGTTCGAGATTGGCCAGCATTTCGAATCATAGATCCGGAGAAATATCCTCATCCTCGAGTCGGGTCGAAGTATCGGGTCTGGCCGCTTTACAATTTCTCAGCTGCGGTAGACGATCATCTGATGGGAGTTACTCATATCATTCGGGGTAAGGAGCATTTGACCAACGCGGTTCGACAGACTTTCCTCTACAAGCACATGGGCTGGTCCTATCCTGAAGCGATCGAGTATGGACGCTTGAAGATGATAGGCTTCAAGCTTAGCAAGTCAGAGATGGTGAAAGAGCTAGAAGATGGACTCGTTGATGGATTCGATGATCCAAGAATTCCAACTGTAGCATCTCTCAGGAGGAGGGGATACTCGCCTGAGGCGCTGAGAAAGATCGTCCACGAGATGGGCGCTCGTCCAGTGGACGCAACGTTGAGTTGGGACAATATCAACGCTGCCAATCGCAAGGAAATTGACAAGCTAGCTCACAGGTACAATTTCATTCCTAATCCTGTCCCTATGGATGTGGACAGTGTATTGCAAGCCTTCGAAGCGCATCTGCCTCTTCATCCGGAACTTCCATCGCTTGGAAACCGCACATTGAAAGTTGTACCCCACGACGGTGTAGCACGCATCTGGCTGTCTGGAACCGATCTTCAGGTGTTCGAGAAGTCGAAGGTTGTGCGGCTGATGGAGCTGTTCAACGTAGAGATTCATTCAACTAATCCCGATTTGGTCAAGGCAACTTTTCACAGCCAGGAGTACGCGAAGGCTCGGGAGCTCAAAGCACCTTTGCTCCAGTGGGTTCCTGACGACCAACATGTCTCGTGTGAGGTGGTTATGCCAGATGCTACAAGGACCCGAGGGTTTGGCGAGACGAACTTGCTTGGGGAACACGTAGGGAGTGTCATTCAGATGGTTAGATTTGGCTTTGGAAGAATCGACTCGAAGGAAGAACCGCTAACTATCTTCTTTGCCCACAAGTAAGCCCAGGAAAATAACAGTCTGCTCGCGGATTTATCGAAGAAGCGATCTGAGTTGAAACCAATCATGTTTTCTTATGGAGACAGTAGAGCTTAAGCCTCGTATATAGATCGAGTAACATCGGGCGGACCAAGGAAATACAACATCCTTCTGGCGTGCTCCGTCCTGGGCGCACGGATGTCTGAGGTTGCTGAAACTGAAACCAATCATCGCTGGCCGTCTTAGAGTCGGTGCGGTCGCTCTGTGCCTCCTATTGCTTCTGGGGTGGCTGGGGCCAGCTAGGACTTCCGGGGTCTTGGAGAACAAGCTTAGCCCGACTTCGGTTGCCTCTTGGAACCAGAGCGTATCTTGCACTGCAACCATTGTCACAATCTCTACAGTTCTCGGTTCCGCTTATCCGTCTCAGTCCCTCCAAGGTAGCCAGTACCAAATCAACGGTTCGGCTGGGGGAGTTCCCTACAAGAGGGCACTCTCGCCTCCCTGCAGCCTCGCAAATGTTAATGGCCAAACTGTTTCCACCTTCGTAGAGGTCGACAACTTGACTCTCCAGAACTATTTCTACGAAACTCGGGATTGTTCCGCCAACTACTGGCCGATCAACGGGGGCGGCCCGTTTGGCGAGACCATGTGCGACAGCACGGGGGATATTTACGAGTCAGTATCTTACAACGGTTTTGTTCATGTGGAGATTGACCAGGACTGGATGGTCAAGGGATATTGTGGGCCAGCCACCAACAATTGTAACAATAATACTATTGCCCGGGTTCCGATGCCCTGCACTATTCCTGTTCCTTGCGCCTCAAATGCTCGCATAAACATCCAGGGGTTTGTATACTGGGATCCTGAAGGTCAGTGGGAGATTCATCCCTTCACGGCCTGGGAGCCTGCAACGGGAGGCTCTAATGGAGGCTCGAACGGGGGCTCGGGAGGGTCGAACAATGGTTCCGGTGGGTCGAACGGGGCCTGTTCCTTCTGCCTAGGTCTTCCGCCACTCTCATTCTCTCTCTGGCTTTTAATTTTGGGCGGATCGGTAGGGTTGCTGGGTCCACTGGGCTTGGTCACCGCTAGAGCCCGGGCAAGGCTTAGGCGTG
>Ga0209806_1000710_pt1 | contig 22697 bp, 20 predicted proteins | sample GraSoiAngelo_152_FD_186166 | JGI IMG/M metagenome (GOLD analysis project Ga0209806, IMG submission 186166) | Grasslands soil microbial communities from the Angelo Coastal Reserve, California, USA - 14_1009_12_30cm (SPAdes) (version 2) | ecosystem: Environmental > Terrestrial > Soil > Grasslands ... | reverse complement strand
CCACGCCGGCGCAGGCGGTACGCCAGGGCCAGGGTCCAGATGGCGATGAGCACCTGGACGGGCCGCGCGGCATCGCCTAGCAGGAAGGCGAGGGTGAGCTCACGGTTCACCGGCACGCTTGCGGCAAAGCTCAGGCGCGCCTCGTACGCGCCGAGGCCGTCGAATCCCAGCGCGAGAGCCGACGCCCCGGCCAGCGCGCCCACGGCGATCACGCTGCCGAGAAAGGCGCGGTCCTGGCGCGCCGCCAGCAGCGCAAGTGGTGCCAGGAACGCGAGCTGCGGCTTGAGGGCGAGCAGTCCGAGCGCGAGTCCGGCCAGCAGCGGTCGCTCCGCACGCAGTAACGCGTACGAGCCCGCGACCCCGAGCGCCACGAACATCCCGGGCTGGCCCAGCTGCAGCCCGTAGATCACCGGCAGCCATCCCACGGCAGCGGCCAGGTAGATGATTCGAGCGCGACCGACGCCAGGCGCGGCCAGGTACCACGTACCGGCCAGGGCGGCCAGGAGCAGCGCGCTCCAGACCCAGTAGCCGGCGGCATAGGGAAGCGGTGTCAGCGGCAGCGCCAACCAGGCCACAGGCGGTGGGCTGATGTAGCGAGCCAGCTCGGCGACCTTTATCCCCGACCCAAGCATGTCGAGCTGCGCCTGCTGCAAGGAAAGGTCGTAGATCGAAGACCAGCCTTGTCCGAGGCCGATCTTCGCGGCGACGTAGTAGAACGTGAAATCGTTGTGGAAGTGGTCGGACGCGTACGCCGCGGCCCACTGGTACAGGTCGAAGATGGCGAAGAGTACGGCGGTGGCGGCGCCGGCGGCAGCGCCGAGGTTCCGCCACCGTCCCGAAGATGCGACCACGGGCGCAGGTTACCTTTTGTGGTGGTGAGTTCGACCGATTTTGAACCTCGCGTGATCGAGCTGCGGGACGGCACGAAGGTCCACCTCCGGCCGATCGTTCCCGAGGATGAGCCGCTGCTGCACGAGGCGGTTGCATCGATGTCGGAGAGGACCGTCTATTTCAGGTTCTTCTCACCCCTCAAGCGCATGTCGGATGCGCTGGCGCACCGGCTTGCGGTCGTGGATTACAACGATCGCTTCGCCCTGGTCGCGACCACGCACAGGCCCAGCGGTAAAGAGCGAATCGTCGGCGTTGCGCGGTATGACCGAGCCCGCGACACGGACGTTGCGGAGGTGGCCCTCGCCGTGATCGACGAGTTTCAGCGCCGCGGCCTCGGCAGCGTTCTTCTCGGGGAGCTCGCGCGCGTGGCCCGGAACCACCGCATCAAAACGTTCCAGCTCATCGTCCTGCCGGAGAACCGCGAGATGCTCGGCCTGCTCCGGAAGATGGGGTGGATCCACCAGGCGAAGCTGAATGGCGGCGTCTACGAGATCTCGTTCGACGTGCCCGAGTGATCGACACCCAGCTGCTTGCTTTCGCGGGAGTCTCCCTTTTGCTTGCGGTGACGCCCGGACCCGACATGGCGGTGGTGACCAAGAACGCCCTCGCGCACGGACGCCGAGGAGTGGTCCTCACCACAAGCGGCATCGCACTGGCCCTGGTCATCTGGGTCACCGCGACGGCGGTCGGTATCTCCGCGCTGCTGCGAACTTCAGGAGAGGTGCTGTTCGTCCTCAAGCTGATCGGCGCTTGCTACCTCGCGTATCTCGGCATTCGCGCGCTTCTCGAATCGCGTTCGAGGCCGGCTGATCTCCTGGCGGGCATGGCGCCTGCCGCGCCGGCCCACGCGGTGTTCAGGCAGGGATTCCTCTCGGCCATCAGCAACCCGAAGCTCGGCGTGTTTTTTGTCACGTTCCTGCCGCAGTTCGTGCTGCCGGGCCAGCCGGCGCTGTCGCGACTGCTGGTTCTCGGCGTCACCTTCGCCGTGATCGGGTGGATCTGGATGAACGTCTACGGGCTTTTCGTGACGCGGCTCCGCGACGTGATCACCGCGCCCCGGGTACGGCAGTGGATGCAGAGAGTGACCGGGGTCGTGCTGCTCGGTTTCGGCGCGCGGTTAGCGCTGGAGAGGATCTAGGCCCACGCGACCTCCGTGCAGAGATAGTCGAATGCCTGCCCCTCCGGCATGCCGTAGGGGAAGTTCTTCGGGTCGGCCGGTCCGAGCGCGAAGATCGCCACAGTCACTCCTTTCTGGCTCGCCACGATCACCGCAAAGCGGACTTTGGCGGCCGTTTGCGATGCGCCGACCAGGTTCGCCGAATAGACCTGGCCGACTCCGTCCTGGTTGCCGATGTGGGCGCCCTTCACGCTCGCGACCAGGGTGACGTCCTGCCACTGCGACGTCGGCAGATTGGAAACGGTCGATTGGAGGACCTGGTCGGGGTTGCCGCCGCTCGAACCGGTGACCTGGACGAGGCCCATCTTCGTGCCCAGCGTGATGCCGGAGGCATCTTGCGTGCGCACGGTCCACTGCGAGAAGTAGTTGACCTGGAACTTGTACGCCGAGCTGGTGTATGTCGCCTGCTCGGGCAGCGGGGTGACGAACTTCGGCGAGCAGTTCACCGTGCAGGTCGAGTGGTTGCCCCCGACGAATTGTGAGAGGGCGAAACCTCCGACGAGGACCGCGACCACGATCAGGATGAGCACGAGTCCGCCGGCGATCAGCGCCGGCGCAAGCTTGTACTGCCCCGCCGCGGGGTACGTCGCGCGCGGCGCCTGCGGGTAGCCGTAGAACGGTCGCGCCGCGGCCGCCTGCATCAGCACCGGCGTTCCGCAACGGCCGCAGAAAGTCGCGTTGGGCGGAAGCGGCGCGCCGCACCGCCCGCAGTAGCGCACCGGAGCCTGCGACGCCATCACACTCCACCCGCAACTTTCGGGCGGCCCTGCTTCGCCGCCGCCGCTCGGGCCGCGCCGCATGCTGGGCAAAATGCCATCGTCGGCACGATGCGATGGCATTCCGGGCATGGCGCATCCGGTCCGATCTCATGCTCGGCGCCCTCGGTCAGAAGTGCTTCGTGGATCACCACGCGTAGGAATAGAAGGAGCACGGCCGTCACGAGGGCCAGGATCGCCAGATCCAGGATGAGGTCCTGCACCGCGAACGTGAGCATCCCGAGCAGGACCTGGACCCCAAAAGCCACGACCAGAGCCGCGAGCACAGACGACCACCAGGGCCGGCCGCTCCGCCGCCGGTCGTAGCGGCGCAGCCATAGCGCCGCGGTCACGAGGCCGGTGGTGCACGCGTTGATCAGCATCACGAGCAGTCCCGCACGGGTCAGCCGCGCGGCCCAATCCAGCGTCGAACCGGTGCCGACGAGAGGTCCGGTGAGCAGCGGCCAGAACCGCGTCAGTGCGCTGGCCATGGTGAAGCCGAGGGCCGAAGCCGCGCCGAAGCTCAACCCGTCGAGCGGTTCCCGAAAACGCTCGCGGAACAGATAAAGGAATAGGGGGCCTGCCAGCATCAGGGTCTGCGCGACCACCGGGATGGCGATTCCGGCCAGCACAAACGCGGTTTCCCGGTCGCCGGTTATCAGCAGTTGGGACAGGGTGCCGCCGGCCAGGTTGGTGAAGGCAATTCCAAGAAGAGCTCCGATCACCATCGTCGCGCCGATGACGAGCCACGGCTCGGACTCGTACACCTCGACTTCGTAGAGATACATGAGGTAGAGGACGGGCACGACGAGAACCGCCGCCACGGTCGCGAGCGCAAAGAGATGCAGCGCTGCCAGCAGGGCAACGAGTGCTGCACCCGCGACCAGCGCGAGGCGAAACGAGGCGCCGCGGCGATGAGGCAGGTGCGGCAGGAGCGTGCTGATGATCGCGAGCTGAACCACGCGCTCGTTGGGCACCGCGGCAAAGGCGTGGCTCCTGCGCCGGCTGTTCATTGTCAGATGTGCGCCGCAGTGGCCGCAGAAATCGCCGGCCGGAACGATCGAACCGCAGTGCGGACAGGTCACGAGCGGAGGCCGTTCGAGCGGCAGCTCGCCCGTTTCGCCGGCCCGCCGGCCTGCGCTCTTTCTTCGCTCGGGCCCACGCTCCTTCATCCGCCGCCCTTGATGTAGCGCGCCCACGCCGCGTCGAGTGCCGATGCATCCATGCTGCCCCAACCCGTGGCGAAGTCCCATCCCGTCCCCGCGTCATAGAAGAGGTTGTTACCGGACGTCACGTCGTGGAACGGTTTCGGGCTGAGCTTCGAAGAGTTCTCGCCCATCCAGTAAATCGCAGGGTTGGCGAAACCGATCTCATGCAGGCCCTTGTGCTTCAGGTCCTGGTTGATGAGCGCGGCCGTGGCGGCCCAAAGCGGTGTCGCGGCCGACGTTCCACCCACCTGTTCGTCCTTGCCGCCGAAGATGATATGGAACCCCGTCAGTGGGTCAGCGTCGGCCGAAACGTCGGGGACCTGGCGCCGTCCGTGGCCGCCCGGCTGGCCCTCGCTCGTCTGGTAAGCGGGCATAGCATAAAACTCGCTCGCGCCTCCGCCCCCGCCACTCTGGTCGAGTGGGCTGCCCCACGCGTACTCCTTGAAGTACACCCCCTGCGTGGATTCGAAGACGGTGGTGCCGCCGACCGACGTCACCGACGGCAGCGTGGACGGGAAGCTGCTCGCGGCGGGCTGGTCGAGGCCACATGTATAGGCGCCGTTATCTCCGCTGGCCACGAAGTGCGACATGCCCAGGGCCACGGCTCGATCCTGGATCGCCGCGTAGTTGTCGCGAGCGCCGCTTGGCGTTTCCGGTTCGCAGGATCCGAGGCTCTCGGAGATGATCGACCCCAGGTGATCCGTGACCATCTGGTCGAAAGCGCGGTCGCTGTGGCCGAAGTCCGGTGACGAGAAGTAGACGACCAGGTTGGCGTTGGGCGCGACCTCGTGGATGATCTCCAGGTCGAGCGCGGTCTCGCCTTGCGCCTTCTCGGGCGTGCCCCAGTTCGCGTCGCGCTTCACCGTCAGCACCGACTCGAACGCGGGCAGACCGAACTTCGAAGCGAACTTGTCCAGGTCGTTCATGTTCGGCAGGTCGTCGATCTCGGGCAGCATGATCGTCTGCCCGGTGCCATCGAGGCCGGCGTCGCGGAGCGGCTTGATGTTGTAGTAGCTCAGCACGTCGACGGGAACCAGGCCGCCCGGGCGAACGGCATAGCCGCGGTCGCGGTGGTAGTCGTCGAGGCCGCTGACCGCTGCGGCGGCCGCAGCGATCGGCGCCGGGAGATGCGGCTGGTCGAGCGTGGCGTAAAAGGTGGCGCCGCCCGGCAGGCGGTAGTTCTCGATGTCCACGCCAAGCAGCTGCGAAGCTGACGGTGCGGGCCCGTCCGCCGCGATCAGGCTCGACGGTGGCTGCCACACCGCACGCAGGCCGGCGGCCCGAAGGAAGGCCACAGCTCGCTCCACGAGGACCGGGTCGGGTCCGAACCTGGCCGCGTATTCGGACGCCGACAATGTCTGGCCGGATGCGAGCACCGCATCGAGCTGAGCCTGATTGCGGACCTTCAGGCCAAAACTCAGAAAAACAGTCGTGGACGAGTCGGCGGGTCCGAGCGGTGTGGACCGGCGGATCGCGTCCGACAGGGTGAGCGGCGGTTTCTGGATCACCTCTCCCACCTGCTGACGAGCGTTGGCGTGGGGGCTGCTGCAGGCCGCCGCCGCCAGTGCCGCAACCATGACCAACGCGGCTGCGGCGGGAAATTTCACAGGAAAGAAGCTTCCCAGACCTCGGCCTCGAACATGACCGCAAAACCCAGCTTTCCATACACGTCGTACGCGCGCATCGGGCTGAGTCCGTCGACGTAGAGCGATGCATGGCGCGCCCCCGCGCGGCGCAGGCGGTGCAGCGATTCGGCGACCAACCATCCGGCAAGACCTCGCCGCCTGTGCTCGGGCACCGTGCCGACCGAGCTCACCAGACCGACCGGCTGGGGCCGCGAGTCGCCAGGGTATGTCTCGAGCTCGGCCAGGGTCATCGCCGCGGGTGACCCGCCGGCCGACGTGACGGCCATCAGGCTCAGCTCGGGCAGCTTGCCGGCGAGGATCTCGCCTTCGGCGCGGGGCTTGAACCGCCAGTGGTCCACGAAAGTCCGGTTGAACATCTCGGACCATCGGCCGGGCGGCACGGACGTCCCGTCAAGCAGCCTGTAACCGGGCACCGTCGTCGTTTCCGGCAAACCGTCGCTCAGGCTGCGATCCATCCGCCACCACGGGCGCACCACCGTCATCCCGGTTTCGGCGAGGCCGTCGCCCCGGCCCTTTGCGACCGTCGTCTGGACGATGGTGGCGCCGGCCGCCCGCGCGAACTGCACGCCCCAGCGCGCCATGTCCCGATACCTGTCGCCGTGACCGGCCGCATACACGGTCGCGATGACGCCGTCCGGCGAAGGCCTGCTCATCACCAGCGCGGAGCCCGCGATCCGGCCCGACTCCTCGATGACTCGCGACTTCGTTTCCCAATCGAAACGCGCCAGCACGCGCTGCAACAGGCTTTCGCTCGGCACGATGTCCTGCCGTCCTGCGGTCACCTCGTCGCGCATGAGCTCGATCAGCCCGGAAAGGTCCGCCTCGCGTCCGGGCCTCATGCCGTGACGCGTGTCACCACCTCATGAACTTCCGGTACCTCGCGGCGGATCGTCTCTTCGAGCTGGCTCTCGATCTCGTGCGCGTGCTCGAGGCTGATGTCTCCGGCGACCTCGGCCACGACGTGCGCGTAGATGCGGTTGTGCCGGTCGCTCAGCTCGACGTCGACGCACCGCTTCACCTCCGGGTGGGCTTCAACGATCTGGCGCATCCGCGCCGCCAGCTGAGCCCGTCTGGCGGTGACGTCCTCACCTGGTACGACCTCAGGCTCCATGGGTTCGAGGTGGATGTCAATGCGCGTCACTTCGGGGAGCTCCGCGCGAATCGCGCGCTCGAGCCGGCGGCTGGTGCCTGAGGCTTTGGCCAGTGTCTGGTCGCCTGGCAGCTTCGCGTGCATCGTGAGGTGAAGCGACCCGTCGGCTTCGCGCTCGACCGTGACGTTGTGAAGATCACGAACGCCGCCGTTTCGCGCGGCCGCGGCATGGATCCTTTCCACCAGGTCGCCCTGCTGCTCCTGCCCCTGCACCGCGACAGCCAGGTCGAGGCCCGGAAGCACAGATCGCGCCCGCGTCTTCACGTCGTCGACCAGCGCGCCGGCTGCCTCGACGGAAAGCATGCGACCGGTGGCGATGCTCGCGTCACCGATCATGTTGGGACCGGACCGTCGCACGCGCACCGACCGGACCTCGCGCACGCCGTCGACGTCGCGAATCGCGTCTCGCAGCTGCTTCTCGGCGCCGGCCGGAGCTCGGTCGATCAGGATGTCGCCCGAGCGCCACGCCAGCAGGCCCGCCGCTCGCGCGACGATCGCCGCCACCAGCAGCGCCGCCACCGAGTCGGCCCAGGTCAACCCCATCCGCACTCCGATCAGCCCGGCGATCACGCCCAGCGTCGCCAGCACGTCGGACAGGCGGTTCGTCGCGTCGGCGAGCATGGCCTCGCTGGATGCGAGCCGGCCGACCCGGCGCAGGACCCCGGCCCGTCCGGCCTCGATCAGGAGCGTGGCGATCAGCAGACCGAATGCGTAGCCGGCTGGATTGACGATGGCGCCGCCCTCGGCCAGCCTGCGGATCGCCTCGAAAGCGATGAACGCGGCGGTGATCAGAAGCAGGATGCCCTCGGCGAACGCGGCCAGGTTTTCGGTCCGGCCGTGGCCGTAGGGATGCTCGGTGTCGGCAGGCTTGTGGGATGTGCGGACGGCGGCGAGGGTGAATCCGCTGGCCGCGAGGTCCAGGAATGAATGCGCTGCCTCGCTCAGGATGCCGAGGCTCCCGGTGAGCAGGCCGACCACCAGCTTGGCGACGACCAGCGCCACGCCGATGACGAGGGAGCCGACGGCGACGAGCTCTGGACGCCTCTCCACCCTTCTCACGGCTCCACTTTAAGCGCACGTTTAGCGGCCGCCAGGACCGTGGTCGCGCTCGCCGAGGAGGGGCGCGGGCCTTCGTTTATCTCAGCTTCGAGGCCGACGCAAAAAGCTGGTCCTCGGTGCCGAGTGCGATGACGAGGTCCCCTTCCTCGAGCCTGGTGCTGGCCGGCGGGTTGGTGAGAACGGTGCCGTCCGGCTTGCGCACCGCCAACAGCTTGCCCGCGTCCGGCGCCAGCAGCCCGGCCTCCTCGATCGTCTTGCCTATCGTCTTCGTCGTCGGTGTCACGACCATCTCCTCGACACCGATCCCGGCTTCCCCGTGATGCAGCGTGTCGAGAAGGTCGACCATCGCCGGCCGGATGGCGAGCTCGGCCATTCGGTGGCCGGCCATCACGTACGGCGAGATGGTGCGCGTGGCGCCGGCGAGCTCGAGGCGGCGGATGGAGTCAGGCCGACCGGCCCTAGCGACGATGTAGAGGTTGGGGTTGAAGGCGCGGGCCGCCAGCACTATGTAGACCGCGCGCTCATCCGAGTCGACAGCCGAGACGAGCCCACGCGCGCGCTCGATGCCGGCTTGCAGCAGCACGTCCTCCTTCGAAGCGTCGCCCTCGATGTGGAGTTTGCCCTCGGCGCGAATCCTCTCCAGCGCCTCGTCGGTCTGATCGATCACCACGTAGGGAACTTTGTGGTTCTCGAACTCGGCCACGATCTGGGTCCCGATGCGGCCGTAGCCGCAGATGATGAAGTGGTCGCGAAGGTGATTGAGATCTCTCTGCAACTGTCGCTCTCTCCGATACCTGCCGAATGCATTGTCCGCCAGCGTCTCCGCGAAAACACCAAAGCCGTAGAGCATCGTCGCCACGCCGATCACGATCAGACCGGATGTGAAGAGCCTGCCCGCGTTGCCCTGCGGATGCACTTCCGTGTAGCCGACGGTGCTGATGGTGATGATCACCATGTAAAACGAGTCGAGCAGGTCCCACCCGTTGATCAGCCTGTATCCGATGATCCCGACGACGATCACGATGCCGAGCAGCACTGCGGCGAGACGAAAACGGCGGAGCGGGTGCTCGAGCCGCGTCACTCCTGCATTCAGCCGCCTCCGCCTGGCCCTTCCAATCCCGGTTTGGTCATCTTGCCCAGGTCGAGCACCTTGTTCAGCTCCTTCTCGCTCACGCCCCGCGCGCGCGCCAGCTGGCGGATGGAGCGCCCCGTCCGCATCGACTCCTTGGCCAGCTTCGCCGCCTCGTCGTAGCCGATGACCGGGTTCAGCGCCGTTGCCAGCATCGGACTTCGCTCGACCAGCTCGGGTCCGCGGTCGGTCGCCTGGAGGCCTTCGACGCAGCGCTCGGAGAAATTGCGGGTCGCCGCGGCGAGCAGCGTGATCGATTCGAGAATCGCCTGCGCCGCGACCGGCATCATGACGTTGAGCTCGAACAGGCTGCCCGCCTGGCCCGACACCACGACTGTGGCGTCGTTGCCGTAGACGCGCGCGATCACCATCAGCAGCGACTCGATGATCACGGGGTTGACCTTGCCGGGCATGATGCTCGAGCCCGGCTGCGTCTCGGGAAGCCGCAGCTCGCCCAGGCCCGCAATCGGACCGGTCCCCATGAGCCGGATATCGGAGCCGATCTTCCACAGGCTCGTTCCGATCGTCCGCAACGCGCCGTGGGCGGCGACCACGGCATCGATCGTGGCCTGCGCGTGGAAGTGGTTGGTCGATTCCTTGACCGGGACTCCGCTTGCCTTCGCGAGGCGGGCCGCCGCGATCCGTGCGTACTGCGGGTGAGTGTTGATGCCGGTCCCCACCGCCGTCCCTCCGAGGGGCACGCGCGCCAGCTCGTCGACCGCGCCGCCGGCGCGGCGGATCGATTCCTCGACCTGGCCCGCGTAGCCCTTGAATTCCTGACCGAGGCGGATCGGCGTCGCGTCCTGGAGGTGTGTGCGGCCGGTCTTGACGACGGGCCAGAATTCTTTGCTTTTCGTTTCGAGCGCACGATGCAGGCGTTCCAGGGCCGGGATGAGCTCGTCCTGGATGGCCATCGCGGCAGCAAGCTGGATCGCTGTCGGGATGACGTCGTTCGAGGACTGGCCGAGGTTGACGTGATCGTTGGGATGGACGAGCTTGGAGCCTCGCTCGCCGCCCATGATCTCGGTGGCGCGGTTGGCGATGACCTCGTTGGCGTTGGTGTTGGTCGAAGTGCCTGAACCGGTCTGATAGACGTCAATCGGAAACTGATCGTCGAGCTTTCCATCGATGACTTCCTGCGCCGCGGCCGCGACCGCGCGCGCCCGCCTGCGCGGCAGAAGGCCCAGCTCGCGATTGGTCTGCGCCGCCGCCCGCTTGACCATCCCGAGGGCGCGGATGAAGCGGCGCGGCATCGGCTGGCCGGAGATGGGAAAGTTGACGACCGCGCGCTGGGTCGATGCGCCGTAGTACGCGTCGGCCGGGACCTGCATCTCGCCCATCGAGTCGCGCTCGATGCGAGTGCGCTTCGCCACGCCGTGATTCTAGAGTTCCAACTCGATGCGCCTTGCCGCACTCGACATCGGGTCCAACACCGTCCACATCCTGGTCGCCGACGCCGTCAGAGGCCGCCTTGAGGAAGTGGCCCACTACGTCGAGATGCCCGAGCTCGGTCCGCAGGTCGCCCGGAGCGGGGCGATCGGCAGTCGGGCCGGCGTCGCCCTCCGCGCCGTACGCAAGGTTTGGGCCCAGGCGCAGTCGCACGGGTATGAGCGGCTCATCGCCTGCGCCACCGAGGCGGTCCGGCAGGCCTCCGACGGGTCGGCTTTCGTCCGCCAGGCGAGCCAGATCATCGGCGTCCCAGTTCATGTCATCTCGCCCCAACATGAGGCGAAGCTCAGCTTTCTTGGAGCGGCGAGCCGCCATGCCGTCAAGCGCGAATGGGCGCTCGTGGACCTGGGGGGCGCCTCGACGGAGATCGTGATCGCCCGGGACCACGACATGCTGCGCTCCGCCACCCTCGCGCTGGGCTCCGGCGTCCTTGCCGCCACCTACCTGTCCGACCCCCCGAAGCCGGAAGAGCGCGCCCGCCTGCGCAGGGCGGCCCTTCGCGGGCTGATCCACGCCCCGGACGGAGAAGTGGAGCGGCTGGTCGCGACCGGCGGAACGGCCTCCAACCTCCCGTCTGTTCTCGCCAGGCGCAACCCCCCAGGCGTCCTCACGACGGCCGACCTGCTGACCTGCGAGGCCCGACTGGACGGCCACCGGGCCCCCCAGCTTCAAGCCGAGTTCGGCCTGCCGGCCAACCGGATCAAGGCCCTCCGGGCGGGCGTGGAGGCGCTCCTCCTCCTGCTGGACTGGTACGGGCTGGCGCTGCTTCACGTCAGCCATGAGGGGCTGCGCCACGGGATGCTGCTGGCCTACCTGAAACATGGAGAGAACTGGTGGCGGGACCCACCCCACGAAATCACGTGATTTCGTGGGGACCCCTGTGGCGATGGGTAGAGTGAATTCATGGACCGTGTGAACCGCCGCGGCGCCGCTCTCAAGACGGCGCTGGCGCTGACCTGCGTCATCCTGCTCGTCGAGTTCGCCGGGGGGCTGATCTCGCACTCCCTGGCTTTGCTCTCGGACGCAGGCCACGTGCTGACGGACGTCTTCGCCCTCGGCCTCGCCTGGTTCGCGGTCGAACAGTCGAAACGCCCCGCCGACCGCCGCCGCAGCTACGGCTATCAACGGGTGAGCATCCTGGCCGCGCTGGTCAACTCGGTGACTTTGATCGTGATCGTGATCGCGATCGCCTACGAGGCTGTGCGCCGGCTGGCCAGCCCAGAGCCTGTACAGGGGTGGGTGGTGGTCGTGACTGCGCTGATCGGCATCGCCGTCAACTCCTACGTCGCGTTCGGACTCCGCGGAGACACAAAGAGCCTGAACATGCGCGCAGCATTTCTGCACGTCGCGGGCGACATGGGCGCCTCGGTCGGGGTCGTCCTGGCAGGAGTCGTGATCCTGCTGACCGGCTGGCTCTACATCGACCCGATCCTGTCGCTGGGCATCGCGGCGCTGATCGCGTTCGGGGCCTGGCGGATCGTGCGGGAGACGGTCAACCTCCTGCTGGAGGGGACGCCGCCCGACATCGATCTTTCAGCGGTGAGCGACGAGATCAAGCACACGGACAAGGTCGCCAGCCTCCACGACCTGCACGTGTGGGCGCTGTCCTCCGAAGACACAGCGCTCAGCGTTCACGTCGTGGTCGGTGACTGTCCCCTTGGCGACGCCGAGCACATGGTTCGAGACCTGGAGCAGCGGCTGTGCGGACGCTTTGCGATCGGGCATACGACGATCCAGGTCGAGAGCTGCCATCCGTGCGGGGAGATCCATCACGGCGCCGGCGAGCACAACCACCCGCACGAGCACCTCATGTTTACTTCTGGGGAACCAGCGCCTCCTCGCGCTGCAGGATCCTCCGCGCCACGGCGATAGCAGAGGCGTACGTCGAGTCCATCCCGCGATAGCTGAGGCCCCGGGCGCCCAGCGTCCGCGCCTGGGTGTATGGCGTGTCTGATGCGTAGTGAACGATGCCGAGGTCGAAGTGGGCCTGCGCCATGTTGACGCTCTCGTTGACCGGGTATCGGTCGGGCTGGCCGATTTCGTAACACGCGTCGAGGTATGGTCCCGCCTCCATCTCCACAACGGTGTAGCGCCCCTGGTAATAGAAGTCGAGGTAGTCGCGGTTCTGCAGGAAGGTCCCGCGCACCGTCACCGCACGCTGGTTGTCGAGGGCTGATCCGTAGACGAGATTGGGCTGCACGTCGCTCGCGGTGAAGCAGTTGTCGAGCCAGTAGGTGTTGCCGGAGTGCTCGTTGTAGACGGCGTTCGGGATCATCACGTCCCCAACGTCCGCATTGAGGGTGGCCGCCTTCCCGAGCACGTACACGCCGGCCACCCATGCCGCCTGCTCCGCGACCTGCCTCAGGATGTGATAGGCGGCTTCGCCGAGCGGATAGTCGACGTTGAGGATGCACGCGTCCGACTCGCGCAGCTTTCTCTCGTCTACTGCGCCGACCCGCGGGTCGATCGCCGAGGCGTCCAGCTTGGACAGCATGAAGACCTGCGCCGCCGAGTCGACGCCGGTTCCGACGGCCGGGATATGGCGCACCCCATTCGCCGCCTCCAGCTCGGCGCGCCACTTGCGCAAACGGTCGCGCTCCGGGTGAACGTCGAAAACCTGGCGGGCCCCGTAGTACAGCCAGTTCTGTCGCGAGGCACGGCTGTGGCCGGCCTCGAGCTTTCGCCGCTCGGAGTCCAGGTCTCGGTCCGACTTCCCGATCCAGTCCACGATCTCGTTCTCGATTCGGCGCGCAACGCCGGTCAGCACGTTGACCAGGCTGTGCGCATTGGAAGAGACGAAGTAGATCGGGGCGTCGCGTGCGCCGAGGTCGTCCATCGCCGCGGCGATCGGCAGCCACCAGCGGCTCGCGTTGCGTGCGAACCCAAGATGACTGCCGCCGATGAGTCGAAGCACCATGCGGCACTCTTCGCGCTTGATCGCCGCGAGGTTGGCGTCAAAGGCGTCTCCCCAGGCATCGTGCAGCCGGCGCCAGTCGTCCTGGGTGGCGCCGGCGGCGTGCCTGGCCTCGTCCTCTGAAAGGCCGACGTCCTGCAGCAGGCGATGCAGCTTGTTCCATTCGATCTGAAATGCGACGAGGGTGGGCACAAGGTCGTCGATGTCCGACGCCGAGGCGATGAGCACAGCGAGCGTGTTCTTGCCGTCGTGGTACCAGCGACGGCGGCGGGCGGGCGCCTTGACCCCCTCCCAGCCCAGGATGTCCGCGCCGAGGACCGCCTTGAAACCCTGCGGGCTCTGGCCCATGATCACGCGCCTGCAGTGATTGATCGCGGCCGGCAGGCGTCGCACCGCGTAGAGGAGCGCGCCCATGTCGGTTTGCGGCTCCGCCGCCTGCGGATGAAGCACCGAGCCCATGAGGAGGTGGGCCTGGACGAGCGACTCGACCTTGATGTCGCCCGAGCTCTGGAGCATGGTCGTGTACGTGCGTACGTACAGCTCGACGGCGTGCTTGCCGCTCCAGCCCGAGCCAGGTGACGTCGGTGGGGCTTCCATGGGCCGAATATAGCCCGCCGACTTACAAAACCATGAGGAAGGTGGGGCCGGGTGTGTGCCTAATTGAACCTATGACAAGCCTCTTGAAAGCCCGACCCCTTCGCATCGCCGGCCTTGCCCTGGGCGCGGTCGCCGTGGCCGGCGCCGCCATCGTGATCACCGCCTCAGCGTCCGGCATGAGCTTCAACCTGCGCCCTTCCGGGCCTGCCCAGCAGGGTGACGCCGCCGTAACCGCCAACGGCGCTTCCTCCGCCGCCTGCACCGATTTCATGAAGCACTTCGCGGTTGAGATCGGCAAGACCCAGGCTCAAATCCAAGCCGCCTTTCAGAAATCGATCGCCGACACGCTGGCCGACGAGGTGAAGAGCGGGCAGATCACGCAGGCCCAGGCCGACGCGATCAAGAAGAAGCTCGCCAACCAGACCCCGTGCACGCTTCCGAGCACGGCCGGTCACAGCGGCACCACCGCGAAGCCCGCGATCGCCGCCTACATGCAGCAATACCTCGCGGCGGCCGCGTCGGCGCTGGGCATCACCGCGACCCAGCTCACCGCGGACCTCAAGGCCGGACAGTCGCTGTCCCAGGTGGCGGCGGCCCAGCACGTCTCGGAAGCGGACTTCCGGACCAAGGTGATCGCGAACCTCAAGCCTCTGCTCGACCAGGCGGTGAGCAACAAAACCATCACTGCGGCGCAGGAGCAAACGCTGATCAACCAATTGCAGACGGGGCCGCTTCCGCTGTGGAACGCGCCCGCCAAACGCGTCAAGCCGACGCCGGCGGCCTCGCCGAAAACCGCGGCTTAGTTCAGCTCTTCCGGCGGCGGGTTTCCGCCGCCGAGGCGGCGCATCAGCTCCTCGAGGAGCTGGCGCGTCTCCGGGTCGGCCATCAGCCGCTCCTGCATCTGTTCAGCGGAGCGGCGGATCTCCGGGTCCGACATCAAGCGCTCCGACATCGCCTCGAAGCGCGATGCCATGTCCTTCATTGCGCTCTCCTGCGCCACCTGGATCAGGATCGGCTGGCTCGCCGCTGCGGCTACCGCCTCGGCCTGGGCGCGCACCATCTCGATCCCCTTGCAGCCAAGGCACTCGCCCTTGAGGCCACAGTGGCAGAGCTGGGGACGCAGGCGATCGAGCGCCGCGTGGAGGTCGGAAAGGTCGATGGGTCCCGCCATGTTCGAGAGCTTACGAGTCCTTCTTTTTCCCCGTGTACATCGCTTCGATCTCGTCGCGGTAGTGATCCGCCACCACCTTCCGCTTGACGTCCAGCTTCAACGACAGCTCGCCCGACTGCTCTGTGAAGTCGTGCGGCAGCAGCGTGAAGTACTTGATCGTCTCCCAGTGGCCGAGCTTGGCGTTGACGCGGTCGACCGTCCGCTGGATCTGTGTCCGCAGCGCGGTCTCATCGAGGCCCTGGCCCTTCGCCGCGTCCGAATCGGGAACGATGAGCGCAGTGACGTACGGCCTCGACTCGCCCAACACCACGGCGCGGGAGATAAGCGGATCGCTCAGCAGGTCATGCTCGAGCTGCACCGGCGCAATGTATTTGCCGCCTGCGGTCTTGAAAAGCGATTTCTTCCGGTCGGTGATTTTCAAGAACCCGTCGCTGTCGATCTCACCGATATCGCCGGTGTAGAACCAGCCGTCCTTCAACACCTCGGCGGTGGCCTCGGGCTGGTTGTGGTACGCGAGCATGTTGCCCGGCCCTTTGACGAGGATCTCGCCATCGTCGGCGATCTTCAACTGAACACCTTCGAACGGCTTGCCGACGGTGAGGAACTTGTGCGCGTACAGGGTGTTCGAGCACACGCCGGACGAGGTCTCGGTCAGGCCCCAACCGTTCAAGACCGGCACGCCCAGCGCCCAGAAGAACTCCTCGACCTCCCTGGATAGTGCGGCGCCGCCGCTGACGAAGAAGCGCAGGCGCCCGCCTGTAAGAAGCGTCCTTACGTTGCTCAGCACGAGACGATCAGCGAGGCCGCGCTGGGCTTGCAGGAATGGACCAGGGTTCTTCGTCTGTGAGAAGCGCGCGCCGACCGCGATGGCCCACCTGAAGATCCGCTGCCGCATGGAGCTCGACTTGCGGACGCGAGCCGTTACGGCCGCATACATCTTTTCGTATACGCGAGGCACGCTGCACATGACCGTTGGTCTGATCTCCCGAATTTCTTGAGCAAGATGGTCCGGCCCGCGGGAGATCCAGGTCTGGCCACCGTAGAGGATGCCGTCGAAGATGTCGTTGAACCGGCCGAAGACATGGGCGTAAGGCAGCCACGAGATCGAGACGTCCTGCTCCGTCAGCGGATGCGCTTTGACCGCCTCGCGACTGAGATCGACGAGGCAGCGATGCGCGAGCTCCACACCTTTGGGCGTTCCGGTCGTCCCCGACGTATAGACGATCGTGCAGAGGTCGTCGGCTGAGACCTTGCTGAGTCGCGAGGCGATCTCGGACAGGCTGCGGGGACCCTGCTTGACCCACTGCGCAACCTCGCGGTCCATCAACGCCACCTTGCGCAGGGTGCCGCCCACGTCCAGCTTGGCTGCGAGCTCGCCGTCCGATGCAATGGCAAACGTGGCGGCGCTATCCCTCGCGATGACCTGAACAGCTTCCGCTGAAACATTCGGATAGACCGGCACTGTGACCGCGCCGATGGACTGGATGGCGAAATCGCAATAGAGCCACTCCAGTCGGTTTTCGGACATGAGAATCACGCTCTCGCCGTGCCTGACGCCCGCGTCGAGCAGTCCGGCGGCGACCGCAAGAATGTCCCGCTGCATATCCGACCAGGTCTCGATCTGCCAGGCCCCATCGCCATCGCGGTGATGGACCAATGGCCGATCCGCGTACCTCGCGATCTGCCGAAACAAAACTCCGACGGTGGTGCGATCCGCGATCGATTCGGGATCGATGACCGGCGTCGAGGTGGTAGCCCTTACTGACGTCGCGCTACTTGACCGCCTTGACCGTGAGAGTAAGAGTTCCGGAGGGCACGCCCACAGTGACTCTGTCGCCCTTCTTCTTCCCGACCAGCGCACGCCCGACCGGGGAGTCGACCGAGATCCGGCCCGCCGACGGATCGCTCTCCACGGCGCCGACGAGGTGGTAGGTCTCGGTCTCGCCTTCGTTGTCGACGACCTCGATCGTCGAACCAGGACCGATCACGCTCGAGTGGGTGTCCCTGATGATCTGGGCGCGGCCGATCATCTCCTGGAGCTCGTAGATGCGACCGTCGAGAAGTCCGACTTCCTCTTTCGCCTGCTCGTATTCGGGGTTGTCCTCGATGTCGCCAGGCTGGAAGGCTTCCTTCAAGCGCTCGCCGGCCTCGACGCGCCGCCCCAGCGCGACGTCGAGGTCGCGCTTGAGCTTCTCGAGCCCCTCAGGTGTCAGCAAAACAGGTTCGGTTAGATCCATACCCAAGCCTTAACTGAATAATAGCCCGGCGTATGGACCCCTCCGATCTCAGGGCCGAGCTCGCCGAACGGCTGGCGAATAGTACGCCAATCGATGCGGAGACGTTCAACGCGGCCTGCTTCATGTTGACCCGGGCGCTCGAGCAGATGGAGCTCAGCGTGCCCGAGGCCGCGCCGCTGGTGCGCCGGCTGCTGCGGGTCGCAGGGCGGGTCGTCATCGACACCGGAATGCCGGATTCGTCACCCGAAACCTGGGCCAACACGCGGGAGATGGCGCTGCAGTGGATCGACGAAGCGCTGCAGGCGCTCGGCTACGAGGCGCGCCCGGCCGAACCCGCCTAGTTGATCAGTCGCGCGGCCGGCGGGGCCGGCGAGTAGTTCGGGTTGAAGTCGATCCCGGCGTTCGCGCTGCCGGTGACCTTCGCCGCGTACGCGATCACCTGGCCGGCCAGGGGCGAGGTGTCGGAACCGAGGATGTCCCAGCTCGCCGTCGGCGAGTAGATGGTTCCGATGTACTGCGTGAAGGCGTTGCCGTTCAGCTTCTGGTAGGAGCATGTGCTGCCGGGCTCCTGGTAGATGACGATCCAGTTGTACTGCTCGCCCGAGAACACATGGGTCGAGCCGTTGCCGTTCTGGTCCAGGCAGTTGTTGCCGGCCGGGAACCAGAACTGAACGGCACCGGGCGTGATCTTGGCAGTGGCGCACGGCGCGTTGGTATCGCCTGATCCAGATGCGGGCGTCTGCTGGCAGTAGTTCTCGTTGGCGACGTCGCCGCCGTTGTAGGGCGCCCACTCGAGCCCCATCGCGTGGTTGTCCTGTGGGACGGTGGCCGCGGGCGGGCAGTTGGCGAAGCACTGAGGGGTCACCTCGTCCGCCGAAGCCCGGCACGTGGTGCCGCGGCTCTGCGCGTCGCAGGTGAACGTCGTGCTGACGTTGTTGGCGGTGATCTTGCACACCGACACGGTCAGCACCGGGCAGTTCCAGCCTGCGCGCCCAAGGAGAAGCGTCCCTGTGTATGGGCCGACGCCGACTGCGGGCGGTCCGCCGCCGTCTGTCCAGCCCGGCGCCAGGTACGTGCCGACAAATGAGAAGTTGTCGCGGCAGCTCTGTCCGGCCACCTTTTGGACGCAGGCATACGTCTCGCACCCATAGGGATCGATGTACACGTTGTAGTACTGGGCGCCAGGTGCGTTCTGCGTGATGTTGACGTTGATGCCGGTGTCGTTGGTGTCCAGGTTGCTCGCCTGCACGCAGGCTGAGGGCGCGCTCTCCCGGCGGCAGCCGGGTGACGCGAAGCAGACGTTCCCACCGGCTGAGTTGTCGAGGAATCGGTCGTAACGCACCGACGTGAGCTCGATGCCCCAGTTGCCGCCGGCGCCCTGGTGCTTCAGTCCGTTACCTGGGGTCACGGCCGCGACTGACACGTTGAAGCTGCCATCGCATCCGCCCCAGAAGGACGAGCTGGGCCCATTCGTGGAGCCCGGCTGGCTCCAGAGCACCTCGCCGGGAGGCTTGAGCTCGTTCGAGGTCATGCCACCGTGCGAGGTATAGCCACCGTTCCAGGTGTAGACGCCCCCGTCCATGAAGTAGCAGGTCCCGCCGTTGACCGACCAGTTGTTGTAAGTCCCGGGCGTCATCTCGACGTATCCGCCCCGGTTGAACGTGGCGCCGCCCAGGCCGTAGTACGTCTGTGACGTCGCCGTGTAGCCGGGGTCGGGAAGCGTGGGTGCGGGGACGACCGGGTTTCCGATCGTGTCACCTCCGTTGCAGCCGTTCACACCTGGCGCGTAGGGGATGAAGCCGGGCGACGAGTTGTAGCAGAAGTACTGCGCGGCGTTGCAGTTGGAGCCGGCCTGTCCGTAGCAGTTGCCCGCCAGGTGCAGGTTGGCGTCGACGCAGGCCGTCCCGTTCGTGTATGCGTCGCCGAGGATCGTGAGCGTTCCGGAGCCCTGCAGCTGCGTCGCGCATGCGTTGGGGCTCAAGGTCAACAGGGCAGGCGTCTGCCGCTGGTTGCCGACGATGGAAGTGGCGGTGGCGCTGATCCCGACGGCGGGCGAGCCGCCGAAGATCTGGATGAACGCCAGCGGGAGGTTGTGATTCGTCAGGAAGGTGAACTGATACCCGTTGAACTGAGTGTTCGTCGCGGTGATGTCCAGTATGTAGCCGCCGGCGAATGTGTCGTGCCAGGCGTCCTGCGGCAGGTTGTCGTTGGGCGGAACTCCGACCGTGGTCGAGGTGTGACTGGTGGTCGAAAGGCCCGTGTAGATGCGGAGGTTGGCTTCGTACACCGCGACCGACTGCGGGATGACCGTGTTGACCAGGTCGTTGTAGTCGGGATAGTTGTCGTACCAGTCACCGGCGGCCAGGGCGGCAGCGTCCACCGCGGTCTGCTGGTCGCGCCGGTCGACGTACGCGCGCCCGGAGTCTATCGCGAGGCCGAGCATGCCGAACAGCACGAGGATCAGCAGCGCGATCAAGACGATCGCCTGGCCCTCCTGCAGGCTCCGCTTCGGAGACCTAGTTCGAATATTCAGCACGGTAAATCGCATATGCGGTGATGACGATGTTGTTGCCGACAACTTGCTGGATGATCGGTGTCACCGGCTGGAACGTGTACCAGAGCGTCACCTTGATGGCCTCATTGCCAACCGCCGGCGTGACGACGTTGCAGCCGGCGCCAAGGTTGGGCGGCGGGTAGGTGCCCAGTCCACCGCGTGGACCGTTGGGTGTCCCGTTGCCGGCCTGGCTGGGGTCGGTGATGAAGATCCAACCCGTGTTGGCGGCGGGGAGCGACGGTGACCCAAGGGCGACGCCGTTGTTCGGCAGAGGACCGTTGGGGCATGCGGGGTTGTTGGCAAGGTTCATGATCACGGCGTGGCCTGTGATGGCGGTGGCCACGTCGCTGTCGGTCGGCCACGTATGGGTCGCCCCGTTGGGGTCGACGAAGTAAGAGGCTCGCACCGCCACACGCGCACCTTCGTTGGCCGCCTGCTGCAGCGTGATGTACAGGTAGAGCGCGCGTCCGAAGTCGATGATCCCGAAGGTGAGCAGCAGGATGATCGGCGCGATGATCGCGAACTCGGTCAGCCCCTGCGACCGCTGGCTCCGCGAGTACGACGTCACTTTCTCCTTCATGGTTTGCCCTGGATGGTGAAGTGCTCGTTGTAGGCGAGGTTGAGCGTGTTGCCGAAGATGCTCTGGATGAACGGCGTGATGAGTTGGAACCTCATCAGGAGCTGGACGTTTATGTCGCCGAGTCGCCAAGAGTTGTCGGTCGGCGCGACGAGGTTGGTGCCCGATTGCGAACCGGTTGGCGTCGTGTAGCAGGCATAGACGTAGACCGTCTGCGCCGTCGGCGGATATGCAGCGGTCGGGTACGGCTTGTCCCCTGCCCCATTGCTGTCGCTGGGGACCAGGCAGCCGGCGGTGGGGATGAAGGTCACCTGGAGCGAGGTGAAGCCGGCGCCACTGAGGGCCTGTTGGACCGTGGTGATGATCTCGGAGTCCTTCAGGTAGAAGTTGGCCCTGGCAGCCGTGTTGAACCAGGCGGCGTGGCGCGCGCCCTCTCTCGCCGCGCCCTGGAGGGCCACCGAGTAGTAGAAGGCGCGTGACAGGTCGATCAGGCCCATCGCAAGCAGCAAAAGGACCGTCGACGAGATGGCGAACTCGACCAGGGACTGACCGCGCTGTTTCTGGCGGTACACGCCCTTTCTTCCTTCAGGCACTTTGGCCACGACATTTAAGCAACCGGGAAAGCATTCTGTTGGCGCTAACGTGGAAAAAGCTGATTTCGTTCGTGAAAAAAGCAAGGAATCTGTAATCCCCCGCCCCGGAGCGCCCCGGGACGGCGTCTAGCTGATCAGCAGGTGGGCCGGGTTTCCCTTGAGGCCGACAGCGAACGTGAGGGTGTCCGTCGAGGTGACGTTGGCCGTGATCTGGTAGCGCAGAGACCACCACCAGTTGCTTGGGTTCGCGCCTGGGTTGTAGGTCCCGGGGATCGGGATTTCGAAGCGGATCCAGTGGCCGTTGAAGTTCAGCGCTCCGTTGGACGTCGCCCGGATGGTGGCCGTCTGCGGCTGGCCGGTCTGGGCCAGGCACGGCACGGGCGGGTTGGTCAGGCCGCCGCTGCCTGTGCAACTGGCGGCTGGGCCGCTGTTGGTCCGCGTCAGGCCGACGTCCCAAACGTGGATCACCTGCGGCGCGGCAACCGTGACGGCGGCGCCGTTGTTGTCGAGGATGAACAGGTCGACGCTTCCTCCACCGGAGATGTCGCCGGGGTCGTAGACGTCGAGCGTCACCGTCTGGCCCGCGTAGTCGGGAGGCACCTTGAACATCGGGACGTCGAAGTGGCCGCCAGCCGCCACGGCAACCGGCGTGTAGACCGCCATGTCGTCCCACGCGCCGAGTGAGCAACCGGAGCAGGTGTTGGTTCCGCCCATGAACCCGTTCTGATCGACCACCCGAACGGCGTACCCCTTGTGCGCCTGGCCGCCAGAGCTGATGCCGTTGGTGGGTGGGTTGGTGCCGTCAAAGCCAAGCGTGTCGACCCGCATCCGGTACTGCCCCGGAGGCAGCATGCCGCCCGCGGGCGTGACCAGGCGCTGGAACGTCCCGCCGTCTCCCGCGCCGGTGTAGTTCGTGAGGTCGACCCACGCGTGGTAGGTCTGCATGTTGACGGGATTGCCGGCGGCATCCCACTGCTGCGTGATGTAGCCGCCGAGGTTGTCGATCGGGTTGTAGTTCTTGGCGGGTGCGCACCCACCGCCGCAGTTCGACGGCGTGAGGTAGTAGCCGGTGGCGTCGATCGGGTACACCTTGACCTTGCTGATCTCCTGGTCGCTGGCGCGGATGAATGGGGTGTTGACGACAAACACCGTGTACTCCATGGTCGAGTACAGGTTCTGCTGGGCTGCGCTGTAGCCGTTGAGGTCCATCGAGTCTTCTTCGTGGAGGTAGTAGCTCTGGCCCGGGCTGCAGCTGTCGAGTCGGTCGTTGCCAGGCGACTTGATGTGGTTGTCGCAGTTGTTGTGATACGTGGGCCCCGCGCCGGCCCATGACTCCGAGGCCGGAAGGGCGGCGCCGTGGCCACCGTTTCGAGAGGGACAGAAGTAAGTCCCGTTGACATCCTGGCCGCTGCTCGTGCAGTTGTCCGGCGCGAAGATCGCGTTGTAGACCTGGATGTAGCCGCCGTTCGGCAGGTTGACCAGGTAGTTGTAGCCGCCGCGACTCGGCAGCGAGCCGTCCACGGTATCGCTGCCCTGCGTGGCGCTGATCGCATGTACATCGCTCGATACGCCGAGCGCCCCGCCGGCCGG
>Ga0209806_1000708_pt1 | contig 22725 bp, 22 predicted proteins | sample GraSoiAngelo_152_FD_186166 | JGI IMG/M metagenome (GOLD analysis project Ga0209806, IMG submission 186166) | Grasslands soil microbial communities from the Angelo Coastal Reserve, California, USA - 14_1009_12_30cm (SPAdes) (version 2) | ecosystem: Environmental > Terrestrial > Soil > Grasslands ... | reverse complement strand
CGCCGGGCGCCGCTCCTCCAATGACCACGCAGAAGTGGTTCCTGGCATGACGCGGCGCGGTGGACGGCGAACTGCCCGCGGCGCTCTGGGCGGCCTGGCCGTTGTTGCGGGACTCGTTCTCGCGGCGGTGCTGCGGGCTTGGCTTCCATCGCCCCCGGTCTACGACGGGCTGGTGCTTCCTCAACAGCCGTATGACTACGTCTCGCCACCGCCGAACCTGTCGTCGAGCAACGTGCAGCCATCATCAGGCGAGGCGACCTTTCCGGTACAGAACGGCAAGGTGGCGGGCGGGGGAGTCGAGACCGACGACCGGCAGGCGATCGCGTTCTTCGGGCTGGACGCGGTCCACGTTTCGGCCTCGGCCGTCAGCGTCAAGCTGCGAATCGACCCGGTGACCAACCCGCCGCCGTGGCCCGCCGGCTGGCAGATCCACGGCAACGTCTACAAATTCTCCGGGGTCGAGCAGCCCAGTGGCGCCCCCGCGGCGGTGACCTCCTTTCAGATCACGCTTCGCTATCCTCCCGGGCCATTCCAGTCGCTCTGGTTCTACGACGGCACCACCTGGCACGAGCTCAGCACCAAGAAAGCCCCGAACGGCGACCCGTTCGCCGGTGCCACCCTGACGGCGTTCGGCGAGGCAGGCGCAGGAGCTCCGCGAGGCGCCCAGGGTGACACGATCATCACGATCCTTGCCCGCCTTGCCGAAGCCTACGGCCTTCTAGCATTCATCATTGTGTTTGGCGTGGTCGCGGTCGTCCAGGAAATCCGGCGTCGGAGGAAGAAGGCTTGAAGATCTCAGCCGTACTTCTGCACGCGTTTGGCGCCAGATACGATCTGCCGGCCCCGCTCTGGCTGTTCCTGCTTGGTGCCGGCGCCGTCGTATTCATCTCGTTCTTGCTGGTATTGCAGCGCCCGGTGGCTCGACAGCTCCCCAGTGGGATCGACGTTCCGAAGCCCCGCCTCGGGCCCGCCTGGCTGCAGGCGACCGCCCTGGTGCTCGGCCTCCTGCTGGCCGCCGCCGGGCTGTTCGGCAGCCAGAGTATCCCGGACAACATCCTGCCGACTGCCTTCTGGCTCGTCTTCTGGATCGCGGTGCCGATCAGTATCGCTGTCGCCGGCAATTACTGGCCGTATATCAGCCCGCTCAACCTGATCGCTCGGCTGGCCGGTCCACGCGCGCGCCGCAGCTATCCCGAGCGCTGGGGTTTCTGGCCGGCCGCCGTGCTGTTTTTCCTCTTTGCCTGCGGGGAGCTGATTTTCAATGTGGTCGCCACCACCCCCATGAACACGGCGCTGATCATGCTCGGCTACGCGCTGCTGACCGCGATCATGGCCGCAATATTTGGCGCTGAGACCTGGTTGGTGCGCGGCGAAGTCTTCTCCGTGCTGTTTGCCACCTGGGGTCGCCTGGGGTGGTTCCGGTTCGGGGCTCCAGGCCGCCGCGGGTTCTTCGGCGGTCTCGAGCGGCCCTTTACCGGGAGCGTCAGCCGGCTGACCTTCGTGCTCCTGCTGTTGGTTTCCGTCAGCTTCGACGGCCTGCTAGCCACACCCGCCTGGAAGTCATTTGCCGGCGCGCTGCCCGAGGGGCTCCGGCAGGTTCGGGGCGAATTCGCCTGGGGCTACGCACTACTGGAACTGGCGGTTTTCATCGGCCTGGTCGGTCTCATCTGGGCCGTCTTCGGTGCCTTTGCTGCAGCCGTCCGCGGCGCGGGACGTCTGGATGCCAGGCTCATCGATGTCGTCGCGGGACTGGTTCCTTCGCTGGTGCCGATCGCCTTCGGTTACCTGGTCGCCCACAACTTCGACTATCTGGCGATCAACGGTCAGCTGCTCATCCACCAGATATCCGACCCACTCGGCACCGGACAGCTCAACCTGTTTGGCACGGCCGACTACGAACCGAACATCAACCTGATTCCGAACAGCTTTGTCTGGTACTTCCAGATCCTGCTGATCATTGCCGTGCACGTCGTCGCCGTGGTGCTTGCACACGGGTACCTGGGCCGGACAGCGCGCACCCAGCAGCAGGGTCAGCGGGCCGAATGGCCATGGATCGCCGCCATGGTCGGGTACACGATGTCGAGCCTGTGGTTGCTCGCCCAACCCATCGTCCAGGAGGGCACCAAGGGATAGGTGTCTCCGCTGCATGCGAGCCTGACGCTCTCGACCTGGTCGTGGGATCCGACCGTGATCGCCGGGACGCTGGCCCTCGGAGCGGCATACGGCTGGCTCGTCTGGCGGCGCGGCTCGGGATCGGTGGAATGGTCACCCATGGCGCGAATCTTCTTCGCGGCCGGCCTGCTCTGCCTGTTCCTGGCGCTGGAGTCGCCCATCGATGTAGGGGGCGACTATTACCTTTTCAGCCTGCACATGCTGCAGCACATCATCCTGGCCATGGTCGTCCCGCCGCTGCTCCTGCTCGGGCTTCCGGAGCGCTGGCTGGCCATCGAGAGGCTGCGGGTCTCTCCACTGGCGGCCAACATCGGTTTCAATCTCGTGCTGGCGGTCTGGCATCTGCCCTTTCTGTACGAGGCGACCCTGCACCACGAGCTGATCCACGTGGCCGAGCACCTGACCTTCCTGGCAGCCGGGGTGGTCTTCTGGTGGCCGATCGTGGCCAGCCCGCGGACCCGGCGTGGATTGTCAACCATCGGAAAGATTGCTTACCTGGGTTTCGCCGGAGTGCCGCCGACCATCCTCGGCCTGGCCTTCATTCTTTCGCCCACGGTCATCTATCCCTTCTATGCGGCGGCAGCCCGCGTCACTGCGTTGTCGCCGATCGACGACCAGGTGATCGCCGGCCTGGTCATGTTCGGCCTGGGCAACATCATCTATTTCGTGGCGATCTCGATCATATTTTTTGGGCTCGACGACAAGGCGGCGACGGCCGGTGATGCGGAGCAGCCGTTGCCGCAACCGACCTCTGCCAGAATGGGCCGATGAGTCCACGCGCAACTGCCACCGAGGCGCTGCAGTCATCCGGGTACCGCCTGACCATGCAGCGACAGCTGGTGTGGGACGCGCTCCGCCAGAGCAAGCGGCATCTGAGCGCCGAAGATATCTCCGCCCTGCTTCGAAAGCGCCATCCACGCCTTAACCTGGCGACGGTGTATCGCTCACTGGAGGTGCTGGAGGAGCTCGGTCTGATCAAGCAGACGCGGATCGGGGATCGGGGATATTACGAGCTCGTCCAGGAAGGCAAAGACCACTACCACCTGGTCTGCGATCGGTGCGGGTCAACCTTGCACATCGAAGGCGACCACATGGTGCCGGTGCTGCATCACATCACTGAGGATCACGACTTCATGGTCAGCGCCGCCGACCTGGTGGTCCACGGGCGCTGCGCCAAATGCCAGGCGAAGGCAGCGCATGGAGGCGAGGGCCGATGGAAGGCCCGAGCCGACGGCACAAAGCGCGCGCCGTATCGCGCGCAATAGAGGCGTAGCGCAGACCGCGCTGATCCGGACGCGGGTCGGTGGATCCGCCGCGATCCTGGTGCTGATCGCCGGCAGTCACGCCGTCATCCACGGATACAGCACCCTGATGCCGCTCGTCTATCCGCACGCTCTCACGGATTTGCATTTTTCGCTGACGGCGCTCGGGATCATGGTGGCCGTCGCCAACCTGGCAGGGGGTTTTCTGCAGCTGGGCGGCGGCGCTCTGACTCGGGTGGTCAGGCGTCACGTCGTGCTCGGCTGGGGAGCGCTGCTGGCTGGCGTCGCGGGAATTGTGACCGCGACCGCCTCCGGGTTCGCCCAGTTCTTCGCCGGCAATGTCGTGCGGTCGATCGTGACCAGCCCCCAGCATCCGGTCGGCAACTCGCTCCTGTCGGACGTCTACCCGGCGGAGCGTCGGGGATTGGCGATCTCCGGCCACGTCGCCGGGGGCAACGTCGGCACGGTTCTACTGACGCCGGCTGCCGGGATCCTGATCGGGGTCTGGGGATGGAGGTACGCGGTCCTGCTGCTGACCATCCCGGCTCTGATCGCGGGCGTGGCCATCCTGAGTTCCATCCGGGAGTCGCAGTCCGTCCGGCGCGAGCAGTCGGCCGCCCGCGACATCCTCTCGGGGATCCGCGCGGTCCAGCGCTCGCGAACCCTGGTACTTATTTTTCTTGCGTCCTTGATCGCGGCCGGCGGTCGCGGCCTGGGCGTCGTCACCCTCGTGGTCCCGCTCTATCTGAAGCTGCGGCTGCACCTCGACGACACCTCCGTCACCGGGCTCTACAGCCTGCTGCTGCTCGGCAGCGTTGTGGGGCCGCTCCTCGGCGGTGTGGTCGGTGACCGGGTGGGCCGCCGGGCGGTACTGGTCAGCGTGTATCTGCTTAGCGCTGTGATCACCATGGTGCTGGTGGCGACCCCGGCTCAGCCGCTCTTGCTCGCGGTCGTGCTGGCCTTGATGGGGATGGTGGTCTACGAAGAGAGCCCGCTTCTGCAGACGTTCGTGGCGGACGAAGCCCCGGCCATCGACCGCGATGCCATCTTCAGCCTGTATTTCGCAGTCTCCTTCGGCATAGGCGCGCTCTGGGCGGTGGTGGTGGGCGCGGTGCTCCAGGGCTCAGGCTTCTCGCCAGTCTTTCTGATCATGGTGGCTTCGTACCTGGTTGCGGGCGTCTGCATCGCAGCGGCCAGGCCAACGGGGCGGGTGAGAAGATAGGCGGCGTGGCGCAGCGCGATGAAGCAGACCGTGGGGGCGCGCCGCCCGAGGTTTCGGAGCCGCACGGCCCGGGCGGCGTCGGGCGGGCGCTGCGCGACATCATCCTGGGTGGCCAGGACGGGTTGGTCAACGTGCTTGGCCTCATCCTCGGTGTCGCCGCCGCTACCCAACAGGTCCGCGTCATCATAGCCGCCGGACTGGCCGCCACCTTCTCGGAATCCATCGCAATGGCGGGCGTCGCCTACACCTCGGCGCTGGCGGACCACGACTATTACCAGGCCCAGCTGGCGAAGGAGCGGCGGGAGGTCGAGGAGGTCCCCGATGTCGAGACCGAGGAGATTCGTGAGATCTTTCGAAACCGGGGCCTGAAGGGAAAGGTCCTGGAGGAGGTTGTCCAGGAGATCACCTCGAACAAGGACACCTGGGTCGACGTCATGATGCGCGACGAGCTTCACCTGACGCCGGTGACCACGGAGGGAGTTCGCGGGCGGGCCCTCGTGACCGGCTTCTCCACCCTGGTCGGGTCGCTGATCCCCCTGGTCCCCTTTTTCCTGATGCCGCTCCTGGGGATGTCGGTTGGCACGGCGACGCTGATCGCCGTTCCCCTGTGCGCGGTGGTCCTCTTCGGGGTGGGAGCCTACAAGGCGGTCACGCTGGTCGGCGATTGGCGGATCAGCGGCCTGCAGATGACGCTCATCGGCATGGTATCGGCCGCCGCCGGCTACCTGATCGGGCGCCTCCTCCACGTCAGCGGCAGCTAACCCCCTCTGCGAGGCGACAAGCCTGTAACGGCTTCGATCCGCGATGCGTTTCTTATTGCAAACCATTCGCAATAAGTCCTATACTTCGAAGCTGGCGTCATGCGAATTCGCACTCGGCTGGGAGCTCTCTTCGGTGTCGTCGGGCTGCTCCACCTGGTGGGCTGGGGAACGCTGCTGGCGGTCGCGCCACGCTACCCCGCGCTGATCGGTCCGGCGGTCCTGGCCTACACCTTCGGACTCCGGCACGCTTTCGATGCCGACCACATATCGGCGATCGACAACACCACCCGCAAGCTGCTCCAGCAGGGAAAGAAGCCGCTCGGCGTCGGGTTTTTCTTCTCGCTCGGACACTCGACCGTGGTCTTCGGGCTGGCGGTCGGGCTGGCCGTCGCCACGGCCGCCATCAGCGCGAACCTCGGCGCGTTCAAGCAGACCGGATCCCTGATCGGGACGTCTGTTTCCGGGCTCTTTCTCTACGTCATCGCCTTCCTGAACCTGGTGATCCTGATCGACATCGCCCGAATTTTTCGGGAGATGCGGACGGGTCGGTACAACGAGAACGAGCTCGAGGGGCGGCTGATGGCACGCGGTTTCATGTCGCGATTCATCGGCCCGTTGTTCAGGTTCGTCAACAAGAGCTGGCACATGTACCCGATCGGCGTCCTGTTTGGGCTCGGCTTCGACACCGCCACCCAGGTGGCGGTCTGGGCGATCGCCGCGGGGTTCGCGTCCCAGGGCGTGCCGCTCTACGTGATCATGGCTCTGCCAGTCCTGTTCGCGGCCGGGATGTCGCTGATGGACACCGCAGACGGCGCCTTCATGGCACAGGCCTACTCCTGGGCATTTTCCAACCCGGTCCGCAAGGTCTACTACAACCTCACAATCACCGGCCTCTCCGTGCTGGTTGCGCTGCTCGTCGGAACGATCGAGCTGCTCTCGGTGGTTTCCGGACAGCTGGGGTTGACCGGTGGCTTCTGGAACCTGGTCGGCAACCTGAATTTCAACCTGATCGGGATGGGCATCGTGGCGGTGTTTGTGATCGTCTGGGGGTCGTCGCTGATCATCTGGAAAACGCAGCACATCGAGGAGCGCTGGAGCCGGATGCTGCACACCTCGCCGTAAGCAAAGCTACCCTTTAGCCTGTGACCGGCGCCATCTGGCACGCACTGAGCGTGTCTTTCGACATGTTCTGGGAGATCCTCTGGCCACTGGCACTCGGGTTCCTCCTCTCCGCCATTGTGCAGAGCATCGTCTCGCGAAATGCGGTCGCCTCGGCTCTGGGTAGCGACTCCCCGAAAAGCCTGGCAATCGCCTGCGGGCTCGGAGCCGCATCCTCCTCCTGCTCCTACGCCGCGGTCGCGATCGCGCGCTCGCTGTTTCGCAAAGGCGCCAGCTTCTCCGCGGCCATGATCTTCGAGTTCGCGTCGACCAACCTGGTGTTTGAGCTGGGCCTGATCCTCCTGATCCTGCTGGGCTGGCAATTCCTGGCCGCCGAGTTCGCCGGCGGTCTTCTCATGGTCGTGCTCCTCGCGATTCTCTTCCGGCTGACCCTGAGCCGGCGGCTGGTCGATCGGGCGCGGCGGCAGGCCGAGCGCGGGATTGCCGGACGGATGGAAGGCCACGGCGAGATGGACATGTCGATCACGGATGGTTCATTCCTGCGCCGCCTGCTCTCCGGACGGGCCCTGACGTCCATCAGCCATTACTTCTGGATGGACATAGTTTCAGTCTGGACGGACATCGGGCTGGGTCTACTCATCGCGGGCGCCCTGGCTGCCTGGGTACCGGATTCCTTCTGGCAAGGATTCTTCTTCACCCAGCACCCGGTGGTCGCCCAGTTCTGGGGGCCGCTGGTCGGTCCCATCATCTCCATGCTGAGCTTTGTCTGCTCCGTCGGAAACGTGCCGCTCGCGGCCGTCCTCTGGAACGGCGGGATCAGTTTCGGCGGCGTGATCTCGTTCCTTTTCGCCGACCTGATCATCATTCCTATCCTCAACATCTATCGGAAGTACTACGGCGGCCGGATGAGCCTCTACTTGCTGCTGGTCTCTTATGCCGCCATGGCGGCGGCCGGGTTCATCATCGGGCTCGCCTTCCAGGTCACCGGTCTGACCCCGGCGCACATTCGGGTGACCGCGTTCGAGTCGGCGCCGGCGCTCAACTACACGACAATTCTCAACCTGGTCTTTCTCGCGCTGATGGGCGTACTCGGCTGGCGATTCCTGACGACAGGCGGCCTGGACATGTTGCGGATGATGGAAGCGCCCGCTTCGAGTCCCGCGGCTACGGGCGGGATGGAGACCGGCCACCACCATCACTGATGCCGGCGGCCCGGGCGAGAGCTCTGTCAAGACCGGAGTGTGATGCCAGGCTTGCGCCGAGTGCCTTGGCCTTGCGGCGGAGCTCCGTCTCCAGATGGCCGGCCACCGCGACCACCACCGGCGCTGGCTTTCGTGACCGAAGTCGCTGCAGAAGCGCGAGCTGGCGTTCGGAGTGCAGGGTGACCTGCAGGACAACCACGTCCTCCGCGCCGGCAAGCCCCTCGATATCGGCCGGGGTTACCTGTTCGACCTGCAGACCCAGGCGGGTGCCGGCGGCCTGGACCCGGGCGGCAAAGAAGAGGTCATCGCTCACCACTAAGAGACGCGAAGGCATCTGGCCAGCATAGCCGCGCGAGGTAAGCCGATCGGGTATTAGGCTTCCGCCCAATTGCCCTTAACTGGCTGTTATAATCGCGCGCGGGAATTTGGGTCCTGGGCTACGCGGGGCTCCCGGCGAGACTCTGAGATCCAAAGTAGAAAAAAGGAGATCTTGGCCGTGAGTATCAGTGATAAGACCTTGACCTGCCGTGACTGCGGATTGAACTTCGTGTTCACCGCGGGTGAGCAACAGTTCTATTCCGCGAAGGGGTTTCAGCATGAGCCTTCGCGGTGCCCGGACTGTCGCTCCATCAACCGTAACGTGCGCGGCGGGCGGGTTCGCGAGCTCCACGATGTCGTCTGTGCCGAATGCGGCAAACCGGCCCAGGTCCCGTTCATGCCCACCATGGGGCGGCCCGTATATTGCAGCGACTGTTTCGACAAGGTGCGGGTTATTCGCAGATAGCAAGCCGGAGGCGAGGGCCGACCCAAGGCCCGAGCCGTGCCCGCCGGCCCAAAGCGCGCGTAGTATCGCGCCCGATAGAGGCGTACCGTAACTTGTCCCGTAACCTGAGCGGCGCAGCATCGATCCAAGATGGCCCAGGGCCTGAACCGTCCTGTCCGGCTGGTCGACCCGGAGGAATCCGCGGGCGCCAACGTCCGACGGGTCGGCGGAGTCACATTCTGGGCGGAAACTCTGACCTACACGACAGACGCGGCCCCGGCCTTTATGGATGTCACCGATGACATTGCCGCGGTCCTTGCCCGCTCGGGTGTGAACCAGGGCTGGGTTTCGGTCTTCTCCAAGCACACCACCGCTGCAGTGGTGATCAATGAGAACGAGCCGCGCCTGGTCGAGGACATGGCGGCCATGCTGGAGCGGCTCTCGGCGTCGACTGGGCGGTACAAGCACAACGACCTGGAGCTTCGCACCGGCGAAATGAATCCCGACGAATGCGCCAACGGGCACGCGCACTGCCAGCACCTCCTGCTCGGGTCTAGCGAGAACATCCCGGTGGCCGGCCGGCGGATGGAGCTGGGCCAGTGGCAGCGCATCTTCCTACTGGAGCTCGATCGCCCCCGTCAGCGCCAGCTCGTAATACAGGTTTTCGGCGCCTAGCTGCGACAACCACGAGCGACTCTATCCGTGGCTTGGTCCCCCAGCGCGTTTCAGGCGCGTTTTAGAATTGTGAAAGCAGCCATCGGCATCAGCCCCCAAGGAGGACCTGCATGCTAGAGCGATTCACCTGGTTCAGGCAATCCGCCTATCGGTGGAAGGGCGACGGGATCACGATCTACATCGACCCCTGGGGCGTGTCCAAAGGCAAGGACGAGCCCGGCGATGTCATCTTCATCACGCACGCGCACTTCGACCACTTCCAGCCCGATGAGATCGAGAAGGTCCGAAAGCCCGGCACCAAGCTGGTGGCGCCCAGAGACGTCGCCAAAGAGCTCGGGGGCGATGTCAAGGCGGTGCGGCCCGGCGAGTCCTTCGATGTCGCCGGGATCAAGGTGGAGACGGTGCCCGCCTACAACACCCACCCCGAGAAGCTGCAGAACCACCCCAAGCAGAACCAGTGGGTCGGCTACATCCTCACGCTCGGAGACCACCGCTACTATCACGCAGGGGACACGGATGATGCTCCAGAGCTCCACGGCATCAAGACCGATGTCGCCTTCGTGCCGATCGGCGACACCTACACAATGGGGTGGTCCGAGGCTGCCGGCTTGATAAAGAAGATCCAGCCACAGCTGGCGGTACCGATGCACTATGGCTTCGTGGTGGGACTCCCCTCCGACGCCGATCGCTTTGCCAAAGAGTCGGCGCCGGTCAAGGTGCAGACGCTGAAGCCGGTAAATGCCTTCGAGAAGACGGAGGCCGGAAAACCGGCCTAAGACTCAGTCGAATGCGGCGATCAGCAGCCCGCCCAGAATGGCGGCGTTCTTGAGAAACTGGGTGCGCTGCTGAGCTCGCTTTACGGGGTCGTCGATCTCCCAGAACCGGTGGCCAGCAGCCGTCGTCGGGACGATCGACACCGCGAGCGCCATCGCGGCCAGGCGGGAGAACACGCCTGCCGCTAGCAGTGTGCCTGCGCCCACATGGACGGCAGCATTCAGTTTGACCGCCGATACCGGGTCGGTGGGGGCGAACGGCACCACCGAGGCGACGGCGTCTACCACCGGTTTGGCAACGTTGGCGCGCGGCTCGGGATTGCGCAGGACGTCCAGGCCTCCGGCAATGAACACACCGGCGAGGAGAGGGCGCGCGAGCGTCCGAATGGACTGCATGGCTTCAGTCTAGAAAACCCCCACCCCGAGGGAGAAAGCCGGCCCCAGAAGGGGAGGGAGGCAGGGGGGAACTTTTTGCGGCCTTCGCCGTCTTGGAGATGCGGTCCGAGACGGACCCAGGAGGTTGTCATGCTCAGCAAGGTTGTCCCGGCGGCGGCGGCGACCCTCGGATTCTTCCTGACCCAGGCTCTGCCGGCCTCGGCGTGTGGGGGGCTGGTAGCGCCAAACGGGTCGGTCCGGTTGGAGCGTGCCACCACGCTGGTCGATTGGCACGGTGGCGTCGAACACTACATGACCAGCTTCACCTACCAGGGGAACGCGACCAATATCGGCTGGATCGTGCCCTTGCCCGCCGTACCGGACAAGATCGAGGAGGGCGGCGCCTGGTCGCTACAGCGCCTCTTCCGTGAGACGCATCCACAGCCCTTCTTCCTGCAGGCGGCCCCCGCCTCGACCTTCGCCGCAGACGCGGAGGTCCTGCAACAGGTGCAGGTCGAGGCCCTCGACATCACCGTCCTTCGGGGCAGCGGGCAGGCGATCCTCGACTGGGCGGGCAAGAACGGCTTTGCAATCGACGTCGAGACCCGCAGCCACCTGATCGTCTACGCGAAGGGCAGCCCGATCTTCATGGCGGCCAAGTACAACACCGCACGGGCGCAGGCGCGCAAGCAGCTACGAGGCGACGGCGCTCCCGTCCTGATCACAATGAAAACCGCCCACCCGTGGATTCCGTTCGAGGTCCTGGGTGTGGGCACCCAGCAGGTCCAGGCGGACCTCTACCTGATCACCGACAAGCCGGTAAACACCAGTGAGTGGCGCGCGGTCGCCGGCGTCTCGGGAGTCGGCACCACCGTCAACGGCGCCCCGGGCTTCACGCTCGACTACCAGGAGCAGATGAACCCGTCACTATTCCACGACCTCTCGACCGACCGGAACATGGGTTGGGTCAGGCCCGACGGCTGGCTCACCTACCTGAGCCTGGATTCGCCCAGCCAGAAGGTCACCTACGACATGAGTGTCAGCCCGATGGGCGTGGTGAAGGTTGCCCAGTTCGGAACTTCGCCGATGGCCATCATCGACGGCGCGAACAGGGCGGCGAACCTGCCGACGGCCCCCCTGGGTACTCAGGCGGCTCTGATCCTGGTGGTCGCTCTCGGGCTGGTTGCCTTCGTCCTCAGGCGTCGGCGCGTAGGAATCTGAATTACAGAGACCCACTCCCGTACCCTCCCCCGCAACGCGGGGGAGGGTAGCTTTTGGGGCCGGCCACTTCCCGTTCCCCGCAACGGTGAGTGACCTTACGTCAATACATACACATATGATGTGAGCGGGAATAGCCTGATTCGCTATAGCTGTGCTAGGTTGGCTAGAAGGGTGGCAACCGAGCCTTTACCTCATCGTCGGGCGAGAGGATCGGCGGCCGCGGCCGTCGCCTGGAAGGACCAGGTCGTTCGCCCGCGGGAGAGCGAGGTCGCCGATTCAGCCTGGCCGCGCCTGGCGACACCCCGGCTGCGGGTGGACAGCGGCAGCGGTCAGGTCACCCTTCGCTGGGACCCGGTCCAGGGAGCGGCCGGATATCTCGTCTACCGCAGCAGCTCCCCAGATCGACCGTTCCAGGTCGTGGACCATGGGGGAGGGGACCTGGTCCGGGCCGTTCCCGGCCCCTCGTATGCGGACACCACCGGCCGACCGGGCGAGCCCGCCTGGTACGCGGTGGCGGCCGTGGCGGCCGTGGATGCGCCTCCAGGGCAGATGTCCCGGGCGGCCGGCGGGATACCGCGCGCGAGCCCAACGGACGATCCGGTCAGGGTCGAGGTCGATGCCAGCCACGTGCTCGGCGCGCTGCCGCGTCCCTGGCGGATGGTGGGGTCGGAGCACCTCAGCCAGCTGCTTTACCCGAAGGACGACCGGGGCATCGACGTCGGTCGCGAATTCCAGGACGCCTTTCGCCTGGCACGCCGCGAGCTCGGGGTGACCTACGTGCGGGCCCACGCCATCCTGCATGACGAGCTCTCTGTCTATCGCGAGCTCGACGGGCAGTCCGCCTATGACTTCTCCAAGATCGACGCGGTATACGACGCACTGTTGGGGCTGGGAATCAGGCCGGTGGTCGAGCTGTCCTTCATGCCCCACGACCTGGCCCGGGATCCCAACCAGACGGTCTTTCAGTATCAGGCGATCATCGCGCCGCCCCGCGACTGGGAACGGTGGCGCGGATTGATCACTGCCTTCGCGGCGCACCTGGTTGATCGCTACGGCCTCGACGAGGTGTCGAGCTGGGCCTTCGAGGTCTGGAACGAGGCCAACCTGGGCGGGTTCTGGAGCGGGTCGCTGTCCGACTACCTGCGCCTGTACGACGAGACCGCTGCCGCCGTCAAGAGCGTGAGCCCGAAGCTGCGGGTGGGCGGACCGTCCACCGCCTCCGGCGCCTGGATCGGTGACCTGGCCGCCCACGCGGTGAAGACCGGGGTGCCGGTTGACTTCCTCTCCACCCATATCTACGGGATGCTGCCTGTGGATGTGGGGGCGACCGCTCGCGACCTTGGACTGCGCGGGGTGCCGGTCTGGTGGACGGAGTGGGGCGTGAATCCCCGCCACTTCTCCGCGGTCAACGACGCCGTCTTCGGAGCGCCGTTCATCCTCCACGGCATGCTGTCGGCAATGGGCCGCGACCAGTACCTCGCCTACTGGGTGCTCTCCGACCATTTCGAGGAGCTCGGCCCGCCTCCGCGATTGTTCCACGGAGGCTTCGGCCTGCTGACCGTCGGTAACCTGCGCAAGCCTCGGTACTGGGCGCTCCGCATGCTCGAGATGCTCGGTCCGGAGCGTCTGGCCCTCGAGCTGGAGGGGGATGGCGGCGGCTCGCTCCTGAATGCCCTGGCAACCCGGGACGGCAACGGAGGTCTTTGCGTCCTGGTGTGGAACGGGACCCTGGATCAGTCGAAGGTGGCGGGTGACCGGCTGCTGGACCGCCAGGTCGAACTGCGCCTTCGCAACCTCCGAACGGCGCGGTACGGGGTTGAGCACTACCGGGTCGACGAGGCTCACTCCCACGTCCGGCGGACCTGGGAGGCAATCGGCTCCCCGGACTGGCCGGACCAGGCGGGCTGGGCAACCTTACGATCAAAAGACCGGCTGGAGGAGCTCGACCCACCCCGGGAAGTGGCCAGCGAAGCGGGGCAACTGGCCCTGCGGTTTGAGCTTCCGAATCCGGGGGTATCCCTACTCAGGTTCAGCCGCCGAACGCCCGTTTGATTCCGATAGGAAACATCGACGCCGCCGTTGTATATAAGGCATTATTGAATTGGGAAGGGTCTACGAAACCGGCTCCCGGGGGAGCGCGCTCGACCAACCCAGGGAAGTTGATCACGTTTGGCAAGCAATCCACGGACGATTCTCGACGCGTCGGCACTTTCGGCAGGCGTTAACGGACATACCCGCGGCGTAGTCTTCGACTTCGACGGGACGCTGGTTGACAGCTACCCTCTGATCGAGCAAGCGTTCGCGCACGTAATGCGCACCCACAACCTGGACGAGCGGGCCCGTGCACTCTTCCAGCAGAGTCGCGGCCTGCCGCTGCCGGAACAGATGAAGCTGGTAGCGCCCGATATCTGGGAGGCCCTGGTAACCACTTATCGCGAGGCCGATACCGGGCTCGGTCACGCCCGGGTCTTTCGCGGTATCCCGACCCTGGTCCGCAAGCTCCGTCGCGCGGGGGCACCCATGGGTGTCGTCTCTTGCAAGCGGCGTGCCCTGGTGGAGGCCGAGCTGGAGGCTGCCCGCCTGAGGGGCTACTTCGATGTGGTCATCGGCTTCGAGGACGTGACGCCGCCGAAGCCGGCGCCCGACCCATTGCTGGCGGCGATCGGCTACCTGGGTCTATCCCGCTCGAGCGCGATTTACGTCGGCGACAGCATGGTGGACCTGGAGACAGGTCGGGCCGCACGCGTGCGCACGGTGCTCGCCGCCTGGGGATTGTCAGCCGAGCTCCGGGCGACGTTCCGCCGGCACCGGTTGTGGGCGACGCGGCCGTCCGAAATGCTGGCGTTGGTGCTCACCGGCAACGGTCACAAGCGCGCCGCGTAAGGCGAAGGCGAGCCCGGCGTCGCAGCGATACCTGTCGTGATCTTTGGGTGATTGACAGACAGCTGTCGTAGCTATGGTTCAGGCTTAAAGCATGGCCGTGGCAGAGGTCGCTCGCAGCAGCCGAGATGCTCATTTCGAGACTGCGGTAAAGCAGCTCCGCATGGGCGTTCAGGCGATGGCTACCTGGATTCGCGACGCCGACGGCGAGGGCTTAGGCGAGGGGCTGATCCAGCTCCGTGAGGCCGGCATTGACCCACTCGAGGCCGTCTTCGCCAGCGGTGTCCGGCGTTTCGATAAGTCCGGCGAGTACAGGGCCGACGGCGCGCTTTCGCTGACGGCGTGGCTGCGCTGGAAGTGCAAACTCTCCGGCGGCGCGGCGATGGAGCGGGTGGAGATCGCCCGCCAACTCGAGAAGCTGCCCGAGACCGCGGCCGCGTTTGCGAACGGTGACGTGGGCTTTCAACACGTGGCCGTGCTGGCCAGGACCGCCGAGCATGTCGGCGCCGCAGCGGTGCGCAAAGACGAGGCGAGTCTGCTCAAGGCGGCCCAGACGATGGATCCGGGCCAGTTCACGACGGTGGCAAAGAACTTCGAGCACCGGGTCGACGCCGCCGGCGCTCTCGCCGAAGCGAACAACGCGTACCAGCGACGCTATTTCCACATCTCGGAGCCGCACGACGGGCTGGTCCGGCTCGACGGCGTGCTCGATGCTGAGGGCGGCGCTACGCTGCGGACAGCGCTACAGCCCTTCATGAAGCCGGTCAAGGATGACGCACGCAGCTACGGCCAGCGTAGTGCCGACGCCCTCGTTCAACTCGGCCGGGAGGGGGGCTCCGGCGGCAAGCGCGATGGAGCTGGGCCGCGACCACAGCTGATCATCCGCGCCAGCCTCGACACGCTGGCCGGGACCAAGGGCGCGCCGGCGGGCGAGCTGGAAGGCGGTGGCACGGTACCGGCCGAGACCCTCCAGCGCTACGCCTGTGACTCGGCGATCAGCCGCATCACCGGACAGGGCGAGCTCGAGCACGAGCTCAATCACGCGACTCGGACGCTCCCGGCGTCGACGCGGCGGGCGCTCGAAGCACGCGACCGGCACTGCGTGTTCCCGGGTTGCGCGAGGCCGACCAACTGGTGCGACGGGCATCACCTGGTCTGGTGGACGCGCGGCGGCGAGACGGCGCTGCCCAACCTGGCGCTGCTCTGCCGACCGCATCACCGCATGGTCCACGAAGAAGGTTGGATCCTGGAGCGAACAAAAGAGCGTCACTGGAAGGCGAAGCCTCCGCTCCATCGGGTTCCGGTCAATGCACGCTCGGCCTGAGTAGGGCCGCCGGCGCCACCATTCGAGTGGGGAAGGGAGAGAAAAGATGCGGCTGGTAGCATACGGCGGAATCCTCGATGGACGACGCCGCCTACTTCCAGGCGCTACCGAAGGCCGAGTTGCATCTCCACCTCGATGGCTCGGTTCGTCCGAAAACCGTGCTCGAGCTGGCGGCACAGGGGGGCGTCCCGGTGCCGACGCAAGATCTCGAGCGACTCACGGACTATCTCCAGGCTACGGACAGCACGGCATCGCTCGTCGAGTACATCACGTATTTCGAACTGCCGATCGCGGTGCTGCAAACGGTCGTCGCGCTCGAGCGCGCGACCTACGAGCTCTGCGAAGACCTGCAGAAAGACAACGTCCGTTATGCCGAGATCAGATATGGTCCGTGGCTGCACGTGCAGCAGGGTCTCTCGCTCACGGACGTGATTCGGGCCGTGCTGAGCGGCTGGAAGGCCGGCCGCAAATCCTTCCGACTCGAAGGCGGCGTCATCGTCACCGCGCTGCGGGATATGCCGCCGGCGCAAAACGTGTCGCTGGCACAGGTTGCCGGCCGGTTTGTGGGTGACGGCGTAATCGGCTTCGACCTGGCCGGCGACGAGGCCGGCCATCCGCCGATCCTGCACGAAGATGCCTTTCGCGTCGCTAGATCGCTTGGCCTCAATATCACGATCCATGCCGGCGAGGCCGCCGGGCCCGAAAGCGTCCGTCAGGCGATCTCCATGGGAGCGGTGCGGCTGGGGCACGGCGTTCGAGCCCAGGAAGATGGGGACGTCATCGCCATGATCAAAGAGAGCGGCGTGCAGCTCGACATGGCGCCGACGAGCAATGCCCAGACGAAAGCTGTTCGGCGGCTCCAGGATCATCCTCTCAGGCGCTTTTACGAACAGGGCATCAAAGTCACGATCAGCACCGACTCACGGACGGTCTCTGACGTCACATTGACGCAGGAATATCAGACGGTCACCCGGGTCCTGGGCTGCACGCGCGAAGAGATAGCGGCGATGAACCTGCAGGCCCTCGAGGGCGGCTTCAGCGACGAGGTGACCCGGGCCCGGCTCCGCCACGAGTTCGTCGATGCGGCGGCGAAGTTGCGTCCGGCGGCGCCCACGTCTGGCTAACCTGGGGCGGGAGTTCTAGACTCCGGGCGGGATCACCTCGGGTGGCGTGATGGTGCCCTGACGGATCTTTGTCTTGATATCCAGAACCTGATTAATGATGTCCTGGGGGACGACACTGCTGGGCGTGCTGAATCCCGTGGCATCGTCCTGCAGCGAGAACACCTGCTTGCCCGACTTGAACTGACCACTTTGCATCTTCTGGATTGTCAGCGCAACGGCGCGGTCGACGCGCTTCAACGCGCTGGTGATCACCGCCGGGCTGACGTAGGCCTGGTCGTTGTCCGAGCCGATGGCATATCCCGCCGCGTCGTAGGCCGCATCGATGTAGCCCGAGGCACAGCGGCCCGTGACTTCGAAGAGCATATCGGCGCCGGCGGAGATCTGCGTGATGCCCAGCTGCTTGCAAAACGCCGTGTCCTGCGAGTCGGAGTACGCGATCTTGAAGATCACGGTCGGATCGGCGTCGCGGGCGCCGGCCACGAAGCCCGCAATGTATGGATCGACACCGGGTCCGTGGTTGGAGCCGAGGACTCCAAGGACGTTGTGGGTCGCGCTGCCGATTTTCTGCTTTTCCATCAGGCCCGCCATGGCGCCGACCAGGTAGGCGGGCTCCTGCTGCTTGAACAACAGATCCGTCACGTTCGGCAGGGCGGCTTCCTGCCCGTTGTCGTCGATCGGCGCCGCGTCGACCAGAGCAAATCGTCGATCTCCATGCAGCTGCGCAGCGCGCCACACCGCCGTCGCCATGTCGGGCGAGATGGCAATGACGAGATCTGGCTTGCTGGCGACGCAGCGCTGCAGGCTGCCGAGATAATCGCTCGGCGTCCTGGAGGCCACCACCTGCACGCCGGCCCCGGCGCCGCGCGCCCCATCAGCGGCCAGCTGATTGAACGTGTGCGGCGCAGCTCCCTCGCTGTTGCTGGCGATGCACACGTGCGTCCGGGCCGTGTCGGGGGCCGTGCTCGGACCGCAGGCGGCGAGCACCAGGGCCAGCAAGAGCACACACGCGCGACGCGACACGATTCAGGTCGCCCGGACGGCCGGCGCGCCGATCCGCTCGATCGCGTCGACCATAAGATCCCAGAATTTATGTATATCTAGCGTGGTCGCGACCTGCGCGTTCGTCGGGCCCAGCCGGCTCGAGAAATCCGTCACGGTCATGCCTGAGCTATATTCGCCGCGGGTCTCGATGGCGACAAACGCATTGACGCATTGCATGACGTTGGGGTCGATCACGCGGGCGACGGCGCAGGGATCATGGACCGGCGGCGAGTCGAAGCCAGAATTGCGCCGGTACGTTTCGCGAAAGAATTCCATGAGCTGCACGGCAAGCCGGGAAACCGGGGTGCCCACTGCGGCGATACGTTCAACTGCGGCCGGGGTGGCCAGTGCCTGGTGGGTCAGATCCAGGCCGACCATCGTCAGCGGCCAGCCCGCCGTGAAAACGATCGCCGCGGCTTCGGGATCGGCGGCGATATTAAATTCGGCGGCGGGCGTCGTGTTGCCTCGCGTGTAAGCGCCGCCCATGAGAATTATTTCGCGCGCTTTCCGGACAATCCGGGGTTCTTTACGTAAGGCCATGGCGATGTTCGTCAGCGGCCCGGTCGGCACCAGCGTGATGTCGCCATTGGACTGCATCAAGAGCTCGATGATCAGGTCGACGGCATGACGTTCGTCCAATGGCACCGTCGGCTCGCCGAACGAGGGGCCGTCGAGCCCCGACTCGCCGTGAATATAGGCGGCCGTTTTCAGCTCCCGGATCAGGGGCCGGTCGCAGCCGGCTGCGACGGGGACGTCCCGGATGCCAGCGACAGTCGCGACTCGGCGGGCGTTGAGGCTGGTCTTGTCGAGGGTCTGGTTCCCGGCCACGGTCGTGATTGCGAGCAGCTCGATCTCCGGGTTGCCGTGGGCGAGCAAGATCGCCATGGCGTCGTCGTGACCGGGGTCGCAATCCAGGATTATCTTTCTTGGCATTTATGGCTCAGAGAATGACAGGTCCAGGCCAAGACGTCGTAGATCTTCCAGGCGGGGTAAGGCGGCCTGGGCCCCGAGCGACGTCGTCGCAGCGGCGCCGGCGGCATTAGCGAATCGCATGCTGGCTTCCGTCGGCAGCCCGTTGGCGAGGCCGACGGCGAGCGCGCCCACGAACGCGTCGCCCGCACCCGTCGCATCGACGGACATAACGTGAAAGGGCTCGACATGACGCAAGCCGGACTCGTCGCAGAAGACGCTGCCGTTGGAGCCCAGCGTCACGACCGCGATCCGCGGGCCGATGGCATGGAGCGCCGCGGCCGCGGCCTCGGGCGAAGCCTTGTCGACAATGGCTCTGGCTTCGCCTTCGTTGACGACGAGCGCGTCGACCTGGTCCAGGAGTCCTGGATCGAGTGGCTGGGCGGGCGCGGCATTGAGTAGCACACGTGCTCCGGCACGGCGGGCGGCCTCGGCCGCCGGCGTAATGACTGCCATTGGAATCTCGAGCTGCATGACGAGCACATCGCCCGACTGAAGCCGGGCCACCGCGCGCTCGATATCGAACGTGTCGAGCCTGCCGTTGGCGCCTGGCGCGACGGCGATCATGTTCTGACCCTCAGGGCCGACAAAGATGAGTGCCGCCCCGGTGGCCGCAGAATTATCCCGCTCGACGCCGGATGCGTCCACGCCGTTGGCCGCGAGATTCGCGACGAGTTCTGCACCAAAGTCATCGGCGCCCACCCGGCCAACCATGCCGACCTGGCCACCGAGGCGGGCCGCGGCGACGGCCTGGTTCGCGCCCTTGCCCCCCGGGTAGCGGCCGAGGCGATCGCCCAGAACCGTCTCGCCGGCCCGCGGCAAGTGCGGGACTTTCACGACCAGGTCCATGTTCAGGCTGCCCAGCACAAGAATTCTGGCCAGCGATTCGACCGGTGGCAGGGCCTATGCCTTTCGGTAGGGCTTGCCGTCGGCTGCGGGGGCCACGGCGCGCCCCATGGCACCGGCGACGACGATGATGGTCAGGAGATACGGCAGCATGCCGAGAAATTGGAACGGTATGTGCACCCCGGTGATCTGGATGCGGCCGCTCAGCGCCTCGGCGCCGGCAAACAGCAGACACGCATAAAAGGCGCCCAGCGGCTTCCACTTGCCGAAGATCATCGCGGCGAGCGCGATGAAGCCGCGGCCGCCCGTCATGTTGGGCAGAAACTGGCCAATTTGTTGTAGCGAAAAATAGGCGCCGCCCAGCCCGGCCAGACCGCCGCTGAGAATCACGGCGACGTAGCGCACGGCGTAGACATTGATCCCGACCGTATCAGCGGCCAGCGGGTGCTCGCCGACGGCCCGAGTTCGTAGCCCCCAGACGGTATAGAACAATAAAAACTGAATCAGAACGATCGCCAGCAGCATGGCGTACGTAATCGGCTGATGGATGAACAAGATCGGCCCGATGACCGGAATCTTGGACAGCAGCGGAATCTCCCATGTTGGTAGCACGCCGGGCCCCGCGACGGAGGCCTCCTGCAGAAAGCCCTTGAAAAATACGCCGGTAATACCGAGGGCGAGAATATTGATTACAAAGCCACTGACGATCTGGTCGACCATCAGGCTGATCGAGAGCGCGGCGTGCAGGGCGGCAATCAGGACGCCGGTCAAGACTCCGGCGAGTACGCCCAGCCAGAGATTGTGGGTCTGGAACGCCACGACGTAACCGGTGAAGGCGCTCATCAGCATCATGCCCTCGAGGGCGATGTTGACGACGCCGGAGCGTTCGCTGACGACACCGCCCAGCGCAGCCAGCGTCAAGGGCGTGGCTTCGTTCAACGTCGCCGCGAGCAGCCCGATGATGACGTCTATAGGACGCCCTCTTCGCTGGCGATCTTGACGGGCGGTGCCGGCGCACGGCGGAGACGAAAAATCCATTGGAAGAGCACCGGGGCGGCGATAAACATGATCACCGTGGCCTGGACGACAGAGATCACGTCGGCCGACACTTGCGTTTGGAATTGCATGAAGCGCGAACCACTGCTCAGGGCGCCGAACAGGAACGCGGCTGGAAGCATCGCCCACGGGTTGCTGCGGGCCAGGAGCGCGACCGCGATGGCGTCGAAGCCGTACCCGGTCGAGAAGCTGGGCGGCATGTAGTGCGAGACGCCGAGGACTTCGTCGGCGCCGGCGATACCGGCGAGCCCGCCCGAAATGCCCATGGTGGCGAGCAGCGTCCACGCCACGGAGATCCCGGCCGCGCGGGCCGCCGTCGGACTGAAGCCGACGGTCCGGATCCTGAAGCCGATCGTCGTTCGGTCCAGTAAGAACCAGATGACGGGTATAGCGAGTAACGCGAGCAAGAGTCCGGCATGGAGGCGAGTACCTGAGGCAAGGATTGGTAGCTGCGCGGCCGGATCGATGTACGGGGTCCGCGGTGCCGAGGAGGCTTTATCAACCATGGGGCCGTTGTTGATCAGAAAGTTCACCAGGGCAAAAGCGACGTAGTTCAGCATGATCGTGGTGATGACTTCATGGGCGCCGAAACGTGCCTTGAGAATGCCCGGGACGGCCGCCCAGAGAAAACCGCCAAGAATTCCCGCCAGCAGGGCGAGTAACACGTGCACGATGGCGGGCAGTCCGTGCAGGCTGTAGCCGATAAAGACGCCGAAGAGCGCGCCGATATAGAACTGGCCCTCGGCCCCGATGTTGAAGAGGCCGGCGCGGAAACCCAGGGCAACCCCCAGGCCCAGAAAGATATATGGCGTCGTCGCAACCAGGGTCTCGGGCAGTGCCCGTGGATTGATAAAGGCCCCCTGGAACAAGGCATAAAAAGACTGAAACGGATCGGAGCCGCTGAGGGCGACGGCCAGGCCGGCGACGACGAACCCGGCAATGACGGAGATCACCGGAAGGAGCACGGCGCCAACGATGGCGCGGGAGCGCTGATTCATGATCAGGCCGCTCCGGCCATCATCAAGCCGATGCGCTCCCGCTCGGCGTCCTTGCCTTCGAGCACGCCGACGATCTGGCCTCGGTACATGACGGCCACACGGTCGGCCAGCGACAGGACCTCGTCCAGCTCGGACGACACGAGCAGCACGCCGAGGCCGGCATCGCGCTGCTCGACGATCTGTTTGTGAATAAATTCGATCGAGCCGACGTCGAGGCCGCGCGTCGGCTGGCTGGCAATCAGGACTTTCGGTTGACGTCCGAGCTCGCGGGCGGCGACGACTTTCTGTTGATTGCCGCCACTCAGGGAACCCACTGGTTGGGCCGGTGACTTGGCGCGGATGTCAAACGACTTGACCAGTTTCCGCGCATAGCTCAAGACGGCGCCGAGCTGCCGGACGATCCCAGAGGCGAAGGGCCGGCGATCATAGGTCGAGAGCACCAGGTTGTCGGCGATCGAGTGCTCGAGGACGATGCCCATGCGATGCCGATCGGCCGGGATATGGCCGACGCCAAGCGAGATAAAGGTCCGCGCTGAGGTTCGCGTCACGTCGCGGCCGTTGAGCAGGACCTTGCCGGAGCGAGGCTGGCGGAGTCCGACCAGCGCTTCGACCAGCTCGTTCTGGCCGTTGCCTTCGACACCGGCGATGCCGACGATCTCGCCCGAACGGACCTCGAGCTCGACGCCGTCGACCGCAGTATGCCGACGATCGTCGTCGATGACCAGACGCTGCAGCTGCATCACGGGTTTGCCAGGACGCGCCGGTTTCTTGTCGACCTGCAGCATGACCGGCCGGCCCACCATCAAGCGAGCCAGGTCCGCGGGGCTCGATTCGCGAGGCGTCGTGGTGGCGACGACTTTGCCATGACGCATCACGGTGATTCGATCGGCAATATCGATCACTTCGCCGAGCTTATGCGTAATGAAAATAATCGCCTTGCCT
>Ga0209806_1000704_pt1 | contig 22747 bp, 19 predicted proteins | sample GraSoiAngelo_152_FD_186166 | JGI IMG/M metagenome (GOLD analysis project Ga0209806, IMG submission 186166) | Grasslands soil microbial communities from the Angelo Coastal Reserve, California, USA - 14_1009_12_30cm (SPAdes) (version 2) | ecosystem: Environmental > Terrestrial > Soil > Grasslands ... | reverse complement strand
CTAACTTTATCCTGCCCGGTCACCAAGTCTGTCTTAGTGATTGGTTTGACCTACAAAACAGCCAGACTGTCTTTGACCCATCACAGCCGTCTCTACCTTTTTCCAACAGTGTGAGATTGGTCTCACGATTACTTTGGACGACCGCTGTACGATATTTTCCAACGAGAGTGGCTTTCGGATGAACACATTTTGGCTTCTGGACTCGATCAAGAACTTGAAAGACTGAAGCGGCGAACGCTGGAAATCAATTTTAGCCGAGACAATTGCAATTTCTAACTGACCTGCCAGATTACTTTTTCGAAATGGCTCGGCGAAATTAAGAGCGGCCTCAACCATAATCGATGATTTCGTCGAGTGCTCAATGATATTCGATTGACCTAAACACCTAAATCCATTTGCAAGCGGTCAAGAAGAGATAGAAAGTAGATTCTCGTCTATTCATCTGACTCAGCATTCTAGGCCCACATCGAGCTCTTATGCAACTTGGGGGTGGTTTTTCTTTCGGCGACTCGCTCTGAAAAGAAATTGTCGTAACCTTCGTCAGACTCACGTATACTGGTCGAGAATCCCACCCCCCCAAAAATCTGAGGTACTGCATTATTTTGGAGACCATTGGAGAGTTTGAAATGAACCATCGCAATCTCCGGCAGTTGCTGCGAATTCGAGAAAAATAATCCCCGATCTAATTACTATTTTTCGGGAAAGTGCTTTTGATCAAGCCCATATCATCTGATGGCGTAAGATGACATAAGCCGGCGGAAGTGAAACTCGCATTATTGGATTGCCGCAGAAACCGCGTGGGTCCCTATGAGTAGCGCCTACTACTCTATAGATTACTGTCGAGAATGAGGCCTATTACTCCCATACTGGTGGAACTTTGAACTTGACTCAAGTCGTGAGTCCTATGGGGTTCACGGGCAAGCGGTTTGGTTAGAGGTGTGCATAACGTTCTGTGATGAAGAGCAATGGGCGAATCAGACTATAGGACAGTGTCGACCTTTAGCACTCAATCCTACTTGTCCAGCAGTTCGCCAGTCATGCTTTCGAATTCTTCGAACGTAATCTTTGCAGTCTTTCTACGTGAGAATGCTTCGCGGAGTCCCGGTATCTTGACGACCTCGATGCGTCCACGGTCTGCTTTGTAAACCACTTGGTCACCGGGTCGTAGCCCTGCCTCCTCCCGCACTTCCTTTGGAGGGAACAACTCTCCCTTCTGCCCCACGCGCCCGGATGCCTTCGTGGCCGTCTGTCTCACCGGAATAACTTTTATTCATCCGAAAATATAAGTCTTGCACGACAAGTTGTCATCCGCCAGAAGTATCATTCTCGACACGACCTACATGCTGCCTGTCTTCGGCATAGATATCGGCGTGGACTCCGCCTCTTCGATCCAGGGAACTCTGAGCCGGTTGGCCGAGAAGGGAACAACACTCTGCATCTCTGACCTCTCTCCGTTCGAGGCCTTCATCAAAGCCTATCGGATAGCCGAGAAGCTGAAAGATGAGAGGGGCAAGGAAGAAGCCAAGCTCGGCCTTCTCTTTGTAGTAAGAGGAGACTGGCTGACGAAAATCGACCACAAAGACCACGAAATAATAGAGGAAGCCTTCAAGGTCCGGCAAAAGCACAATGACCCCTTCGACTGCTTCATCTTCGCAACGGCAAGAGTCCAAGAGATCCCTCTAGTAACTGAGGATCGGGTTGCGCGAGAATTCCTTGATGACAGACTAGTCATGACTTGGGCAGGGCTGAAGAAGAATCTGAAGGTATAGGTCCAACGCCAGGTTGGATGCCGAACGACCAGTAGTAGCAAGTTATCAATGATTTTGGAGCCGCCTTCAACGTTTGTTCATCATCTCCCGATCCTGGTACTGCCTACTACTCTATAGATTACTTTCGAGAACAGCTCTGCCATGTCTTGCCGAGGAGGGTGGGCAGGTCAGCATTCTTCTTCAGGATTAGTTGGGAGATGCAGTTGTAGTCTTCTGTTCGTGTCTACGCCCGAATGCACGCGGTGGGAGAAGAATCTGCAACAGGTTTCTTAACGAGTCTCTTGAATCCTCTTCACGTGCAACTCCGACAGGTTTTTCCTCGACTCTGGGGACGGTTGTTTGCTCTGGCTGCGCACGGCCACGCTGATGAATGCGGCTCCCCTGCAAGTGTTCGACCATCAAAGTTTTGGGAGCTTGTAGCCCACATGTCGGGCATGAGTGGATGACTGTTTGAGAGGCTGAGGTTACATTCGAATTCTCTGTGGTCGCCTCGAATGTTTTCAGTGCTGTTCTTAGGTGTCTTTTGCGACCCGTTCCAGATCTGGCTCTTCGAGCGTTCAGGGTTAGGGAGCTGAAAGAGGGGCCGCAACAGTTCAAAATCCTAAACTTCTGCTCATGTCACTCATTCGAGTGTTATCTTCCCCACTGGAATCGCCGAGGTTTCGATTTGCCACCCTTCTTCACCCCTTGTATGCTCGAATACTCTGCTGCTCTATCACGAAGCTCCTTCTTGTCGAAGGTGAGAATTGCAATCTCCAAAAGGGCCGCGTCCTTCACAGAACGTCTACTTCAAACCAATGTACATGCGAAAATCAGTGCACTCAAAATGACTATGACGCTCGATTTCAGAAGAAGTATCTGAGGTTGCTCATATGGAACAATCGGTACGAGTTCAGGCATGGGTTCCGGGAAAAGTAGGTACACGCCAAGCCACAGTGCGGAGGCTAGCCGCCGATATTCGAGGTCGTACCGATCTTTCGAGAGGTTGTCCACGACAACTAATCGAAATTCCGATAGGTCTGCCCATGCACGCTCTCCAGTGACGTAGGCCTGAACAGTGGCCTCATAGTATCATGCCAACCCTCCCACACCGAAGCTTTCCCGAATAGTTGGTATCGTTCGATCTGCAATCTTGCTAAGCCCGGCAGAGGAATAGACTTCTGGGTCAAGAACAATCCCCATATCCCAGTGCTCTAGATCATGTCCTCAGTTCGCCGATCGGCCGGAAGTCTCGGAACTGATCAGTTCAGAGTGGGGGTATGACCTCAACCGAACAGTTTGAGCTTGTACTTCTTCGTAAGCTCCGGTACCCACTCGTCCCATCCTATACTCGTATTGTACCTGGCCGCGAGGGCTTTGACCTGTTCGAGCTCAGGTGGACCCTTCAGGAACAGATCTCCTGCTTCGGCGAAAAATTTTTCGAACCCTGCAGGCGAAATGATTTCCACCAGCCGGGCCACTTTATCTGTTGGATTCCAGAACGTGTGCGGGATTCCGCGAGGCTTCAAGATGTACTCACCTGGGCCCGCCAAGAGAATTTCGTCGCCGATTCGAGCGCCGAACTGGCCCTCCACTACGTAGGAATACTCGTCCGTGTCATGGTGGAGATGTGGTGGGACGAGAGTTCTTGGCTGGACGGGATGCTCCACTATGGAAAAAGCTCGGTTTGTCTCGTCGCCGGAGATTTTGAACTTGACCCCTATTCCACCCATCGAGACAAGCTTGCCTTCCTTAGCCGGAATCGCCAGACGGCCATGGTGCTTCTTAACCGGATCCATCCTATTCAACAAACTTGGTCCAATTCGAATCCTGTTAATGAGTTTTTTTGGAGCTTGGCCACAGTGCCGATCCATAGGGAAAGATGCCCAGACTATTAGAGAGACGTGAGGAGGCTCGCTGAGCTTTCAGAATAATGCCTTGGAATGGCCCGAGCCTCAATTTTTCAACCGACGATAGCTAGATTTTCAAGTCGACTTTTCGTTGGCGATTAAGGTGAGGAGTTGGTGGAGGCCCGAAGAATTTTTGGCCGTACTTGACAGCAACCGCTTCGATTTGCTCGGGGGAAGGAATGCTCTCCAACGGTGGGGGGAGCGTGAGAGATTTCGCCGGCTTCCCAATTTCGTCGAAGAAAGACTCCAGCCCGCTTGGGCTGATCAAAACAAGGAACTTAGCCTCTTCTGATTCAACGACAAATCCGTGCTTGGTTTGCTGCGGCACATAGAGGAATGAGCCGGGGGTAGCTGAAATGGTCTTGCTTCCCAGTATGAAAGACACATTTCCTTCGAGTATGTAGAAGCCCTCGGTCTCACGTTCATGCGTGTGTATTGGCGTGGCGAATCCGCGTTTCCCAAGTTGCTCCACAAGTTCGTAGTGTCCTTGAGTGTCGCTCCCGACCGCTTTCCAAGTCAGCAGGCCGCCGAGGAACCATACCGCTCGGCCTTGCCCTCGCTTGAAAGCGTCCCCGGCCGCTGTTTTACGAATGGTCAACTTAGATCAAGTCTTTTCAGGGTTTCTTTTTTAAAACTACTCGACGGGCGCATCCGCCCGACTCTGGCATGAGTTGGTAGCTTCGACTGAAAAGTGACCTTGAGCAATCCCAACCAATTGTAAGTCGCGAAAGAGGCTCCTGGATGCGCGTACGAATAGGGCAAGAGGCCCAGAGACCAGCTGGCCCAGATCACGCAGACAATAATGAAGATGATCGCGTATACACGCTCATGCTTCCCTAACGGATGAGTAGAATGTGCAGGACGAATCTTTACTGATCTGGGATGTTTAGTCGACCAGTACACTCCAAAAAGAGCGATAGCTATTGCAACGAGGGTGGCGACGAATATTGCAGTTAGAACCTCAACGCCAATCCCGATGTCGCCAGGAAGTATGGCCGTCAGTAAACAGCCTCCACAAGGAGAGATTGCAAAATTAATAGTTTTTTCGTACGTATGCGACTCGCAAAATGAGAAAGACTCTAGACTGTTCTAGAATGCTTAGGAAGATGGTCTGAGGTCTGTTCGAGGGTCTCCTATCATTTTCTTCGGCAAGAAATATCTTCATGATCGAATAATCCACTCCCAGTTTCACATTATCGTGATTACGCCTGGTGGTCCTTCCTTGATCTGTTCATGCATTTCCTTGATCGAATTTCTGTATGCTGGCAAATATTTCAGCCACCAGGTTATCAGACCCTGACGTTCATACTCGAGTCTTCTAGATTCGATCTGTTCTTTTGAAGGTGCGTTTCCGACGATAGCGATGTCCAGTGGCCCCGTATTTCGTCGATACTTGGCTACGAAGGCTTTGATCTCTAGCAAGTTATTCGGTTCAACATTGATGGTTTTCTCATGCTTTATTGGTATGAGACCGTCCCATCGTGCCGCTCTGCGGAATGGAGGCTTGTTAGGCCATGAGCCACCGATCCATATCGGAACGCGTGGCCGTTGAACTGGTGTCGGCGAAAAGCGTGCACTTTCAATCTGGTAATGTTTGCCGTGATAACTGAACGCTTCCCCGCTCCAGAGTCCCGTTATGATATCGAGAGACTCGTCAAGTCTCTCGCCGAGAACCCTTGGAGTGATCTTTTGTCCAAACCTTTCGTATTCTACTTCAGTCTCTCCACCAATGCCCACTCCGAGAATCAACCTTCCGTTGGACAGTTGATCGATAGCCGCGGCCTCTCGTGCTACCTGCCAGGGTAAACGTCTCGGCAGGACCGCAATAGCACTGCCGATGCGAATTCGACTAGTTCTTGAAGCAATTGCTGCAAGTCCTACGAAGGTGTCTGTTACTGGCTCGTGTCCGTCCGCGTGATACATCAGTGCGTCCGTGAGAAAGAACCCGCTCCAGCCACTCTGTTCAGCTTCTTGTGCCAGCTCTACAAGGACTCGGGGATCTGAGGATTCGCCAAAGTTCATCACGTAGAGACCGTAAAGAATCGCCAAAGTCGGCCTGTCCTTGTGTAGCGTTCCTGTTCAAGCTTTTCTATCCAAACATCGCGAGTTACTCAGGTTCTAGCTGGATAAACTCACGGGCCAGGGCAACAGAAGAAGCGCTAGGCGAGGTTTGATAGAAAGATTGCGAGATCGAATACGCCCATAGAATAGGCCCGCTCCTAAGAGAAGAGCTCCAATGGGGATCAAAACTAGGTACCAGTAAGAACAAAACCAAGAACAAGAGTTTGGTAGTGACACTAGTGCGAACATCGCAATACTTGTAGTCTCAACGTTCTCTTGAGTCATGGAATAGTTTCCATTGGCATCGTAGCCTGTATGGAATCCGCCGTCGCTGCTCTGCATCGATTGGACCGTTGATACTAGCGCCGAGGGGATATTCTGGTCCGTCTTCGCGAGTGCGAGGAGGTACAATGCGCTCTTGAAGGTTTGATAGATTCCATGCTCCTCGGGCTTGTTTGAAAATCTGAAAACATCGTCTCGAATTCCATGTCCGTCATACATCCAGTTTAGAAGCAGGGTCTCGTGAAGCGCGGCCGTATGATGTCCTTCTCGCTCTTGTTCTAGGCCAGTGTACGCTGCCACGTCACCGTATTGTGCATCGGAAAGAAAACCCGTCCGATTGTGATTCTCATAGTAGACCTTCCATGATCCGCTTGGAAAACGATCAGTCACATCGTAAGTATTCGTTGCATTTACGGGAAGTCTAATCGGCACACCGAATATTACCTCGTGCATATTGTCATAGCCACGGTTACAACAATGACCGGCGATGGACGCATTGATAGTTCGGCCTACGCTATCATACACACCTTTACAGACAGTGATCAGAGCATTGTATGCGAGCAAATTGTCACTGGCGATATTGTAGTTCTGAGAGCCAGGCGTCTCGACTACAAGACTAAGGTTTGAATTCATCAGAGATCTCAGGAAATTACAGGCAGCGCCTAGTCCCCCGGATCCAGCCTGAATTTGGGCCGTTGCTGGAAGTGGAAATACTGTGGTAAACAGGACCACTAGAATCAACGAGACAGCCCCGGGTCGAAATTTCAATCGGCCGACCAGCCTTGGCTTTGGAGCCACCTTTTAGTGTGTTTAGACTGTTTGATGACGTTGGTTGTTCTATTCACTCCCAGTACGGTAACACAGTCCGAAACGCCGCTGATTGAGGCCAACTACTCGTACTTTTGCCATCGATTAATCCACATTACTCAAGACTCCCCACTCGCATAACACGCCCACACAAAAAGGCACGGAGCTCAATTGAGTCAATTGAAGGACTGCCCGGGATGAGTAGCGCCTACTACTCTATAGATTACTGTCGAGAATGGCTGCGGTTTCTCCGTGTCAATACAAGTTAGAGCTTGACTTAGGTCAAACTGACCTCTCCCAAGCATGGTTCGGCGAGAACTGAATCGATCCAGGAGTTGCGAAAGTTCGCAAACTCCAAAATAAGTAGGTGACATGGACAGGAGAGGAGCTTTCAGCTCCAACGGTCAAATACCGCGAATGGTTTGACGGCAATCTCCCCTGACCTCGAGTGATGCGAACCTTGCGCTCACGCGAAAGGTTCTGTCGAACCTGTCCGCAATTAAACGGATCCGGCGAGTCTTCTCTTATGATTCGTTTAGCTATGTCTCGCGTGCTGGAAGTTTACAAGCCTCACGTTCTGGAGAGCCTGCTAGCCGAAACCATTCTGTGCAAACGGTATCGATTAACGCGAATTATTCATGAGTCCTGCAAGGATGTTACTGTCAGCCGGCCACGCGAGTCAAATGTGGACAATTTCATCTCCCACAAAGTTAATACATTGAGCAGGCGAACTAGACACCATTCTGGCATGCAAGCCAAGCCTCGCAGACTAACAAAGAGGACAACTGCGATCATTGCCGTAGCCATTGTTGCAATCGTGATCGCTTCAGGCGGAGGCACTTACTACTACGTCAATTACGTCGCACAACGGCCGATAACATGTACACTCCCATCTGGGAGGGACGCGATAAAAGTCGGCTTCACAATCTCGCTGACTGGGACTTTCAATGTTGAGGGCGCCAAGTCGCTCGCTGGAATCCAGGCGGCGGCCTGCTGGATTAACAACAATGGCGGCGTCACCGTCAACGGAAAAACATACAATATTGTTCTGAACTACTACGACGACCAGAGTTCATCGGCTCAAATTTCAACGCTCTACACGAAGATCATCACGCAGGATAATGCACAATTCCTCCTCGCTCCGTACAGCAGTGGACTGACAGGGGCTGCAGCACCCCTCGCTGAACAGTACAACCTCGTCATGCTGTCGCACGGTGGCTCGTCCGACTCGATCTGGACCAAGGGCTACAAGAACGTCTTCGGCATTCTGAGTCCTGCCTCAACTTACTTCAACAATGCGGTCGACTGGCTCAAAGCCAACCATCCAGACGACAAACTTGCGTTTCTCCACGCGGATGACTCGTTCTCGACCGCGGCTAGCGGCGCAGCGTCCAAGTACGCGGTGCAACAAGGGCTGAGCGTGGTCTACAACGCATCTTACCCGGTCACCAGCCAAGACCTCTCGACGCAGCTCACCGCAGCCCAGGGAGCAGGAGCGGATGACCTCCTCGGAGGCGGCCACTATGCTGATGGAGTTAAGATCGTGCAACAACTGTCGTCTGTCGGATGGAAGCCGAAGTTCATCTCGCTACTGGTGGCCGTTACAGAACCACAGTTCCGGCAACAACTCGGCGGCTCAGCTAACCTCGTAACGGGCCCGTCGCAATGGGAAACAACCGTGACATACAGCCCAGCCACGGCCCAGACTTCAAGCATTCCATGGTATGGTCCCACTGAGTCCCAATTCGTTGACTATTACTCTAAACAGGCCAATGCGGGCTCTCCGACCTACCACTCAGGAGAGGCTGGCGCCGCAATCATCGTGCTCGCAGACGCGATACAGAAAGCAAACAGCCTCGATTCGACAGCGGTCAGACAGACGATCTCGAGCCTTCACATTATGACGTTCTTTGGACAGTTCCAGGTAGACTCTACCGGGAAGCAGTCTGGACACAGCATGGTGCTCGTCCAATGGCAGAATGGAGGATTAGTAGTGGTTGCACCTGCCATAGTGGCATCCGGCACAGTCAAGTATCCGTACACTGGTAGCTAAACGCCGCAATGGTCGCCGCCGAGCTCATCCTTAGAGACCTAGCATTCGGCCTAATGCTTGGCTGCGTCTTCTCAGTAGTGGCTCACGGGCTGAACATAATCTGGGGAGTCGTCAAGGTCGTCAACATAGCCCACGGAGAATTCATCATGCTAGGCGCGTACGGGGCCTACTTCCTCAACCTCTTTGCTGGAATCACTCCGCTTGAGACCGCCCCAATCGACGCCGCCATCGGGCTGCTCGTAGGCTACGCCTTCTACTATGCGTTTCTCCACCGGGAGTTGCACAACAAGGAGACGATCACGCTCCAAAGCGAGATGGTTACCCTCGCCGCGACATTCGGGCTGAGCCTTTTCATCAGCAACCTTGCCATTATCGTCTTCACCGGGAATCCTGTCGGCGTCATCTACAACCCTGGCACTTTGCAGTTTGGGTATCTGATAGTCCCACTCGCCGCACTCTACGTCGCGATTCTCTCGATCCTGATAATTGCAGGAACATGGTTGTTCCTTGAGAGAACATTCATCGGCTCCGCCATTCGCGCATACGCCCAAGACGTGACAGCCACCGAGCTGGTCGGAGCCAATCCAGCCAAGGTCGCATCACTCGCCACAGCGCTGGGCTTTGCGGTCACCATGGCCGGCGGAGCGCTTCTCACAGTCTGGATCCCGGTCGGTATCAACCCACTCATGGGTGCACTCTACGCTCCGATCAGCTTCGTAATCGTCGTCCTAGGAGGACCTGGAAGGATGTGGGGAAGCATGGTAGGCGGGCTAACATTAGGCGTCGTCATTGACCTTGTCCAAGCTTTCACAACTCCACAAATTGCCTACGCCGCTGCTTTCCTGATCCTCATCCCGGTCCTTGTCTTCCGCCCCGAAGGTATTCTGAAATGAATCTCCGGAAGCCTGGCCTTACACTCTACGGACTCTTCATCGTCATGGCTCTCCTCGCCGCGGCCGCCCTGCTTCTTGGAGTAGCAGTCTCCTCGATACTTGTCTTCCTCCTAATCTATGCAGCCCTCGCATACTCGATCAACTTCATCACCGGAATGATAGGATACGTTGACTTCGGCCACGTCCTCTTCATGGCCATCGGATCGTACGCACTAGCAACCCTGGTAAGCTACTTCGGGGCGAACCCTCTGATAGGAGTTGGCGCGGGCGCCATGCTCGGCCTCGTTTTTGCCCTTGGCATAGGCCTCGTCATCCTGAGATTCAGAGGCGTCTACTTCGCAATAGCCACGGTCGTACTCGTGCTGGCCGCCTACAACATAGTCCTACAGCTTCCCCAGCTTGGTGAAGGCGGCGAGATAATCTTCAATCTAACCTTTCAGCCGCTCGCTCCCTACTTCACGATCTGGACCATAGTATTGATCGAGATCGCTTTGACCTATTACGTCAACAGGAGCAGGATCGGCTTCGGAATAAGGGCGATAAAGAGCGAGGAGGACGCGGCGAGTTCTGTCGGGGTCAACCCTCAGAGGTTGAAACTGATCGGCTACATGCTCGGAGGACTCTTCGCAGGTGCTGCTGGAGGAGTCTATGCATGGTCCACCTCTGGTGTCACCGCAGGACCAGCATTCGACTTCACTGTCTCGCTGTTAATGCTCGCCATGATAATCATCGGCGGCGTGGGAACCTCGATCGGACCACTCTTGGGGGCGGTAGTAGTCTACATCCCGTCATATTTTCTCCTGACCTCGGTTGCACAAGCACAGCCGCTTCTAATAGGACTGCTCGTAATAATCATGGCTCTCTTCCTCCCAGACGGAATCGTAGGCCTCCTTAGAAGATCGAACAAACGCCTAAGGTTGGCGCTAGAATAAGGATGACCCTCCTCCAGGCCCGCAACGTCTCGAAGAATTTCGGAGGGGTGCAAGCTTTGAGAGACGTCTCGTTCGACCTCCCAGAGTCCGCCGTTATAGGACTAATAGGCCCAAATGGTTCCGGAAAGTCAACACTGCTCAACATAATTGCGGGACTGGAGAAACCAACATCAGGAATCGTGAAACTAGACGGTAAGAGGATCGACAACCTCCGGGCGAACAGGGTAGTCAGATATGGCCTGGTCAAGACCCACCAGATACCGAAGCCATTCTCCAACATGACAGCGAGAGAGAATGTCGCGGTCGCAGTTCTCTACGGTAGGCGAAACATCCATTCCCCAAGACCGGCCCTCGAGGAAGCTCATAGTATCCTTGCACTGGTTGGAATGGAGTCCAAGAGAGATGTAGCCGCTGACAGGCTTACAGTCCAAGAGAAGAAGAAGGTTGAGCTTGCGAGGGCAATCGCCACCGGAGCCAGCATATTACTGCTCGATGAGGTTTTCGCAGGACTCTCCCCAGGAGAATTGAAGGATTCGATCCAGCTCTTCAGAAAGCTGCACGATGAGTTGCGCTTCTCTGTGCTCGTGGTCGAGCATGTCATGAGAGCAGTACTCACCTTATCGCAGAAGGTGATGGTGCTCGAAGAGGGACGCATCATCGCTACAGGTAGTCCAGACGAGGTCGTGCATGACGAGAAGGTGATACAGGCATACTTAGGGAGCAAAAACCCTGCCGCTTGAACTCAGAAAGGTGAGCGCTGGCTACGGGGGAACCCAGGTCGTCTGGGACGTCTCTATGAAGTGCAAAGACGGGACAATCAGCGTAATCGTGGGCCCAAATGGCGCAGGAAAGACTACCACATTGAAAACGGTCAACGGTCTCTTGAAGCCCTGGAGCGGTGGGATCTACTTTGGAGGGAACGATATCACAGATCTTCCGGCGTTTAGAAGAGTCGAAGAGGGTATCGCATCCTGTCCGGAAGGGAGAAGGCTGTTTCCGAGGCTTTCAACAGAAGCCAACCTAAGACTAGGCGCGTATTCTCGGCGTGCGAGACAGGCAGCCGAGACGACCCTGGATTTTGTGTACGGACTCTTTCCCAGGCTCAAGGAGAGAGCCAGGCTCAACGTCGGCAAACTGAGCGGAGGAGAACAACAGATGGTAAGCATCGGACGAGCACTTATGTCAAAGCCTAAGATGATTGTTCTCGATGAGCCGTCCCTAGGACTCTCCCCGAAACTTACCGCGGAAATATTCGAGAAGCTTGTGCAGCTCAGGAAAGAAGGTCTCTCACTGCTCATCGTAGAACAGAACGCAGTCCAAGCACTCGGAGCAGCCGACTACGCATATGTTCTTCAGGAAGGCAAGGTCATAAACGAAGGCCCTCCCGCGGAACTTATGGATTCGGAAGAGCTGAGGAAAGCGTACTTTTCGATTGAGTGATACACCATAGGTTCAGGATACTCCGCGTTCACACTCTTCCTCTACAACTCCTGCTTAGGCGTCTTCCTCTCCTATGGTGTCTTCTTCACCCGTGTATCTAGGGAGTACAACCTGCCTGCATCAGCTACGTCCATTGTCTTCGGAGTCTTCGCAGTACTATTCTCCTTCTCCTCCCTCCTCCTCGGCCTCTTCATGAACAAGAATGGTCCGGGCAAGACCATCCTGCTCGGTGGAGGCTTGATGAGCGCAGGGCTCGTCTTCTCGTCGATCGCGAACTCCTTCCCTCTGCTGATCTTCACCTACGGTTTCGTGGGCGGACTCGGCTCTGGTTCCATGTGGATGCCGACCTCGTACGTAGTTTTCGACAGCTTCGACCAGGCGAGCGTAAAGAGGGTGACGGGGTTTGTCAGCGCGGGCACAGCGATTGGTCTTCTCATCTTTCCACCTCTAGAAAACTATCTGATCGTGGCATGGAGCATCCAGAGCGCATTCCTCATCGTCGGTTTGATCGTCTTTGTCTTCACTATCCTTGCCTACCAAACCTCTAAGAAGAGTATGGCAACATCCACGTTCGCGCCTAGAGAGGCGTTTCGTCGTCTCAAGACGAAGAGGTTCGGTTTCCTTTACGTATACTATTCCGCTGGCAACGCGTTCTCCCGGACCATCGTCACAATATTCCTAGTCCCCCTTCTCGAGAGCCGAGGGCTAGGAACAACCGCCGGCACTATCGCGCTGGTGCTGATCGGTGTTGGCAGCCTGGCAGGAAGACTAACGGCAGGCGTGAGGAGGTTCACCGAGGAGACGATGGCTGCTATCGGTTTCATACTCCAAGGGATCTGCGCAGTCGGGTTGTTTGTGGCAAACAACGAAGTAATGATAGGAGCTATCTCGGTGCTCTTCGGAATCGGCTACGGAACCTACATTCCCGAGTTCGCGCTCTTGGTCAGAAAGTATTACGGCGTGGACCATTACGGCACAATCTTCGGGATTCTACTGACAAGTTTCGGGATAGGCGCGTTTATTGGTCCGGTCTTCGAAGGAATCTCAGTCTCGTTTTCGCTCGGATATCTTCCAGGCTTCCTGCTAGCAGCCGTCGTGAGCTTGGCAACAGGACTCCACCTACTTATCGTAGGCAGGAAAAAGAACCTCTCGGAATAAGAGATCGAGTTTTCTTCGACTTACCTTACATCGCTCCAAGTCATAGAAGTCTCGGTGGTGAACAGAGGTAAGCGCCCACCGGTATTCCCGAGCCTTGATCTAAGCCAGAGTAATCCTACTACTCTATAGATTACTGTCGAGAACAGTGACCATTTCTGTCTTTTCACCACAAGTTTGAACTTGACTTAGGGTCAAATTACTCCTCGCCAGGCAAGTTCGGCAGGAACTCGATCCAAGAGCAGCCAAAAGTCTCGTTTGCGTTGCTTTCTGCCGCAAAGCAGCGAGGTAGAGTTTGCTATATAGAGGCTGTCATCAACTGAATGCGATCTGATAGCTCTGCGAGAGACGTCATAAGCATCGGCGGCCAACTCCAAGATAGGACGAGCAACTTCATCAGCAGCGGCTAGGTTAGAGGCGCATATGAGAAGCTGGTTCTAGTCGGGTACACATGACATTATCACAAATTGTGAGGTTGTGATATGAATGAAAACTGATGTTTTGCTCAGAAAGTTTCGGACGGAGACATTTTTCGCATAGCCTAGCTTTGATCGTATGCTTTCTTCAAAGTCGGGATGTCAATCTTCTTCATCTTGAGCATCGCGGCCATGACCCTTCCAGCCTTCTTGGGATCCCTGTCCGCCAGCATCTCGCCCAGAATGGTAGGAGTGATCTGCCATGATAGGCCATACCTGTCCTTGAGCCAGCCGCATACGCTTTCCTCCCCGCCCTCGCCGAGTTTTTCCCAGAACATGTCCACTTCTTCCTGCGACTTGCAGGCGACAGCAAACGAGACGGCCTCTGTGAATTTGAACTCGGGACCACCGTTCAACGCTACAAATTTCTGTCCATCGATCTGGAACTCCACTGTCATTACAGTCCCCGCGGGCCTCCTGTGAACCTCATATCCCTCTTTTCCATAACGCGTGATGTTTCCAATATTTGAATTCTTGAAAATAGAAGCATAGAATTTCGCGGCCTCTTCTGCCTTGCCGTCAAACCAGAGGAAAGGCGTAATTTTCTGCATAGGAGACCGTGCTACTAGACTTTTCTTAAACTCTTCTGCCTGCTGATGCTGACCTGGGACAGCGGGTCGTGCTGAGCGGCAGACGGTAAAGGCTTCCAGTATTATTGAAGATACCACTAACGTGAGGAAGAGGCCGAGGCCGTTGCTGATTGGGCTGTCAGGGGGAGATAGCGGTGACCGTGTTCGACCCGAGATTTGTGATGTAGAGCAATCCGTTCGCCGTATCCAGTGCAATGTTCCATGGGCCATTGCCAGCACTAAGGTTTGCGATGACAGTGTTGGTTGCCGGGTCGATCTTAGAGAGCATGGCAGAGGTATAGTCTGAGATGTAGACTTTCTGGTTCAATGGATCATACAAGGCTCCGAAGGGATTGTTTCCCACGGCTATGGTGGCTACAATATTGTTTGTCATGTCGCTGACCACTGAGACCTTGCCCATGCCAAAGTTGGCCAGATATATTCGACCATTCCCAGGGTTGAAGGCCATTCCTGAAGGATCGCACCACTGGCACACCGGGACACTCTTGATCAGCTTGCCGGAAAGAGTGTTTACTACGAGTAAAGTGTTCGCGTAATCGTCGGATGCGTACAGGTAGCTCTTGTTCGAGTCAAAGGCGAGATTGAATCCGGATACTCCACTGAACTGTCCGGTGACTTTGTTGGTGGAACTGTCGATTATCCAGATTGTTTGCCAACCGGAAACGTACACGTTATGGTTAGACGGGTTGTACGCCAGCGCGCCTACATTGTTTAATGAGATCGTAGTGAGAATCTTGTTACTGGTCTCGTCGATCACGTTGACACCGTTTGCGCTTGTCACGTACACGTGATGATTGACGGGATTGTACAAGAGCGGGCCTGGATTACTGTCAAGCCTTATCATAGCTACTACCCGGTTGGTTGAAGCATCTATGACCGAAACATTTCCGATCGAGCCATAACCGGTCCCGGCATGGGACACGTACACTTTATTGTTGGACGGGTTGTACACTATCTCGTTCGGCTCGGGCCCGACAACTATCGTGGCGACAATATTACCGGTCGTTCTAGGAGGCGAGGAACTAGTCCCAAGGACAAGGGGCAAGAAGGCTATGAGAACGAGCATCATAATGACTGTTCCTGTGACAGATGTTTTGAGATTCGTTATGAGAATTCCGTTCAATCCCATAGGGTATCATGCCACTACGGTAGTAGTATTTAACCGGTGAAGGGACAGATTGTTCCGTCGACTCAACAGAGTGCTAGGTAAGTTTGGCCAGAACTGGATCCGTACATTCCGTCAGGTTTCCCGGATCTTAGATCCCTGGAGTGGCGAGACAACCCAAATACGGGGCTGACTCAATGTGGGTCCCCATAACGGATTTATCTCAACCGGAAGGAAAAGACAGCAGTCAGCAACTTGTCAAAAGAGCAACGAAGACTCGCTGCAATAATGTTCACCAACATGGTTGGCTGCACAGCACCGGGGGAAGGCCAAGAGGCAAGAGATAACCTGATGCTAGGATGGCAATGCTACTTGTGCAGGGACTGCGGGAATATCGTTGTGGAAAAGTCCAACGTCAAGGACTGAGAGAAGGGCCACAGTCCAAGATTTGAGCACGGGCTCACCAGTGCATTCGGAGAGCGATTGTCAAAGACCGCAAAGTTCATTGAATATAGGGTCAACTTGAAACTCTGAATCGGAGTACGGTAGGGTCTACAGCCACTGTGGATTCACTCGCTAGGGGTCGGACGCCAAGGCTTTGTTTGTTTGAAGTTGAACGAATAGTGCCTAGACCATGTTCAACAGCGGGCGAGGTAGTACTACATGTCGCGAAGGCCCATGCGGTTTTCTATAGAAGTCCATCTTGGGTCGGCCCGCAGTTCGCTGATCTCAGGTATCATCCTAATGTCTGGTAGGTCAATTTCCCTGCGCTTGTAAGCTGTTTCAAGATTGTCGAAGGCCTCGTCCTTTCTTCCGAGGCCATACAGGATGCATGCCATTTGGACGTTTGATACGTAAGTGGTTCTTGAGGAAAGCTGCAGGGTCTTGAGGATCGAAGTAGCCTCATCTCTCTGCCCGGCTAGCGCAAGTAGAAATGCCAGACCAGCCTTCAAGGCCGTGTCGTCTTTCGAAAGCGTTACCGCCTTTCTCATCTCAGCTACTGCTTCTGCGGTTCTAGAGTTCCGGTAGTACGCGAATCCTAGGCTCTCGTGCGCAGGGGGATATTCCGGATTAGTTTCCACCATTTTCTCCAGCCGGGCAATTCCCTCCTCTATCTTTTCTGTAGGCCGCATCGCTCCGCCTTGGTCGAAACCTGAATGGATCCAGATCGAAAGGGAGTGAGGGGAGAGTTCCGCCCCTCGCTTGGCCAGCTGGCGGGACTCTTCGGCTCTACCCAGGATAGCTAGTAGATAGGAACGCATTTCGTCCGCCAGCTCATAGCTCGGTTTCAGTTCCGATGCACGTATCAGCTCTCTCTCCGCGTCTCGCCATCTCCAGTCATAATGGAAGTAGACAGCCCCGAGGGCAACGTGTGCCTCCGCGAGCCTAGGGTCGATCTCGATCGCTCTATTCGCGCAATCCCTCATGACTGGAAAAGCTTCCTCAGGCTTGAGCCAGCCGCGATGACTGCAGAAGTGGTAGCAGTCTGAGATTCCCGCAAGCGCGATAGCGCATCTTGGGTCGAGCTTTATGGCCGCGTTGAAATATCTGAGTGCCTCATCAAATTCCTCCTTTATCCTTAGATTGAAGTGGTAACGCCCTTTCAGGTAGAGCTGGTAGGCTTCGACGCTTGCCGTAGGCTTCCTCTTGATATCCTTCTTCTCGCTTGAGAGCAGTTGGACTCTCAAAGCTGCCGCCACCCGCTGGGCGATCTCGCTCTGGATCGCGAAGATGTCTTGCAGTTCCCTGTCGTAGCTCTCGGCCCATAGATGCTTGTCCTTGCTGGCTTCAACCATCTGGATGGTTATGCGAACATGGTTTCCTGCCTTCCGAACGCTTCCCTCCAGAATGGTCCCAGCATTCAGCTCTCTTCCGATTTCACCTATGGGTTTCGGCTTGTCCTTATACTGCATGATCGAGGTGCGGGAGATCACGCTCAGCTCTCCTATCTTGGACATGGTGGAGATGAGCTCCTCTGTCATGCCATCCGCGAAGTACTCGTCTTCCGGGTCGGGGCTCATGTTCGCGAAGGGAAGAACGGCAACCCTGCGAGGATTCAGTTCATCTGAGAGTGTTGGCTCTGTCTCCCAAGGCATGACGACTCGATAGACTTCGATGGGCTCGGCCAGATTCTTCAGCTTCTTCTTGCCGATGGCTTGTAAGGGGAGCTCGAACTTGTTTGCTACTTGGTCGTAGACTTGTTGAGTTAGGCAGATACAGCCGTCAGCCGCGAGCGGCTGGATCCTCGAGGCGACGTTCACAGCGTCACCGAGAATATCGCCTTTGGATTTCTCGACGTCTCCGAGATGAAGTCCTATGCGCAGCATAAGCCTGCGATCGTTTGGCCGTGAGAAGTTGAATTCCCGGGACGCTCTCTGGATATCGTAGCTGCATCTTACAGCGTCCAGTGTGTTTCCGAATTCGACCAGGAACGCATCTCCTATCGTCTTGATCTCCCTGCCTCTGTGTCTGCGGAGAATGGGTCTGATCAGTTTTCTCTGTTCCACGACGAGGGCGAGCGAGAGCGATTCGTTTCTTTGTCCGAGCGCTGTGTACCCGACCATGTCGGTGAACATTATTGCAGCGAGTCTCCGCTCGCTTACTGGCAAATAGATCTGAGAAACCTTCTGCCTCGGTCAGGGATTAAACCGTTTGCGACCGATATCCTCGTATGCGACAGCGTTACCAAGAAAGAATACCGATGGGAACCAGGCGATATCAAACAGGAATCAATGTTCGAGGTGATCGTGAGATCGTCATGCGCCGAGAGCGTGACCTGCCGTCATGAGGAAAGGCATGCCCTCGAAGAGAGTTGAGTGACAAACTTGCTCGAAACGGGTAGCGCCTTATACTCGGATTAGGTCATTTTCTCTCGATTTATTCCGGGGCAAAGAAGCGGCGTCTGAGATTTGGATGGCGATAGCCGCCTTGTCTTTGGCGTATGGAGACATATGAAAACTAGTCAGTTCCCATCCAGTCTTGCCCTTTTTATTTCGATGGCTTACATTCAAAGATGAGAGAATGGAAAACCCATCTTCAGAATCACCCTTTCAAGACCTTCCTGAAGCACTTGTTGAAGAGATGCTTGGTGAGTACAAGCGCCTTGGTACGGAGCTTTCTACGTCACTTGAGAAAATGGAAAGTACGAAGGAACAAACTAGGGGTTTTCTCTCCAAAGCCGGTCTGCTGAGGAGAGACTCATCAATTCTCCGCTCGTATTCCCATCCGACAACCTGTGGCATAGATGGGGCGTATGCTGTTGAGCGACTACTTGCAACGGATATCGCCGCGCTGGCGGGCGTAGCCGTCGAAGGTCTCAGCCCTCCGACTGAGGTCAGACTTTGGCCCCAACCACACCATCTTTGCAAGGTCCTGACCATCAATCACAATGATGCAACGGGACTCGTCGTTAGAGCCCTAATGATTACAATGGAAATGGAATTAGCCGCAAAGGCTCCGCACGATGTCGTCTTCATGGATGGATCACTGACAACCCCTGTTATTCATCTCAACCAGGCCTTAGCAAGGTTAGACGAAGTTCCCGCAGAACTCTCACAGAATCTCCTCATTGAGCTAGAATCCGCTCTCGATAACTACAAAGAAATTTTGACCTCCAAGAGGACTGACAAGATTTACGCCGGCGTTCCAAAATACACGAGTCGAAACGAGGTTGCTATGAAAGTCGGACTACCAGGCTACGAGGATCGGTCTATGCTATCATTCGCGTTGCAAGGAGGAGAACTGGTTGGACCTTTAGATATGATTGAACGTGGCGAAGACTGGCACTTTTCAGGACTACCGAAGGAGTTGGTTAACAAGGGCAACGAGATAATCTCGCTAATTCGCGACCTCAACGTGCTGTATTACAGACCCTACGAACATTTTCCTGCTCTAAGAATTGAACTTGCTCCATCCATTGCAAGAAACCAAAGTCGACTCTCCATTCTGTTGGAGTCGTTACAGTTACAATCTGGAGCGGCAGCCATTATGGAGCCATATCCATTATACCTAGCTGACAGGATGGTTAAACATCTTGGGACAGCCTTGCCGGCCATAAGAAGAGCGACAACCCAAGAGATCGCAACTACCACGTCTCTTGATGTTGGGAGTGTTTTCATGGCAATGCACGGTTACCGGACGGAGTCTTAGGAACAGTTGGAAGACAAGCTCGGAAAATCATTCGACAGTTCGGAAAGGATCGGAGTAGTTGGTTCGCCTTCCTCCACCCACAGCCTAGCTATGGATATTCTTGGAACCGCTGCTGACAAAGGTCTAGTGGGAGGCCTCACTATGTTCAGATTCACTCAAGACGGAACTGACCATTACGCTCTCGGCCAGATTACAGAGGTCAAGCTAAGAAACGTTTGGAGCGAAGATCCGACAATGCGTGGACTGATCAGACAGAAGGGTCGAGTAGACCCTATCACCGAGCGACAAGACACCCATACAGCATCTCTTCTCGTAAGTGCGGTCTTCGGCAAGACTCCGGATGGGTTCGAAGCTAGCATGTTGGGAACTGTACCAGCGACAGGGACGCCCGTAAGACTAGTCAGCGAACAGATAATGAATGATCTCCTGTCTGAGTACTCGAAAGAACTCTTTTTCATCGGCAGGGCCTACGGGTCCAATGTCCTTTTGCCAATGTGGTTCAAACATTTTGGATTCGAAGAAGGTGGAGCAGGAGAAGCCTATCACATAGGGATCTTCGGTAAGACTGGTTCAGGGAAATCCGTTCTGTCGAAGATGCTGATGCTAGGGTATTCAAAACACAAACAGATGACGATTTTTGTCCTGGATCCGCAGGGCGAGTTTGCAAAGATTCGCGACGAGCCAGTTATTGGAGACACTTTGAAGAACAAACTTGGGAAGGAAGTAAAAGTATACGACCTTCATAGCCTCGTCTTGACGGGAGACACACTGTTCAAGAAAGTGCTCATTCTTTCTCGGTTCCTGGACCGCTTGGGCATTATTCATGATGATAACAAGGGCCGAGCAACCGACCAGATTGATGCGATCCTACACGGTCGCCGAACAGACTTGTTCCGTGTTCCTGATGGAACCAAACCCTGGCACTATCATAGAAGAGAAGTCTTTGACGTAGTCTGGCAGGCCTTGCAAAACGAACAGGTCCTCTCGAACATATACACAACGCAGGATCTTCGGGAACGTGTTCGTGCAAACATGAAGACTGCAAATGTGAGCGACCTCTATGATCATTGGGCTAGAGTAGCCCGGCTTTTCACGTACGAGGACAAGGTCGATTCTATGAAAGTCAAAGAATTGACCAAGAGCGTAACGCAACAGGCACGTGGGCAGGTGATAATCATCAACCTATCAGAGACCGAAGTACCAGCGGATGTTTACTGGAACGACGACGTGAGAATGATTGTCATCAATGAATTCTTGGAATCGCTGACTGCAGAAGCACAAGGAGCCTTCAAGCGAGGGAAGACGTTGAATACGCTTGTTGTCCTAGACGAAGCACATCGACTTGCTCCGCGTGAGAAGCAAGAAAATCCAGAGTTCGAGCTAGTAAAGGCCACTCTAAAGGACGCAGTGAGGACGACGAGGAAGTATGGGTTGGGATGGGCATTTGTCAGTCAAACGCTTTCCAGCTTAGACCGAGAAATAATCAACCAGATTCGAATCTACATTCTTGGCTTCGGCTTGGCATACGGAATAGAGCTGCAAGCACTAAGAGAAATAATAGGAGGGAACGACGAGGCGATCAGACTGTACCAACTATTCAAGGATCCCCAGAGCGGCCCGAAACAGAAGGAATATTCTTTCATGACAGTGGGACCCATTTCGCCATTATCTTTCTCGGGCATCCCATTGTTCTTCACTGCCTTACACTATCCGGACCACTTTGTAAAATCAAATAATTTTTAACCAATAATCGCGCCGGTTTCATCAAGCACCGATCGATGAGCCCGGTAAATAGCTCGATTGCTTCGAACTCCTCAAGGTTGGCCTAACGACGCAGAAGGATACGCATGTTGGCCCCGCGTGATCATGTGGACCAGCCAGATCAGAAGATGGCGAGAATTTGCCAGAGATCGAGCACCTCTTAGTAGGAACAGCCTAACTAATGGGTCTTAACAGGAGATCTATCAACATACTGATCGACCGTGACTTGTATCGCGGGTCTTTTGGCAAGGCTTGCTCCAGAAATTGAAGCTCAACTCAAGTCCACTCTCGCAGGACTTGCGGGTCCATTTGTTCGGGGATATTTACCCCAAACGTGCGTATTCGACACTGGGATTGAGCGCGTATCGCTAATTGTAGACGTAAACGGAAAATGTCCGGGTGAGATCCGAAGCTGCCGAGCCACTTGACGTTCTAATAACAGCTACGCACGATCCAATTTCAACTGCACCCGAGGCCGCAAACCGGTTACGTTCGAAGGAATCTGTGATAAGGGGTCCGACCGACGCGCGTTTCTCTACGGCTAAAGGAGAAGCAGCGTTCAATGTCTTGAAGGATAAGTTGCTCCCGTAATCCTGTGTAGCTCCACGCGCGCGATATGTAGCAAAACCACTTGCTGTTTTGCCTTTGGTCAACGCCTATTATAGATAACTAAAAGGTAATGCCTATTACTGTTGATTGCCTCCTATGAGGGAGAGCTCTGATGGAGTTCTGGACGAAGCTTGCACTGTTCGTTGGGCTCGTCTTAATCGTGAGTCCTTTGGTGCTTCGAATGTATGACTTCATCGATAATAGTACGACCGCGCCTTTCTTCCTGATCGGAGTAATCCTTGTGGTCATTGGGGAACGGAATAGAGTCCGTTTGGAAGAGAATTAGGTTTCGTCTGAATAGATTCTCGTTTAAACTGAGCCCGGCGCAGGATTATTCTGCAAAATCGGAGGCTTTAGGTGGCTCTAGAGAGAGTCCCTTCCGCTTTCGTATACCCTCAACAACGCTCTGTAGCAGCGAGGTAGGGACCGGAGACCAGCGGGCAAACTCCAAGCCCCAGAAGGCCCGGCCTTGAGTCTGGCTTCGCATAACCTCCGACAAGTCGAAGCTCTCAGCTGTAGGAATGTCCCCTACTACCGAGACGAGATTGCCTTTCTGGTCGACCGAGACTATCTTTCCTCGCTTCTGGGTGATTACACTCGTTACCGCCCCCAAGAAATCGTTGGGTACTCTAGTGGTGATCTTCTGAACGGGTTCCAATAGCGTCGGTTGAGCTTCGAGGAATGCGGTGAACATGGCTCGGCGTGTCATTGGCATGATCTGTGCGGGACCCCTGTGCACAGGATCCTCGTGGAGCGCTACATCTGTAATCTTCACT